>PPYF01370536.1_pt1 | contig 20490 bp, 29 predicted proteins | sample 1559871 | NCBI WGS metagenome assembly PPYF01 (sample SAMN08240021, study PRJNA423297) | Human gut metagenome, whole genome shotgun sequencing project. | reverse complement strand
TTTTTTAACTTTGGCGAGGAGATAGCAAGAAAAATGTAACTTACTACGTAAGTTGCATATAATAGCCAACTTTATGAAAAACATCCTTTTTCATAAAAGAGAATAAGGTAACTTATTTTTAGTAATAAAGTAATAAATGAAAGGATATTTTTAAATTGAATAGAATAAAGAAAAATGTAACCGCCGGAGCGGTTGCATAATGAACAGAGTTTTTGTATTAAGTAAAACAGGTAAAGCTTTAATACCCTGCCACCCGGCAAGGGCAAGGCAGCTATTGCATAACAAAAAAGCAAGAGTTAAACGTCTTTACCCTTTTACTATACAGTTAACTCAGCGTTCAGATGGATATATACAGCCTGTTGAACTCAAGTTCGATCCGGGTTCAAAACAAACAGGCGTAGGGTTGGTTTTACATGGGAAAAACAGGCTGTCTGCCATATACGGGGCTGTGTTAACTCATCGGGGACAGGAAATAAAAGATAATTTAGATAGTCGTCGTATGATAAGAAGGTCCAGAAGAAACCGTAAAACCCGCTACAGACAGGAACGGTTCCTTAATCGAGTAAGAAGTAAACATAAAGGATGGTTGGCTCCATCCGTCCAGAGCCGTGTGGATAACATAGTGGAATGGTCCAAGCGTTTCATACGATTATCTCCTGTTGGTTTTATAACCGTCGAATCGGTTAAGTTTGATATGCATAAAATGGAAAACGCTGCTGTTGAAGGACTAGAGTACCAGCGTGGCACGCTGTTTGATTACGAAGTCAAAGAATATTTGCTTGAGAAATATAATTATAGCTGCGTCTATTGTGGAGTCAATAATGTGCCATTTGAAAAAGAACATGTTGTCCCACGTAGCCGTGGAGGGAGTAACAGAATAAGCAATCTGGTGTTATCCTGCAGGTCATGTAATGAGAAAAAAGATAACTTGCCAATCGAGGAGTTTTTGAAGGATAACCCGGCATTATTGAAAAAGATAAAGGCACAGTTAAAAAAATCATTAAAAGATGCAGCAGCGGTCAATATAACCCGAAAACAAATCGTAAAAGAATTGTCTGATTTAAATGTGCCTGTTCTGACGGGAACAGGAGCGGAAACGAAATATAACAGAGTAAGTCAGGGATATCCTAAAGAACATTATATAGATGCGTTGTGCGCTGGCACAACGGGAGCGAAGGTATATATACCGTCTAAGTTAAAACCGTTGTTGATAAAAAAGGAAAGAAGAAATAACAGGCAAATGTGTCTGGTAGATAAATACGGTTTTCCGAGAGGGAAAGCGAAAGGACCTAAAATAGTACATGGATTTAAAACAGGTGATATAGTGAAAGCTGTCGTATTGAAGGGAAAGAAAAAAGGTGTATATAAAGGTAAAGTAGCGGTAAGGTCAAGTGGAAGCTTCAATATAAAAGTAAAACAGAGCGTAGTAGAAGGAATAGGCTGGAAGAACTGCGTAATGCTACATAGGTTTGATGGGTATAGCTATACCTATTAGGTAATAGGTATAGACCCCGCCCCAAGGGGCGAGGTTTCAATATTTTGATGAAAGCTTATTGAAGGATTTAATCCATGCTTCCTATAAAGAAGTTGTAAAAAAGCTAACTAAAACAAAAAGAAAGTTATTGCTGAACATTTAACTTGTGCATAATTCCCGTTTTTGGTATAATCACATCATACTTTTAAAGCGGGAAAAATCATGTTGGCTAAACCTTTAAAAAACAAAAATATTCTGTTTCATGGTCTTAGCGAAGATCGTTTCTCACATGCTCTTGCTGATGGTTTTTTAAAGCCATATACGTCTCATCGTATTCATAAAATGCTACCTATAGTTTGGCGTAAAGATGCTGAATATGATAATTGTCAATATCATTTTGGCTGGTCTATGACAAGAAATATAGATGTTGCTAAAAGATTTGGTGGCGCTCCTATCATTCTTGCTTTTGATAAAGATAAAATAAGCCATAATTTTAAAATCAGCCCTGTTGACTGGAATGCTCAACGTTCTCCAGATATGCGACTAGATAATGAGCAAGAAGAGTTTGTTTTCAGTGGTGGAGTTATTGAATCTAATAACTACTTTAAAAAGAAAGCTGAAAAACTACTTGAACTTATGAAAAAACCTAATATTTCAAATCAAGAAAAAAACGCATATTATGAAGAATATGAGAAATGTTTAGATCATAAAAGGTTATACAGGATTCCTCAAGGTAAAAACTTATCGTTAAGATATCTTGTAGGATTTTATCTTGAAGAAGATTCAAAAGATTTTTATTGGAATATCACTTTTTTAGAAAATCATCAACTTTTTCTAGGTTACGTTTAAATCACTTGTGCATGATTTTAATAGTTGATATAATGATTTTCACCAATTCATAGTTTATAAGGAAAAAAAATGAATAGTTCTATCTCCCCATTGTTTAAGGCTTTTGTAGGTGTTTTGATGCTCTTGATTATTATTGGTGCTATACTTTATCAAGGGTTCGTATTTTTCCAAACAAAATCAATAATTAGAGAACATAATTGTATTGCTACTGATAAAGTAACGCAAGAGTTTACTTCTAATAATAAGGGAGTAAATTCTGTTACTAAAGTATATTATGAATGTGATGATCATAATCGTTGGTTACGTAGTTATGATTTGTTTTAATTATGATTAAGGAGGTTTATTATGAACTATCGTATTTATGATAAAGATAAAAGGAATATTAAAGGTTCAGCCGTTTTCCATATGTATGGTTATGAGGTTTCTTTTGGTAGAGCATTTAATGGTAAAGTAAAAGTTGTTAATAATGAACATTCTCGTGAGTTTAAAGATATGGAAGAAGCAATGGATTGGATTCGAGAAGAACAAAAGAGACAATATGATTTAGACGATTAACTTTAAAATGAGGTGATATATGTTTACAAAAGGTTATAATGTTATTGGGACGTGGAATATCGGTGGTCGTGTAAAACTCAATCGAGAAGTAAGAGTTGCTGATGGTACTTTTTCAGAAGATCATGAGTTTACTATTATTAAGGTATATTGTGGTGAAGGAAATGGTGATTTTTATTGTTTAAAAGATGATGACGGACTACAATTGGATCAGGTTGATGAGCTTATGCTTCGCCCTGCTGGTGTTCCTAACTTCGGACTTAGAAAGTTATGGTATAAACTAACCAGTAGAATGGCAATATTGAGTTATACAGTATAAATCATAAAAGGCTATGAAAATAGCCTTTTGTTTTTTAAAATAGTTTACGACAAAAGCAATAATGTGCTATAATCACTTTATAAATACATAATATGGATAAAAAAATGACAGATTTACTCCAACAATATAAAGACCTTGATAAATATTACACTAAAGATCATATTGCTGATATGTGTGTTGATGAAATGATTAAAGCACTCCCTCATGACGTAAAAGATTACCTTTTTATTGAGCCTTCCGCAGGTTCTGGCTCTTTTATTGATGCTGTTAAGGCAAAGGGACTTAAAATTAAAGGTTTTGATATTCTACCTACTCGTGAAGATGTCATTAAGAATGATTTTATTAATGAGGACCTAAATTGCCTGTTGAGCAATGAAGAACAATCCCAAAAGAAAATCACTATTGGAAATCCTCCTTTTGGGCGTAAATCAGCGCTAGCGATTGATTTTGTTAATAAGTCACTAGAACAAAGTGATTATGTATGCTTTATTATTCCTAATCAGTTTGAAAAGTGGTCTGTACAATCAAAAATAAACCCTAAAGCTAAACTGATTGCTAATATTGTATTACCAGAAGACTCATTTATTCTGGTAGATAAAACTATTAAACTGCGTTGTGTTTTTCAAATCTGGACAATGAAAGAAGGGTTTGAAGATTTAAGGATCCAAACAAAACCAGAAATTAACCATCCCGATTTTGTAATGTATCAATATAACAGGACTCCAGAAGCTGAAAAATATTTTGATATGGAATGGGATTTTGCTGTTCCTCGCCAAGGTTATAATGATTATACTTTCAAAGCATATTCTAAAGAAGAATGTGATAGAAAAAAACAGTGGGTGTTCTTTAAAGCGTCTTCAAAAGAAGTATTAGATAAGCTATTAAATATGGATTTTGTAAAACTATCGAAAAACAACTTAGGGTTGCCGGGATTTGGAAAGGCTGATGTTGTGAAACAGTACAAAAATATGTAATAAAAAGGCCCTCAAGGGCCTTTTTCCTTATCAGCTATCTTATATTTTAGGTATTTTTCGAACTCCTGATATTATGCCAAAAAGATTCTTTTATTAAATCATTAATAGCTGGTTCAAGAATAGATCGACAATAATTATGACGTTCATAAGTTTCTTCACGCTGCTTATCGTAAGTTAAATTATATTGATAAAACATTCTATATAAATACTTATTTATAGCCTCTTTAATAGATTCATCTTTAATGCTAGGATCATTATAAAAGTTAACTATTTCTTTTAAATCCAATGCTTTTTTGATAGCAGAATAGGTGATTGGAATATCATTATTATCTCTAAAATAAATTAATACTTGGAATATACTATTTGACATATCTAGGGCGACCCAATCAAAACAACCGAAATCGTTAAGCGAACATGAACTACGTCTGTTTTTCATTTGTCCAGCAACTATTTCATAAATGGTATAATGATCTGATTTTATTAATGATGTTTTAAAGTTTTTAGCAATGTAGATATTATCTTTAATAATGTTAAAAACTATTATACGAATATATTCATAATATTCTTCTGTTTTTTTAGAATATTGACCTTTATAAACATCATATTCTGGTAAAGAAGTAAGGAACATCCCTATTTTGAACTGTATGGTGCCGGGTAAAGATTTGCTATTAAAAAGCTCAAGAATGTTCTTAAAACGCAACATTGTTAAGAATGAATGGGGAGTAATTTTTTTATTGTTGTTATCTCTTAAATAAATAGCTGCTTCTGAAATAGGCTCTATCAAAGCAAGTGTTCGTCCCTTCCAAAGATTATCTAATGGATATTTATCATCGAAAAAATCTACGATATCCTGTGCGTTTCCTTTATAAAATATATCAAAAATGTCTTTCATATAGTATCCTTATTTGATTGTAGTAATAAATTTTCCGTATCTTCTAATATTTGTTTATAGAAAATATTTCCCACTCCGCTTAAATTTCCCAAAATATATGCAATAGATGTTTGTATATAAAGATGATTTTCTATTGCTGATTCAGGCTGATTTTCTTTTATATCTAAGTTAATATTATAACAAGGTAAACTAATTAAATACTTGTAAATATTTTCTCTTAAATCTTTAGGTAATGTCTCTGTTTCATAGAGTTCTCTAACTTTATTTAAATAAAAAGCATCTATTAAGCTCTGAGGAGTAATTTCTTTATTTTTATGATCTCTCATCCACACTAAAGAGTTAACTATTGGAATAAGTAATGATAATGCCCTACCATGCCACATAGCATTAGATTGAGATAACGCCAACTCTTTATTTATAATATCGATAATTTCATTTGAAGTACATTGATTAATTTTTTTTATAAAGTTATTCATATATCCTCCTTGAAAATATTATTGCTTAATTTCATTTCATTCAAAAAACGAGTAAATTGCATTTGAATATAGCCATGTTGTTCGCCAACAATATCCTGTTGTATATCTGCTCCATATTGGTACCCCGGCAATGAAAGTACATAACCATGAAGGATAGATTTAGCAAATATAGGTATTTCTTTATCTTCAAGAGTTTTATGAATATTATGTAGAAATAGGGATTCAGAGATAGATTGAATGGTTATTTTTTTATGTTGATAATCTCTTTGCCAAACAAGTGCTTTTATTACTCCAGAGATTAGAGATATTGCTCGTCCTTTCCACATATCATTATTGTCTTCATCAGAAAATATTTGTTTTGAAAGAAACTCAACAATAGAAGATGTTGAACCATTATTAAATATATTAATGTAGTTATCTTCGTATTTATTATTATTTTGTTTTTGATTTAATTTGGCAGAAAAGGTATTCCAATTTTTATAACCATGAGATTGAGATATAACATCAAGTATTTCAGAATGCTTAATATGGTAGCCTTTATTGGAGAAATTATTTTTTAAGTGATAAGCAAGATCCTTAATATCTTTTGCATTAGTAAGATTATATGATTTCATAGTTGTTCCTATTATATTTTTTACATCTGATTCTTTATTGAAATTATAGTTTTTCATTATAAGCTCCTCTTATAAAACAATGTTTTTAGCATAAGCATAGGTATCACCTATACCTGTTAAATATCCTATAGAAAGAACTATAGCTTTCTGTTTGAAGATATGACCTAATCTCGTATAGTAATCATCTGGCTCATTCTTACTGTATCCATGAAGACTTGATAAGTATTGAGTCAATTTCAGTTGTAAATATGTAGGAAGTTTTTGTGAATGTTGTAGTGCTATAATGTTTTTAAGATTAAGTTGATCACAAAAATGATCAGGCGTAATGGATTCATTATAATTATTTCTAAGATAAACTAATACTTCTGTTATAGTAATAAGTAAAGCGTCAATTTTAGTTTGCCAAATTGGATCGTTCATCACGACCGATTTTTTAATCAAAGAAAAAATATCAGATGCTGTTCCAAAATACATCACTTGATAAATATCACTATTAGATTTTTTATTATTTTTATTCAAAGATATAAACTGCTTGTATTGAATATTATGAGCATCCTTTGTTTTTTGATTTTGGTTTTTAGCATTAAGTAAAGAATTATACTCAGGAAGAGATAATAGGTATTTTTCTAAGCTTTGAGTAATATTCCAAGGAAGCTCCTTTTTCTTTGAAAGAGATATTATAGATGATAGTTTCATGTTGTTATAGAGATATTGTTGGTCAATTGGTATACCAAAATTATCACGCATAAATACCAAAGCACGTACAAAACCTTCAAGAAAATTAAAAGCATTGTGCTTACTTGAAATATAATCAGTTGTTGCTGGTTTGAAATGATGATTAAGTATAAATGCAGTAATACCTCCAGCACTTTCTTTTCTTAAAAGCTCTTGTGTAATATCATAAGAATTTATAATAGAATGTTGAGATTTATTTTTTAATTGAGATGAGTAAGTATTCCAGTTTTTAAAACCTATGGCATGAGAAATACCACTGAGTATTTCAGAATGTTTTATATCATGTCCCTGCTGAGTAAAATACTTTTTAAGATGATAAGCTAAATCTTTCACATCTGATTCTTTATTAAAACTATAGTTTTTCATAATATTATTCCTTCTATATTAACTTTAAAAGTATTTTTAATGTCATGAAGGTGTTTTATATTACAAAAACTCAAAGTCTCTGTTATTTGTGATGATGTAATGGAATAGCCTTTAGATGTTAATGCCTTTGTTAATTTAAAAGCTAGTTTTTTAATGTGTGTTGCAGAGGCAGTGTTGTACACTTTACCCAATTTATATAAAGTCATAATTTTTCCTATTATACTGAATTGTTATATATTAAGTTTTTCTCGTTGCTTAATTCAATAAAATAGTTGAATTATGATTTATTAATTTGCGGTTTTACCATCTGCGATGCAGGAGAAAGGAAGGCTGCAGCCTTCCTATAAATATATTTAAACAAATAACAATGTCAAATTGTTTTTAAACTTTTTTAACTCGCTCATAAAATATACCTGTTATTATCCCTGCTACAAGTCCACCAAAATGAGCAGCAAAAGAAACATACTGAGAAGGTATTAACCCACTAAACATAGAGGTAAAATAAGATAATCCGTAGTAAAGCATAAAGAAAATAATAGGTAAAAGGTATAACCATTTCTTGGATACAACTAATGAAGAACAGATATATCCAAATAGAGCAAAAACAAGACCAGAAGCGCCTATATGAAGAGAGTTAGTTGAACCTAATAACCATGTTAAAAAACCAGAAGAAGCGATTAGAATAGCTGTTAGGCGCACAGGCTTACGCTCTATAAAGGTAATTGAAAGTAATAAACCAAAAAGAACAATAGAATTGTTAATTATATGGGTATAAGAAGCGTGTGGAACCCAAGATCCTAAAATAGCGAATATCTGGTTAAAAGAGAATGTTCTTGGTCTGATACCCAAAAAGAGTTCAATAAAATTACCGGGAATAATATGACTAAAAATAAATATAATCCACATAGGTAAGTAAATCAAACCGAATGTAAGACATATGTTTTTAAATCTTTGATGAATGTGTTCTTGCATGTTGAGTCCTTTAGTTTATTATCCTCTATTTTATATATTTATATATCTATTGCAAGTAATTAATATTTTGTGATAAAATAAAAACAACACATAAAAGGAGATATAAAATGCTATACAAAACATATAGAGAGTGGCTTGCTGATGGTTATCAAGTAGTTCAAGGTCAAAAATCGGTGAAGAAAAACGATGCTGGAACACCTCTTTTTTCAGATAAGCAAGTATCAGAAATTGGCAAAAAAAGATATAGAGAAGAACATCAAGAAGAATACGATGACGAAGCAGAGCATGAACGTGATCAAACCTACGGATTGGATGGTTGGGGTCATTAATGGCTGATTTATTTACATCGGATCTACACTTTTTCCATGATAATGTGGTTAAGTATTCTAAGCGTCCTTGGACAGCAGAAGAACAAACAGAAATCCTGATTAAAATGTGGAATAAGCAAGTCAAGAAAAATGATAACGTTTATCATTTAGGTGATTTTGTATTCATGAGAAGTGTGAAGAATGTAGATAAGCTCATTGAACTTCTAAAAAGATTGAACGGTAAAAAATATTTTATCAAAGGCAATCATTGCGATGATAAAGTATGGAAACGTATTGCAGAAGAACCGGGTCTTGTAGAGTGGGTGAAGGATTATGCCAAAGTAATTATTAATGGCAAAAAAGTAATCATGTGTCATTATGCTTTTAAAGTATGGGATTCATCGCATTATGGTTCTTTTAATTTGTTTGGTCATAGTCATGGAAACCTTGAAGAAACAACAGGTAAACAGCTCGATGTAGGTATTGATAACTCTGTAAAAGTATTAGGAGAATACCGTTTGTTTACTTGGGATGATATTGTAAAATATATGGCGGAAAGATAAAACAAAAGCACTACGCGAGTAGTGCTTTTTTATTTACGATTTTATTTTAATTTTTCTATTATTCTATCAAACTCTTCAGCCTTTTCTTCATCATACTCCCACTTCATATCGAAAATATACCCGTTTTTTTCACATAAAAGTTTATATTTCAAAATATAATCATTAAGATTAATTTTTCTTCTAGAGAGAGTATCTTCAAAATCTTCATATAACTATTTGTCAATAATGGAAAACGTATGTTCATCTGTCATGAAGTACAAAAAATTAGAAAATTCGGTATCAATAAAAGATATATAGGCATCTTCATTGATGTACCAAAAATATGATTTATATTTTCCAATAATTGAAGATCGTTCTGAGTTAAACAAAAATATAGAATCATTAAAAAAGTTTTTATAATTATCCTGAAAGAGAGCTTTTATGATTTCTTTTGATGCGTCTAATTTTATATTGCCACCAAAAAAGAATACTGAAATAAGAGAAAGGTTTTTATTGTCAAAATAATCTTGAGTTAATCCATAATAAAAATTTTGTTCTTGTATTGTTAAATTTGTCATTTGACATCCCTTGTGATTATATATTATTTTAAAATAGTAAAAATATTATAAAACTCTTCTGATTTCTGTTTATTGTATTTCCAATCCAGATCAAATATCCATCCATTATTTTTACATATATTTTGATAATTATGCAGTAAATTTTTAAAATCTTCAATACTGCAATCTTTATTATCTAAAGAAAACTGAAGCTCATCATAGTTAGAGTCAAAATAATATTCAAAAATATCAGAAGATAAAATCAAAGGTAATTGATGAACTTCATTTCCCAAAAAAATAATATCTCCATTTTCTGAGATTAACCAGAAATCGTCCTTGTATTTCCCAATAAATGTACTAAAAAAACCAGTAAATAATATATCTGAATTTGAAGCTAAAATATGAGTTTTATGATCATATGTAGTATCTAATAGTTGATATAATGTATCTTCATGTATTTTATTATCATAAGGTATTACGTCATATAATATATTTAAATAGCAGCTATTATTACATTTAATATCTTCATTAATTAAAAAATTATAAAACTGTATTTCTTGTTGTGTCATATTATTAAAAATCATATAAACCTTTAATTTTATCGTCTAAAGAAAGTTTATAGTTAGTATTAAATTCTAATCCGAAATCTAAGCAAATATTTGAATAACGTTCAATAATTTCTCCATAAGAAAAATCATGTAAAGATAAATAATCTAACACTAGGTTATTATAGTCAGGTTCATTAAAATATTTAAAAATCATAGAACTAAAAAGAGCTATATTCTGTACTCCGTTACATATTGGATAAAACTCTCCTTCTGAACCTGACTTCCAGAAAAAATCTTTATATTTTCCAATATAGGATGAATCTTCGCAAGAATATAAGATATCAGAATCTTTAATAATCTGACATATATTTTTATCAGAAAATATTTGATGCATCTCTTTTTTTACTTCTTTTTGAAAATCTAAAACAAGTTCACCATTATATAATACATTTGTTAGTTTTCGATTCTCTATTTCTCTAATAAATTTAAATTCTATATTATTGATATTTTTCATATATTTTACTCAAGAGAACAAATAAAGTTATCAAAATCTTCTGCTTGCTGTTGCCAATATAAATCATCTTCATTATATTCTAAATCAAATTGCTTACAAAAAATTTTATAGTCATTAATTACCTCTTTATAAGACGGATAATCATGCATTTTAAAAATATTATCTAATGCTCTCCTATCATTGATATCATATGCGTAAAAAAGCTCTCTGAAAACATTGCATGTATTTTGTATTTCTCTCCCTGCTCCAAATAACTCTCCTTCATTTCCATAAATAAAGAAATCATTTTTATATTTACCTAAATAGAAGCTATCTTGTGAGCGAAAAATAATTTCTGATTGTTGAAATATTTTTTGATATTCATTATTGTAAACATTTTTTATTATATTCTTTAATAAATTATTCTGTTGTTTCATATTTACACAATAAAGAATACTTAAGAAGCTCTTATCACCCTTATGTTTATGCTGTTCTTTTAATGCCGTGAGAAATATATAATCTTTGTTTTTGATATTTTTCATAAAATTCCATTATATTTTAATTTTTCTATTGTTTTATCGAACTCATCTGCTTTCTTTTCATCATACTCCCACTTCATATCAAACGTATACCCATTTTTTTCACATATAGTTTTATATTTATTTATAAAGTTTTCAATGTTAAGCCCTCTTGATTCAAATATATATTTTAAGTCTTCATATAATTCTTCATCAAAAATTGCATAAGTATGTTGATCTGTCATAAAATATAAAAAATTTGAAAAATTAGTATCAATAAAAGATATATAGCCATCTTCATTGGCATACCAAAAATAATCTTTATATTTTCCAATAATTGAAGATCTTTCTGAATTAAATAAAAATATAGAATTTTCAAAAAAGTCTTTATAATCATTTTGAAAAAATTCTTTTATAATATCGTAAGAAAAATTCAGATCAACATTTCCGCCATTAAAAAATTGAGAAATGAGAGAATTGTTTTTATTTTCTAAATAGTCTTTAATTAAGTCATTATAAAAATTTTGTTCTTGTATTGTTAGATTTGTCATTCATTTTCCCATTTAAAAAAATATACGATCTGTCTAAAAGTATTATGATGAATATTTATCATTAAAATCCTTTGCTTGTTTTTCCCAATATTCATCTTCTTCATGGAATTCTAACATCATATTATTACAGATTTTTTTATAATCCATAATTACTTTATCATAAGAATTAAATCCTTTTCTTTGAAACATATCTTCAATAACTCTCTTATCATCTAAAGAAAAATAAAGAAGGTTTCTTAAAAAACTACAAGTGTTTTGTATTTCTTTACCAGCTCCCCAAAGCTCACCCTCACTAGTATAAACGAAAAAATGCTCTTCATATTTACCTAAATAAAAGCCATTTTTTATAGACATTATAAATATGCAATTCTTCAAGATTTTTTTTAGGTTACCACTGCCATATAAAGCATCTTTTTTTATATTTTCCATAGTTTCAGGAGAAGAACCAAAAAGAATATTCATAAAACTATTTTTTTCTCTTATTTTATAGTCATTTTCTAAAAAAATAATAAACTGTATTTCTTTATCTGTAAGTATTGTATTCATTATATATCTTATTTTCCTGAATATTTAGTTTTGTCATATGCCCCCATAATTATATAAAAAATTTATATCCAACTATTTTAAGCTTTTAATTATGTTTTTAAACTCTTTAGCTTTTTTCTCATCATAGTCCCATTTTAAATTAAATGTATAACCATTTTTTTCACAAATATATTTATATCTACTGATATAATCATCTATTTTTAGACCTCTTGATTCTAATACATATTCTAAATCTTCATAACCATCTTCATCGGATATAGAGCAAGTATGAGTTTCAGTCATAAAATATAATATGTCAGGCATGACGGTTCCAACAAAGCTTATTCCTCCATCCTCATTTGCATACCAAAAATATTCCTTATATTTTCCGATCAATGCACTTCTTTCTGCCCCAAATAAAATTATAGAGTTATCAAATAAAGATTGATATTTATCTTTAAAATACTCACATATTATATTTTTTGAAATAGTCTGATCAGCTATTCCACCATAAAATAATACAGAAAATATAGAAAGCTCCCCATTATTTATTTCATCTTGAATTATATCATTATAAAATAGTTGTTCAGAATTAGTTAGTTTTGTCATTTGGTATTCCTATAACTTATATTGAGAATAGAAATCCTCTGCTTGAGATTGCCAATAGTCTTCATCTTCGTTAAATTTAAGTTCTAATGATTCACAAAAAATACGGTATTCATTTGAAATAGATTCATAAGTATTAAATCCTTTTCTTTCAAAAATATCTTCAATAACAGACTTGTCATTTACAGGAAAATAAAAAACATCCCTGATAAGATTACAGGTATTCTGTATTTCTTTCCCTGCTCCCCATAATTCTCCTTCATTGCTATAAAGCCAGAAATGTTCATTTATTTTACCTAAATAAAAGCTATCTTGATTTCTAAAAATGATTTCTGACTCCTGAATGATTTTTTTATGTTTTTTATTATAAACATCTTTCAATGCATTTTTTAATAAATTGTTTTGATGTTCTGTATTAACACAATAGAGAATATTTAAGAAACTCTTGTTAGATTTATTTTTATGTTGTTCTCTTAAGGCTGCTAAAAACTTTAAATCTTTATTTGATAATTTCATTGAATTCTTTTTCCCCTATTAAATCAGGTAAATAATCATAGTGAAAATCATAACCATATACTTTACAAAATGATTGGTAATCATTTAATATATTGTCGTAATTAAAGCCTTTATTTTCAATATCTAAAATTCTATCCTCTTTTTGTCTTTCATCAAAAAAATTACCTGTCCAAAAACTAAAAGCAGTGTAAATTATATCATCAATAGATTTGCCAATATAAGAAAGATTACCATCTTCATCACAAACCCAAAAATAATCTTTATATTTTCCAAAGTAAGTAGAATATCTCATGACAAAAAGAATATCGGAATCAAATATAATCTTTTTATAAGAATCTTTAAATGTTTCATTAATCTCATCATAAAAATATGGTTTCATATTATTGTCAAAAGGATGACATTCAAATAAAACACTAAGGAAACTACTATCATTTTTTAAATTGTAGTCTGCTATTAAAGCATTTAAAAATATAAACTCCTTATTTATAATTGAATTCATGATATTCCTCATCAAAATATATTATTTTAATTTTTCTATTATTCTATCAAACTCTTTAGATTTTTCTTCATCGTATTCCCATTTCATATCGAAACTATACCCGTTTTTTTCACAAATATATTTATATTTACTGATATAATCTTCAAGCTTAAGATTACTTGATTCAAACATATCTTCTAGGTCTTCTTTAAAATCATCATCTGTCATAGGTACTATATGGCTTTCCATTATAAAATATAAAAAGTTTGGTAAACTTGTATCAACAAATGAGATATAACCATCTTCATTAGAGTACCAAAAGTATTCTTTATATTTCCCTATAACAGAAGACTTTTCGGCACTAAATAGAAAAATAGAATTTTTAAAAAAGTCTGCGTAACGATTTTGAAAATCTTCTAATATAGCAGTTTCTGCGAGTTCTTTATTAACTATACCACCAAAGAAGAATACATTTAAAATTGATAAATCTTTATTTTCTATCTCGTCATTTATTAAATCATTATAAAAGTTTTGCTCTTGTTGCGTCAATCTCGTCATTTGATATTCCTTATGATGATATATTATTTTAATTTTTCTATTAATCTATCGAACTCTTCTGCTTTGGTTTCATCATATTTCCATTTCATATCAAAAGTATAATTATTATTTTCGCATATTGTTTTGTACTTGAATATATAGTCTTTTAGTTCTATATCCCTCTCTGATAAAAAATATTCAAGATCTTCATAACCATCTTTATCGCATATAGAAGAAGAATATATTTTACACATAAAATAAATAATATTTTGAATAGAAGTATCAATAAAAGATATTGTTTGGTCATCATTAAAATGCCAAAAATATTCTTTATATTTTCCAACAACAGAAGATCGTTCACCATCAAAAAGAATAATGGAGTTTTGGAAAAGTTGTCTGTATTTATCACCAAAAAAATCTTTAATTAAGTCATCAACTCTATTATTATCCGCAATGCCAAAATTAGCTAAAGTTAATAGAATACTATCATTCTTATATTTTTTTTCATCATTTAGTAAATCATGATAAAAGTTATTTTCCTGAATATTCAGTTTGGTCATATATATATATATATCCTATAAGTCGTATAAACATAACGTTTTATTTCTAGAATATAAATTGATAAATGATATCTTTAACTGATTATATTCTAAAACATCATTTCTTTTCAATACAAGAAGTGTAGCATAATCCTTCAATGTAGCAAACCTTAATGATAATGAATCTAGAGCATCTTCTACAGAGTAATATTTATTTCTATGTAAATTGTAGGGGAGGTTTATTGATGTTGCATTACTTGCTAAATATATATATCGAGGAGAACGATCATCTGTTTTATTTTGTAAAAGTAAATCTTTACGTGTTATTGTTTTTCTCAAAAAAAATAATTCAAGAGCTTTATATGAAGGTATATGGTCTCTCTCAGTAATAAATTTTTGAGATTTTAAGGCAGAAAATTGATCTACATTATAAAAAGTACTTTTTTTATCATTAATAGGGATGATGCCTTTACTATCTGTATATTTTTTAAAATTTTTACCAGTTAATGTGAATATTTTTTTAATATCATCGATGTTATTACATATTACTTTATTCTTTCGATCATAATCGTCAGCAATTTTTTGAACAAAAGCAAACTCAGTAGCAAACTCGGCTGTTTTTTCTAAATCATCCTGATCTTGTTTAGTTTTTAATGATGAAGATGGATAATCAATAGTTATACCAATTATATCAATTCCCATTTTATCAAGAAGGTTAACATATAATTGATCATCATTATTATCAATATTCTCATAATATTTATCCACAGCTTTTGAAACGAATGCATCTGTTTTAGTAGGATTTTTCTCTAAATAATTATCAAGTGCCTCTGGTTGCCTTGCGATCTGAAAAACAGAATTATCAACAGATAAAATACTATATGTAGCATAAGCAGCAAAAGCTCCAGATGCTAAAAAAGGATGCTTAACTACAGTTTTCACAGTTTTACCAGCAACCAATACAGCAGCTCCTTTAGGAGCTTTTTTAAAGACAGCTTTCAAAGTATCTTTCGCCTTAGCTACTTTATCTGGATGTTCAGCAATGTAATCAGAAGCCTCTGTTATTGCATTGGCTGAAGCATGTGAAGAAAAAAGTATAGAACTGAAAACTAAACTCATTAATATTTTTGTTTTCAATTTAATCTCCTAATTTTTAATAAATATACATTATTTTTCATATATTTTTAAAAATATAATATGAGAAAAACTTTTATTTTAGCTTTATATATAGCATAATAAAATAAGATTAAATGAGAGGATGTATGGCTGTTTATATAGATAAAATGAATGCTCAATACAGAAATATGATAATGTGTCATATGTTAGCAGATACAGAACAAGAGCTTATTAATATGGCAAAAAATATAGGCGTAGATCCTAAATGGATTCAATATCAAGGAACCTATAAAGCTCACTTTGATATCTGTTTAGCTAAAAAAGAGAAAGCTCTTAAGTTGGGTGCTATTGAGATAACACATAGTCAACTAAGAGCTTTATTGAGGGCGAAAAAGGTAAATATGGAAGAATATAAAGTTTAAAAATATGTGCGTGGAAAATATTTTTAAAATGCGAATAAAAAATAAATTTATAATTTTTTGTTTTTGTGTTATTATTTTACAAAAAATAAGAGGTGATAAATGAAAAAAAACAAGAAATATTCAAAAATAACAGAGCTTAATAATTTAAAAGATTATATATTAAATAAGTTAGATTATGGAGATATTTCAGATGATTTTTTATATGATTTTTTCCGCAAAAACAAGTTAAAGAATAAAAAAATTGTGTTCGGACTAATTTTTTTAGAAAATTTTATACCAATTGATGGTTATTCTGAAAGAGTTAGACTTATTTTGAAAAAGATCGATAAAAATAAACGTAGAGATAAGATAGAAGACTATAAAAAACTAACAGAAAATAAACTAAAGGAATCGAACATAAGCAATATTTTTTGGCATGATTTTTTTAATAAAGGAAATATAAATTTAAAAAATATAGTTTTAGGAATAGAAAATTGTGAGTTTAAAGATTTCGAACCTATAAAGGGCTACGAAGATAGTATTACAGCTTATAAATCTTATAAAATAGAAAAAGATATAAACGATCAAAAAAGAAAAGAAGAAAATATAGAAAAAAGGCAAAAAGAATATCAAGAAAAGGTAGATTATTACAGAAAAAATAATAAAGAAGATTTATCAAAAATAAAACTTGATAATATAGACGAAATTATAAGGCTTAAAAAGCAGGATAAGAATTATTATTTTAATGAGTTATGGATATTAATAAAAGAAAATACGATTATAGAAAATAATCATAAAAATAAAGAACATATAAAAAATGCTATTATAGAAAAATTCTTTAATTATATAGAACCTGAAATAAATCTTTATCTGGCTATTGAGCTTTTCCCTCATCTTACAAATATGCTTGTTAATGATTTTAAAATCGAAACAGTTTGTGAAGATTTAGGTTTTGATGTTTCATATTATCCTAATCAAACGAAGAAAAAACATAAAAAAGAGGATTATATAACAATAGCAGATATATTAGATAATAATTACGAAGATTATACCGAAGCAACATATATATCTGGAATGGGGCTGACTACAAATCCAATAGGATACAATATAGAAAGAGAAATAGAATCTATACATTATAAAGTAATAAAAGAAATACTGTTTGATGTTGTTAATTTTGAATCATTCAAGGAAAATGAAAAATATGATGATTATGAATATTTTATAGAAGCTATATTAGAAACATCTTTCATAATAGAGCTACTTGATAATAGCTTCGATTATTATCAAATAATAAAAAATTTAAATATTGAGGAATTATTTATGATTTATAATAACGAGGTTAGTATAAATCAATATAAACAGTTTTTATTAAATTAGGTTTTCAATAAAACCTATAGTACTCGCGGTAGCTATAGGTTTTATATTATTAAGAAAAAATAGATGATAGCAAACCATCGTATGGATTTTTCACGCCGATCCATTCAAAGAACTCTTTACTATTTATTTTAATATTATGAGCATTATCGTCCCCATTAAATATATGATTAGGTAATGCTTTTAAATAAATTTGAGATCGCCTTTCCTGATGCATTTTTTGATTTTTATCTAATTCGCTTGCCTGAAAATAAAGAACACCTTCTTTTTTAGAATATTTAAAAATGTTTTTATTTTTTGATTCAGATATAAATAAATCTTTCCATTTTTCTATACCACTTTCTCTATAATCATTTAAGCGTCCTTCTCCAAAATATCTTGGTAAAGGCATTCCTGCTTCTTCATAATAGTCTTTAAATATTTCTCTTGAAACTGAAAGGAAATCAAATAAACCATTATCATCATTTTTAACAAAATGAATATTATTATCTAAAGCCTTTTCATGAAAACGAACAAGAAAGTCTTGGAATAAAGATGTGCTAAGTTTATCAATAATGTTTGTATAATATTCCAGAGATTCCTGTCTTTTTGTTTCAATGAAAGGTATATCAAGCTTAACGTAATAACTTCTTCTGGTTGCTCTTTCATTCATTGAATAATTAGAACAGTTAGTAGTTCCAATGAAAGCAGGATATTCTTCATTACTTTCATCAATAGTATTAGAACAAGATACAATCAGATTTTCTCCAGTTCCAGTGAAAAAATTCGCCGGGATTTCATCAACCATTATAGGAAAAACATTATTTTCCCTAAACATCAATTTAATATTTATTCCCGTCTCAACAGTTTTAGAGCTTGGAGTATTATGTAGAGAGATCCTATCGTAATCAATAAAAGCTTTAATACTTTCGTCATCTTTCATCATTTTAGAGATGCAACGAAGTAAAGAGCTTTTCCCTGAACCTGCTATACCGCCTATAAACATAAATAATGGTATGTGTTGCCTTGCCTCATTAATTAATGTCCTTTTTCTTATCAGAGAGATAAATGGTGATGTGAAAGCGTATAATATAACTTCAAAAATCTTTTTACCAATTTCATCGTTATATTTAGAAACATATTTTTCATATCCTCTAATAATAGAATCAATGTTTTGTAATGATTTTGTTATTGTTTCTTTATCTTGATATTGAGCATACGGTATTATTTTTTCTTCTTTTATGACAACAATATTTCCTTCCTTATTTTGAAGAGACATATGATTATCTAAACGTTTTAGATTAAATCTTTTTAGATGATCTTCTTTTTCCATTTCAATTGAATGGACCTGAATAGTTTCTTTAATTATTTTTTGAATATTTGTCCCCCCTTTTTCTAGTCTAAAAGGAGTATCTTTTTTCTGAGATTTAATAATTGATTTTTTAATGACCTTATACGTTTTTTCTATTTCAATTTTATCTTTGGTAAGATTATTCAAAATTTCTGGAACTTCACTTTGTATTTTAACCAAAGTATCTTTTGGCAAAAGATCTTCTTCTATTTTCTTTTCTATATTTTCATGCAGCTCTACTATACCTTCATTTATAATGGTTTCTTTCTTTTCATTACTTAAGTTAATAAATACAGGTTTATCTATTTTATTAAGCTCATCAGAATTGATAGATGTTTTTGATTCGTTATTATCAAGGGAAATTATATTTAACGATGTTGAATCTTTTAACTCTTTTTTAGATTGTTTTAATTGTTTTTTCATGCTGGAAGATATGAAATCAAAGGTATATTTGCTAAGTTCATTAAATCTATTTAAATATAATTCATATATTTCTTCATTATTATCAAAAACTAAAATATCTTCAAATTGTGGAATTTTTGTATTTAAAGCTTGTTCTGTTAAATTAGCTGATCCTAAAATAACTCTAGTTTCACTTTTATCTTTATTAGAAAGAATGAAGAATTTAGAATGTATAGGATATAATGGACTTTTTAGATTTATCCTGTTGGATAAAAGTTTATCTTGTGTATCTTTATCCAGTTTGTTTATAAAATCTATAGCGTTTAAATTTATGATTTTACTAATATTTTCATTATAGTTTATCTTATTTATTATTTTAGTTTGGTAGTTATCATCTTTTATCCCAATAATAAGAGTGATTTTTTTAAAATGGTTTAAATTTTTAGACAAATAGTTAGGAGAAAGTGAAAAGGTAGAGCCTATAAATTCGTCATCATAGATTTCTGGAAAAAGTTCAAAATTATCATCTGCAGGCTTAAGATTATGAACAATATTTAAATATTTACTCATTTTAATACCTCTTTGGTTAGACATTTGAATAAATATTATACCATATTGTATGTTTTATAATCAATTTTTACTTAAGAATATAGAATTTTTATCCACTTATTTAAGTTTAAATGATTTTATATAAAATAAAAGGAGAAGGGAACTCCTTTTATTATCTTATAAAAAATAATTATAACCCTTTATTTTTTAATAAATCTTCTAAAAAATTGGTTAATTTCATTTTATTTTCTAAACTTAAATCTTCAATCTGTTTTTCATTTTCAAATATAATATTGTGAAACCTTTCTTCTTGTTCAATAAGTTCTTTATTGAGGTATAAAATTCCATAATTTTTAGGATCTTTTTCTTCATCAGAA
>PPYF01593573.1_pt1 | contig 20493 bp, 14 predicted proteins | sample 1559871 | NCBI WGS metagenome assembly PPYF01 (sample SAMN08240021, study PRJNA423297) | Human gut metagenome, whole genome shotgun sequencing project. | reverse complement strand
AATCCCGTAACTTCGGCGACTTTAGTCTTCACAGCAGCCTGGCAAGGTCTTGGGAAGGCCAAGATACCTTTTTACGCAACGACTATTGGGATGTGGCTAATCCGAATTTTCTCAGGCTACTTCCTAGGAGTGAGTTTGAGAATGGGCCTTGCAGGTGTCTGGATTGCAACGGTTGTTGATAATATATGGCGTGCGATCTTTCTCTACGTGATGTATCGTCATTATCTAGCAAAGAGACAGTTTAGATAGTAACATGATGGGGAGATGCTTTTATTTAAAAGGTATCTTCTTCTTATTTTTTACAAGTAGTCTCGAATATGATAGAATAAACTGATAAAAACTTTTTGAGGTAGTAATTATGACTGTAAAAATCAATACAAAAGATGGTCAAATCGAATTGTCAGATGATGTCATCGCAACAGTAGTTGGCGGTTCAGCAACAGAAATTTTTGGCGTTGTCGGTATGGCAAGTAAGAGTGCTATCCGAGATAATTTTCAAGCACTTCTTGGAAAAGAAAACTACGCAAAAGGAGTTGTCGTGAAGGAGAAAACTAGTGTCTAAAATTACAACAAGCTTACTTCAGGAGATGGTCCAAGCAGCAGCAACGCGTCTAGGTAAGCAAGCAGAATATGTGAATTCACTCAATGTCTTCCCAGTACCAGATGGAGATACTGGAACTAACATGGGAATGACTATGGATAATGGATCCAAAGCTGTCGCAGATCAAACAGCTTCAACAGTTGGTGAAGTTGGTCAGATTTTGTCTAAAGGTCTCTTGATGGGTGCCCGTGGTAACTCAGGTGTTATTACGTCACAATTGTTTCGTGGTTTTTGTCAAAGCATCAAGGATAAAACGGAACTTGACGGCCAAGATCTAGCTCACGCCTTCCAATCAGGTGTTGAAGTTGCGTATAAAGCTGTTATGAAACCTGTCGAAGGAACAATCCTTACAGTATCACGTGGTGCAGCTTCAGCAGCGATTAAGAAAGCTGAGTCTACTAATGATGCTGTTGAGGTTATGCGTGCAGCTCTTGACGGAGCTAAGGCCGCTTTGGCTAAGACACCAGAGATGCTTCCAGTATTGAAAGAAGTTGGTGTAGTAGACTCAGGTGGTCAAGGTTTAGTCTTTATTTATGAAGGTTTCTTGTCAGCCCTAACAGGTGAGTATATCGCTTCAGAGGACTTCCAAGCGACACCTGCTACTATGACAGAGATGATCAATGCAGAACATCATAAGGCAGTTGCAGGTCATGTTGCAACAGAAGATATTACCTTCGGATACTGTACGGAAATCATGATTGGTCTCAAACAAGGTCCAACTTATGTGAAAGACTTTGACTATGAGGAGTTTCAAAATTACTTGAGTAATCTTGGGGATTCTCTCCTTGTTGTTAACGACGATGAAATTGTAAAAGTTCACGTCCATACAGAGGATCCGGGTCTTGTCATGCAAGAAGGCCTTAAATATGGTGCTCTTGTCAAAGTTAAGGTTGAAAACATGCGTAATCAACACGATGCACAAGTTCAAAAAGCAGCAGCCATTCAAGCTTCGCCTTCTGCTCCTAAAGACTTTGCCTTTATTGCAGTTGTTGCCGGAGATGGACTTGCAGATATCTTTAAATCACAAGGAGTTGACTATGTGATTTCAGGTGGTCAAACAATGAACCCATCAACGGAGGATATCGTTAAGGCTATTGAGCAGGTTAATGCCAAGAATGTTATCATCTTGCCAAATAATAAAAACATCTTTATGGCAGCACAATCAGCCACTGAAGTAGTGGATGTTAATGCGGCTGTTGTTGAAACACGTACAGTTCCACAAGGCTTTAGAAGCTTGCTTGCTTTCGATCCAAACCAAAGTATCGAAGCTAATGTTGAAGCTATGACAGTTAGTCTTTCGGATGTAACAAGTGGTAGCGTGACTTTGGCAGTACGTGACACAACTATTGATGGCCTTGAAATTCATGAAAATGATATCCTTGGTATGGTAGACGGTAAGATTCTTGTATCTACACCAGATATGGATCAAGCCCTTCTTGATACCTTTGAAAAGATGATTGACGAAGACAGCGAAATTGTTATGATTTACGTCGGCGAAGAAGGCAATCAAGAACAAGCACAAGCGATCGCTGAAAAATTGGAAGAGATTCATGAAGATATCGAAGTTGAAATCTTCCAAGGGGACCAACCTGTGTACCCATATATCTTTAGCGTTGAATAATTTAAAAATAATCATTTTGGAAGTCTTAGGGCTTCCTTTTTTGTTTAAATAGTTTCGATACTAAAAAGTCATTTTTTGGAATTACAGAAATATTCCGAAAATTCATTGATATTACCTTCCAAAGTGGTAACATATGTTGTAAGAAATTTTATAGATTGAAGGTAAGATCATGAGAAGTGATATGATCAAAGTTGGTGTTGATAAAGCACCAGCACGTGGCCTTTTGTATGCGACTGGACAGGTTAAATCTTCTAAGGATATGCAAAAGCCCTTTATGCTATTTGTAATTCTTATATTGATATTGTTCCAGGACATGTCCACCCACGTGAATTAGCGGATATTGCCAAGGAGGCTATCCGTGAAGCTGGTGGTATTCCTTTTGAGTTTAATACTATTGGTGTGGATGACGGGATTGCCATGGGACATATTGGGATGCGTTACAGCCTCCCTTCACGAGAATTAATTGCTGATGCTGCAGAAACCGTTATTAATGCCCACTGGTTTGACGGTGTGTTCTATATCCCAAACTGTGATAAGATTACACCAGGAATGATTTTGGCAGCCATGCGTACTAATGTGCCGGCGGTATTCTGTTCAGGTGGACCTATGAAGGGTGGCGTTGATATGACTGGTCATCAGGCTACTTTATCAAGCTTGTTTGAAGCTGTAGGTACTTACCAGTCTGGAGATATGAGCAAGGAAGAGCTTGATTATTTAGAGAAAAATGCCTGTCCAACTTGTGGTTCATGTTCAGGAATGTTTACTGCTAACTCAATGAACTGTTTAATGGAAGTTTTGGGTCTTGCCCTTCCAGGTAACGGTACTATCCTAGCTGTTTCAGACGAACGTCGTGAATTGGTTCGTCAAGCAGCCACAAAATTAATGGATAACATCAAAAATAATGTTCGCCCACGTGATATTGTGACCAAAGAAGCCATCGATGATGCTTTTGCTCTAGATATGGCTATGGGTGGTTCAACCAATACCGTTCTTCATACCCTTGCTATTGCGCGTGAGGCTGGTATTGACTATGACCTTAAGGACATTAATGATATTGCTAAGAAGACACCTTATCTCTCTAAAATTGCTCCCTCCAGCATCTATACCATGCATGATGTACATGAAGCAGGTGGTGTTCCAGCCATTATTAATCAGTTGATCAAGAAAGGTGCCATTAAGGGTGATCGTATTACGGTTACTGGTAAAACCTTAAAAGAAAATGTAGCTGGTGCTAAAATCAAAAATGAAGAAATTATCCATCCAATCGAGCAACCTATTTTACCGGTTGGCGGTTTGTCTATCCTTTATGGAAATATTGCTCAGGATGGGGCTGTTATCAAGGTTGGTGGTGTAGATCCATCCGTTAAAACTTTCCGTGGTAAGGCTATTTGTTGCGATTCACAAGCTCAAGCTCTTGAATTGATTGATAATGGAACAGTTAAGAAGGGCCATGTTGTTGTCATTCGTTACGAGGGTCCTCAGGGTGGTCCTGGTATGCCAGAGATGTTAGCGCCAACCTCTAAGATTGTAGGCCGCGGTCTTGGCAAGGATGTTGCTCTGATTACTGATGGTCGTTTCTCAGGAGCAACTCGTGGTATTGCTATTGGTCACGTATCTCCAGAAGCTGCGGAAGGTGGCAATATAGCTCTGATTGAAGATGGGGATGAAATTGTGATTGATCTTCCGAATCGTACCCTTGATTTGCTCGTTGATGATGTGACACTTGAAGCACGCCGTAAGCACTTGAAGCCTTTCAAATCTAAGATCTCAAGTGGCTGGTTACGCCGTTACACTGCTTTTGCTAAATCAGCTAATATCGGAGGAACTCTTATGAGTAATGAAGAATTTGAAGAACGTAAAGCAGAACGTCAGGCACAAGAAAAAAACTAAGAATATTATTTCCGAAGAGTTTGTGATATTTTTCTCTGAAACCCTTGCAAATTTAGTTAAAAATGTTAGTATAGTATACAAGGTTTTGAATTTTTAGATAATTTGAAAAAAACAATTGCTAAAGGAGGTCCATGTGGAGAAAATTGAACTTGAAGAAGCACGCTCTGGTGCTGATTTGATTCTTGATACACTTCTCGAACTTGGGATTTCAACCATTTTTGGGTATCCTGGCGGAGCGGTTCTTCCTTTGTATGATGCTATTTACAAAAATGAAGAGATTAATCATATTTTGTCTCGTCATGAGCAAGGAAGCCTGCATGAAGCTGAAGGTTATGCTAAATCAACTGGGAAACTTGGTGTTGCTCTTGTAACGAGTGGTCCCGGTGCAACGAATGCTATTACTGGGATTGCAGATGCTATGAGTGATAGTGTACCTCTTCTGGTCTTTACGGGTCAGGTAGCAACATCAGGTATTGGTAAGGATGCCTTCCAAGAAGCTGACATTGTCGGAATTACCATTCCAATTACCAAATACAACTACCAGATTCGTGATACGGCTGATATTCCTCGTATTATTCGAGAAGCGGTTCATATCGCAACGACAGGACGTCCTGGTCCGGTTGTTATAGACCTTCCAAAAGATGTTGTAGCTAAGGAAACTACCTTCATCAACGATCCTGAAATCAATCTTCCAAGTTACCAACCGACGCTAAGACCAAACGAGATGCAAATTAATAAAATCTTGAAACAGTTGGGTAAAGCTAAGAAGCCGGTTATTGTAGCTGGAGGTGGAGTGGCTTATTCTGAATCTGCTAAGGAGCTAGTTGCTTTTGCAGAACGCTACCAAATTCCTGTTGTTACAAGTCTTCTAGGTCAGGGAACAATTGCTACTAGTCATCCCCTCTTTTTGGGTATGGGTGGTATGCACGGTTCGTATGCAGCTAATATTGCTATGACTGATGCTGACTTTATGATTGCCATAGGTTGTCGTTTTGATGACCGCTTGACAGGTAATCCAAAAACATTTGCTAAGAATGCAAAGGTTGTTCATATTGATGTGGATCCGGCTGAGATTGGCAAGATTATTGCGGTAGATTTGCCAGTTGTTGGTGATGCCAAGCAAGCTCTTGAAATGCTCTTAGCAGAACCAGTGGTTAAGAATAACACTGAAAAATGGATTGAAAAAGTCAAAAAAGATAAAGAGCGTGTACGTTCTTACGATAAGAAAGAACGTATGGTACAGCCTCAGGCGGTTATCGAGCGTATCGGTGAATTGACCGATGGTGATGCAGTTGTTGTCACTGACGTTGGGCAACATCAAATGTGGACAGCTCAGTATTATCCATATCAAAATGAGCGTCAATTGGTGACATCAGGTGGCCTTGGAACTATGGGATTTGGTGTTCCAGCAGCAATTGGTGCTAAAATTGCTAATCCTGATAAAGAAGTTATCCTCTTTGTTGGTGATGGTGGTTTCCAAATGACGAACCAAGAATTGGCTATTTTAAATATTTACAAGGTGTCAATCAAGGTTGTTATGTTGAATAACCACTCACTTGGTATGGTACGTCAATGGCAAGAGTCCTTCTACGAAGGGCGTACATCAGAGTCTGTCTTTAATGCTCTCCCTGATTTTCAACTGATGGCTCAAGCTTATGGGATTAAGTCTTATAAGTTTGATAATCCAGAAACGATTGATCAGGATTTGGAAGTTATCAAAGAGGATGTGCCAATGTTCATCGAGGTTGATATTTCTCGTAAAGAGCATGTTTTGCCAATTGTTCCAGCTGGTAAGAGTAATCATGAAATGTTGGGGGTGAAGTTCAATGCGTAGAATGTTAACAGCTAAACTTCAGAACCGATCAGGTGTTCTTAACCGTTTCACTGGAGTGCTTTCACGCCGTCAGGTCAATATTGAGAGTATTTCCGTTGGAGCAACGGAAAATCCTGATGTTTCACGTATTACAATTATCATTGATGTGAATTCTCATAATGAGGTTGAGCAGATTATTAAACAGCTTAATCGTCAGATTGATGTGATTCGCATTCGTGACATCACTGATGTACCCCACTTGGAACGTGAGGTTATCTTGGTTAAGGTGTCGGCACCAACTTCTAAACGTGCTGAAATCTTGGCAATCATTCAACCTTTCCGTGCTTCGGTGGTGGATGTTGCACCAAGCTCTATCACTATCCAGATGACTGGAGATGCTGAAAAGAGTGAGGCGCTTCTACGAGTTATTCGACCTTACGGTATCAAGAATATTGCTCGTACGGGTGCTACTGGATTTACCCGTGATTAAAAAATCCATTATAAATTTGTTAACCTAGCCTTAAAAAGGCAATTAAATATTATTTTAGAAAAGAGATATACTACTATGGCAGTTCAAATGGAATATGAAAAAGACGTAAAAGTACCAGCACTTGATGGTAAAAAAATCGCCGTTATCGGTTACGGTTCACAAGGTCACGCTCACTCACAAAACTTGCGTGATACAGGTCACGATGTTATCATCGGTGTTCGTCCAGGTAAATCATTTGATAAAGCTAAAGAAGATGGTTTTGATACTTACACAGTAGCAGAAGCAACTAAATTGGCTGATGTTATCATGATTTTGGCTCCAGACGAAATCCAACAAGAACTTTACGAAGCAGAAATCGCTCCAAATCTTGAAGCTGGTAACGCTGTTGGTTTTGCTCACGGTTTCAACATCCACTTTGAATTTATTAAAGTACCAGCAGATGTTGATGTATTTATGTGTGCACCTAAAGGACCAGGTCACTTGGTACGTCGTACATTTGAAGAAGGTTTTGGTGTACCTGCCCTTTACGCAGTATACCAAGATGCCACAGGTAACGCTAAAGACATCGCTATGGACTGGTGTAAAGGTATTGGTGCAGCACGTGTAGGTCTTCTTGAAACAACATACAAAGAAGAAACTGAAGAAGATTTGTTTGGTGAACAAGCAGTTCTTTGTGGTGGTTTGACTGCCCTTATCGAAACTGGTTTTGAAGTCTTGACTGAAGCTGGATATGCACCAGAATTGGCTTACTTTGAAGTACTTCACGAAATGAAATTAATCGTTGACTTGATTTACGAAGGTGGATTCAAGAAAATGCGTCAATCAATTTCTAACACTGCTGAATTCGGTGACTATGTATCAGGTCCACGTGTTATCACTGAACAAGTTAAAGAAAACATGAAAGCAGTTCTTGCTGATATCCAAAATGGTAAATTCGCTAATGACTTCGTTAACGACTACAAAGCTGGACGTCCAAAACTTACTGCTTACCGTGAAGAAGCTGCTAACCTTGAAATCGAAAAAGTTGGTGCTGAATTGCGTAAAGCAATGCCATTCGTTGGTCAAAACGACGATGATGCATTCAAAATCTATAACTAATGTGATAGTCTCAAAAACCAGCCTAGTGCTGGTTTTTTGTGTTCTTAAGAAAGTGATTAGGTGTTAAGCTTATGGCTTTGTGTGTAAAAAAAATCACTCCACTAGGGAGTGAGAATGGTCATAAATTAGTAAGTTAAAACAAAGTTTTTCTTCTTACCGCGACGGATAACAGTGATTTCATTGTCAATCTTATCGGTATCTGAAAGAGTGTAATCCAAGTCTTGCACGCGTTCACCGTTGATATAGATAGCACCGTTTTGCACGTCTTCACGTGCTTGACGTTTAGATGGTGAAATTTTAGCATTGACGAGAAGTTCAACAATGTTAAGATTTTCATCTGCTGAAATCTCATAGGTTGGGACACCATTGAGGGCAACTTTAAGGTCACGTGCTGAGAGGGCTTTAAGGTTACCAGCGAAGAGTTGTTCGGTGATGTGAACAGCTTGTTCATAGGCTTCTTTACCGTGAACCAAAGTAACAACTTCGCGAGCCAGAACCTTTTGTGCTAAACGTTGGTGACGAGCTTGGTCAAATTCTTTACCGATTTCTTCGATTTCTTCAAGTGACAAGAAAGTGAAAATTTTCAAGAAACGAACGGCATCATCGTCCATAACGTTAAGCCAGAATTGGTACATTTCATAAGGAGTTGTCTTAGTAGCGTCAAGCCAGACAGCGTTGCCTTCAGATTTGCCGAATTTTTTACCAGTTGAATCTGTGATAAGTGGAACTGTGATTACGTGTCCAGATTTGTCCGCTTTACGACGCAAGAGCTCAGTACCTGCTGTCATGTTACCCCATTGGTCAGAACCACCAATTTGTAGGGTTACGCCATATTTAGCATTGAGTTCATAGAAGTCGTAACCTTGCATAATTTGGTAAGCGAACTCAGTGTAAGAGATACCTGTTTCGATACGTTTCTTAACAGATTCCTTGCTCATCATGTAGTTAACTGTGAAGTATTTACCGACATCACGCAAGAAATCGATGAAACTAACTGAACCAAACCAGTCATAGTTGTTGACCATAACGGCTTTGTTATCACCATTTTCAAAATCAAGGAAGCGAGAGAGTTGGCCTTGGATTTTTTCTACCCAACCTTCAACGGTTTCTTTGGTTTGGAGGCTACGCTCAGCATCTTTAAATGATGGGTCACCAATCAAACCTGTCGCACCCCCAACGAGGGCGTAAGGTTTGTGGCCAGCCAATTGAAGGCGACGACTAGTAAGGATAGCGACGAGGTGTCCAAGGTGGAGACTGTCTGCTGTTGGGTCATAACCGGTGTAGAATGAGACTGGCCCTTCTTCAAAGGCTTTTACAAGGGCTTCTTCATCTGTGGTTTGAAAAATCAAGCCACGTGCTTTTAGTTCTTCAAAAATTGTCATGATATTCTCCAGTAAAGTATATTCTGCACCATTATACCAAAAGAAAGCAACCCTATGCAAGCTTTGTCAAAGTTTGCTATAATAGGCCTTGAGGTATTTCTATGAATTTTGAAAAAATAATAAATTATTTTAGACGGTTAGGGAAGGTTTTTCGTGAAAAGTTTGCCGGCCTCAATTTTAAAAAAAGAGATAAATCTTTGAAAGTAAGGAAGGCTGGAATTAGATCTAAGTGGAATCGTAAGCAAGCGGAGAAGTCGCCTGAAGACAGAGTGACAGTCTTAGACATGGCTGATGTTTTTTTAAAGACATTAAAGCTCTTGTCTGATTTCTTTTATGTGGTCATTATCGTCTTAACTTTGTTTGGTGCTGGGCTTGGCTTGGGTTATCTGGGCAGTCAGATACAGTCTGTTCCATTGATTAAGGATAAAACCTTGTTGAATCAGATTGGCGAGGTTAGTTTGGTGTCTTCGATGAGTTATTCTGATTCTAAAAAGATTGCTGATATTGATACGGACCTGCTTAGAACTCCTATTGAAAGTGATGCAATTTCTAATAATGTTAAAAATGCCATTATTGCTACTGAGGATGAAAATTTCAATAAGCATAAGGGGGTTGTACCAAAAGCTGTCTTTAGAGCCTTGGTATCCTCAGTCTTGGGGGTAGGTTCCTCTAGTGGTGGTTCAACCCTAACACAGCAGTTGATAAAACAACAGGTTACAGGAGATACTCCAACATTTAAACGTAAAGCGGCAGAGATTATCTATGCACTACAACTGGAACGTCATGCTTCGAAAAATGAAATTTTAACTGATTATCTGAATGTTTCTCCTTTTGGTCGTAACAACAAGGGGAAAAATATTGCTGGTATCGAAGAGGCTGCACAAGGGATCTTTGGGGTCTCTGCTGCAGATTTGACAGTTCCTCAGGCAGCTTATCTGGCAGGTTTACCACAGAGCCCGATTGTCTATTCACCCTATACTGCGGATGGTCAACTAAAAAATGAAAAAGATCTTTCCTATGGCTTGGCACGTCAGAAAGATGTGCTCTACAATCTCTATCGAGGCGGTTACCTAGATAAGTCACAATACGAAAGTTATAAGAGTTATGACGTTACTAAAGATTTCAAGGCTGGTGAGAATCCAGATGCTGTCAGTCATGACTATTTGTACTATTCAGTCATGTCTGAAGCTCAAGATATCATGTATGATTATTTGGTGAAGCGTGACAAGGTATCAAGTCAAGATTTGAAAAATGATAAGACAAAGGAAGCCTACCGTGAGATGGCTCTCCGAGAGCTACAAACAGGTGGTTATCATGTTAAGACAACAATTGACAATGCTGTCTACCATGCGATGCAAGATACTGCGAACAAATATGGAGATCTACTTGATCAGGGTGGAAATAACGGGGTCGAAGTTGGAAATGTACTCATGGACAATGCGACTGGAGCGATTTTAGGATTTGTTGGTGGTCGTAATTATGAGAATAACCAGAATAACCATGCCTTTGATACTGCTCGTTCTCCTGGATCTTCTATTAAGCCTATTATTGCTTATGGAATTGCCATTGACCAAGGTTTAATGGGTAGCTCAAGTATCCTTTCAAATTATCCAACTAATTTTACAGGTGGGACACCGATTCTTCATGATGGCGATAAGGGAACGGCCATGATGAATTTGCAAGAGGCGCTTAATACGTCGTGGAATATTCCTGCCTTTTGGACCTATCAAATGCTTCAACATCATGATGTTGACGTTGAGGGCTATATGACCAAGATGGGATATAAGATTGCTAACTACAATATTGAGAGTCTGCCCCTTGGTGGTGGGATTGAAACTACTGTTGCTCAGCAGGTAAACGCCTATCAAATGCTTTCAAATGGCGGTGTTTATGAAAAAGGTTATATGATTGATAGTATTACTGATAGCACTGGTGAGGTTATTTATCAACATAAATCTAAAGGGGTTCAGGTCTTTACAAGGGCTACGGCTAGCATTATGGATAACTTACTTAAAGAAGTTGTGGTTAAGGGAGCGACAACCCAATTTTATTCGGAGTTGAAAAATGTCAATGGTGCAGCGGCCTCAGCTGACTGGATGGGTAAAACAGGGACAACTGATAACTTTGCTGATGCTTGGTTGGTTGTGTCGACGCCTGGCATTACCCTTGGGGGTTGGGCTGGTTATGATGACAATGCACCTACCAATTCTAAAATGGGTTACACTTACAATGCCCAATATATGGCTCGTTTGACTTCAGCCATCTATAATGCTAATCCAGGTATTTTCAAAACGGGAGATAAGTTTAATATAGATTCAAGCGCCATTAAGGCAAGTGTGCTCAAGTCGACAGGCCTTAAGCCAGCAACGGTATCGGTCAATGGCCGTAATGTCTCCGTAAGTGGTGAAATGGTTGATAGTTATTGGGCTAAAAATGGACCTGGCGATACAATCTACAAGTTTGCCATTGGTGGAACGGATAGTGACTACCAAAAAGCTTGGTCTAGTATTCTTGGAGAACATTAGGCTGTCTCAAATAATACTTGCAAAATAGTTAAAATTTAGGTACAATATAGACAAAACTATTTGTCGTCTTATTTGATTGAAATATTGTCCAATCAAGAGATACAGCAGTTAAATCAACGTTTTTTCGGTCAGATTTAGCTGCTATTTTTGTGCTTATTTTTAGGGTTTTTGGATTTTGTAATGAATATTTAAAAGTTCTAAAAATTCACATATTAAAGTTATCGCTTATCGTTAATCCGATAAGTCGATGTTAATATCTAATCACTTGTTATCGGGACAAGCAACCAAAAAAGGCAGGAGACAAATATTTAAAGTGCACGACTTGCAAAGCAGGTCTCAAATGTAGAAAAGGAGTAGAAGACTTGGCAGGACATGACGTTCAATACGGGAAGCATCGTACCCGTCGTAGTTTTTCAAGAATCAAAGAAGTTCTTGGTTTACCAAACTTGATTGAAATCCAAACGGATTCATTCAAAGAATTCTTAGATACTGGTCTTAAAGAGGTTTTTGAGGATGTACTTCCTATTTCAAACTTCACAGACACCATGGAATTGGAATTTGTTGGTTACGAATTGAAGGAACCTAAGTATACACTTGAAGAAGCTCGTATCCATGATGCATCATACTCAGCACCAATCTTTGTGACTTTCCGTCTTATTAACAAAGAAACTGGTGAAATTAAAACTCAGGAAGTCTTCTTCGGAGATTTCCCAATTATGACTGAGATGGGTACTTTTATCATCAATGGTGGTGAACGTATTATCGTTTCTCAGTTGGTGCGCTCACCTGGTGTTTACTTTAACGATAAGGTCGATAAAAACGGTAAAGTGGGTTACGGATCAACAGTTATTCCTAACCGTGGGGCATGGCTTGAGCTTGAAACTGATTCAAAAGACATCGCCTACACTCGTATCGACCGTACGCGTAAGATTCCATTTACAACGCTTGTGCGTGCACTTGGATTCTCAGGTGATGACGAAATTGTTGATATCTTTGGTGATAGCGAGTTGGTTCGTAACACTATTGAAAAAGATATCCACAAAAATCCAGCAGATTCACGTACTGATGAAGCGCTTAAAGAAATTTATGAAAGACTTCGTCCAGGTGAACCAAAAACTGCTGACAGCTCACGTAGCTTGCTTGTAGCTCGTTTCTTTGATCCACGTCGTTACGACTTGGCTGCTGTTGGTCGTTACAAACTTAACAAAAAACTTAACATCAAGACACGTCTTTTGGGACAAACAATTGCTGAAAACTTGGTAGATCCTGAAACAGGTGAAATCCTTGTTGAAGCTGGGACTGAAATGACACGTGATGTGATTGATTCAATCGCAGAACACTTGGACGGTGATTTGAACAAATTTGTATACACACCAAACGATTATGCAGTGGTTACAGAACCTGTTGTTCTTCAAAAATTCAAGGTCGTTGCACCAAATGATCCAGATCGTGTGGTTACAATTGTTGGTAATGCCAATCCAGATGATAAAGTTCGTGCTTTGACAACAGCGGATATCTTGGCTGAAATGAGCTACTTCCTCAACCTTGCTGAAGGTATCGGTAAAGTAGATGATATCGACCACCTTGGTAACCGTCGTGTCCGTGCCGTTGGTGAATTGCTTGCTAACCAATTCCGTATTGGTTTGGCTCGTATGGAACGAAACGTGCGTGAACGTATGTCAGTTCAAGATAATGAAGCCTTGACACCACAACAAATCATCAATATTCGTCCTGTAACTGCAGCTGTTAAAGAATTCTTCGGTTCTTCACAGTTGTCACAGTTCATGGACCAGCACAACCCATTGTCAGAGTTGTCACACAAACGTCGTTTGTCAGCCTTGGGACCTGGTGGTTTGACACGTGACCGTGCCGGATATGAAGTTCGTGACGTGCATTACACGCACTACGGTCGTATGTGTCCAATTGAAACACCTGAAGGACCTAACATTGGTTTGATCAATAACTTGTCTACATACGGACGCCTTAACAAGTACGGTTTCATTCAAACACCATATCGTAAGGTTGACCGTGCAACTGGTAAAGTAACAAACGAAGTGGTTTGGTTGACTGCCGACGAAGAAGATGAGTACATAGTTGCTCAGGCTAACTCTAAATTGAACGAAGATGGAACATTTGCAGAAGAAATTGTCATGGGTCGTCACCAAGGTGTTAACCAAGAGTACCCATCACACCTTGTAGATTTCGTGGATGTTTCTCCTAAACAGGTAGTTGCCGTTGCGACAGCATGTATTCCTTTCTTGGAAAACGATGACTCTAACCGTGCCCTCATGGGTGCCAACATGCAACGTCAAGCTGTGCCATTGATTGATCCAAAAGCACCATTTGTTGGTACTGGTATGGAATATCAAGCTGCCCACGATTCAGGTGCTGCAGTTATCGCTAAACATGATGGTAAAGTTGTCTATTCTGATGCCGATAAGGTTGAAGTTCGTCGTGAAGATGGTTCTCTTGACGTCTATACTATTCAAAAATTCCGTCGTTCAAACTCAGGTACTGCGTATAACCAACGTACTTTGGTTAAGGTTGGTGATATTGTCGAAAAAGGAGATTTTATCGCTGATGGTCCATCTATGGAAGGTGGAGAAATGGCCCTCGGTCAAAACCCTATTGTCGCATACATGACATGGGAAGGTTACAACTTCGAGGATGCTGTTATCATGAGTGAACGCCTAGTGAAAGACGATGTTTATACATCTGTTCACTTGGAAGAATTCGAATCAGAAACACGTGATACAAAGCTTGGACCTGAAGAAATCACACGTGAATTGCCAAACGTTAGTGAAGAAGCCCTTAAAAACCTTGACGAAATGGGTATTATCCGTATCGGTGCTGAGGTTAAAGAAGGTGATATTCTTGTTGGTAAGGTAACACCTAAGGGTGAAAAAGACCTTTCTGCTGAAGAACGTCTTCTCCATGCTATCTTTGGTGATAAATCTCGTGAAGTACGTGATACATCACTCCGTGTACCTCATGGTGGTGATGGTGTCGTTCGTGATGTTAAAATCTTTACACGTGCAAACGGTGATGAATTGCAATCAGGTGTTAACATGCTTGTTCGTGTTTACATCGCTCAAAAACGTAAAATCAAGGTCGGAGATAAGATGGCTGGTCGTCACGGTAACAAAGGGGTTGTTTCTCGTATTGTTCCTGTTGAAGACATGCCTTACCTTCCAGACGGTACACCAGTTGACATCATGTTGAACCCTCTTGGGGTACCATCACGTATGAATATTGGTCAGGTTATGGAACTTCACCTTGGTATGGCTGCTCGTAACTTGGGTATCTACATCGCAACACCAGTCTTTGATGGGGCAAGCTCAGAAGATCTCTGGGATACTGTTCGTGAAGCTGGTATGGATAGTGATGCTAAGACAATCCTTTACGATGGACGTACAGGAGAGCCATTTGATAACCGTGTGTCAGTTGGTGTCATGTACATGATCAAACTTCACCACATGGTTGATGATAAACTTCACGCTCGTTCGGTAGGTCCTTACTCACTCGTTACCCAACAACCTCTTGGTGGTAAAGCACAATTTGGTGGACAACGTTTCGGTGAGATGGAGGTTTGGGCTCTTGAAGCTTATGGTGCTTCAAACATTCTTCAAGAAATCTTGACTTACAAGTCAGATGACGTTAACGGACGTTTGAAAGCCTATGAAGCTATCACTAAAGGAAAACCAATTCCAAAACCAGGTGTACCAGAATCATTCCGAGTGCTCGTTAAAGAATTGCAATCACTTGGTCTTGATATGCGTGTTCTTGATGAGGATGACTATGAAGTTGAATTGCGTGATCTTGATGAAGGTGAAGATGATGACGTCATGCACGTTGATGATCTTGAAAAAGCACGTGTACAACAAGCCAAAGAAGCTGCTGAATTAGAAAAAGCTAAAGAAGAAGCTTTAGATAAAACAGAATAAAATAAGCTTTAGAGAGGGAGTTAAATTTCTCTGCTAAGGTAGCTGATAAAGGTGAAAATAGCGCTGCTATTGTCAATAGAACAAAAGAAAGGTAATACTAGTGGTTGACGTAAATCGATTTAAAAGTATGCAAATTACACTAGCTTCACCAACTAAGGTCCGTTCATGGTCTTACGGTGAGGTTAAGAAACCTGAAACAATCAACTACCGTACGCTCAAACCAGAACGTGAAGGTCTGTTCGACGAAGTGATCTTTGGTCCTACTAAAGACTGGGAATGTGCGTGTGGGAAATACAAACGTATCCGTTATAAAGGGATCGTTTGTGACCGCTGTGGTGTTGAAGTAACACGTGCTAAGGTTCGTCGCGAACGTATGGGTCACATCGAGTTGAAAGCACCAGTATCACATATCTGGTACTTCAAGGGAATCCCTTCTCGTATGGGATTGACTTTGGATATGAGTCCTCGTGCACTTGAAGAAGTTATTTACTTCGCAGCTTACGTGGTTATCGATCCAAAGGAAACACCGCTTGAGCGAAAATCTCTCTTGACTGAACGTGAATATCGTGAAAAATTGCAAGAGTATGGTCATGGTTCATTTGTCGCTAAAATGGGTGCAGAAGCTATCCAAGATCTCTTGAAACAAGTAGATTTGGAAGCCGAAATTGCTGAACTCAAAGAAGAGTTGAAGACAGCAACTGGTCAAAAACGTTTTAAAGCAGTTCGTCGTTTGGACGTTCTTGATGCCTTTTACAAGTCTGGTAATAAACCAGAATGGATGGTGCTTAACATATTGCCAGTATTGCCACCAGATCTTCGTCCGATGGTTCAATTGGACGGTGGACGTTTTGCAGCATCTGACTTGAACGACCTCTACCGTCGTGTTATCAACCGTAACAACCGTTTGGCTCGTTTGCTTGAGTTGGGTGCTCCAGGTATCATCGTGCAAAACGAAAAACGTATGTTGCAAGAAGCGGTAGACGCTCTTATTGATAATGGACGTCGTGGTCGTCCAATTACTGGACCAGGTAGTCGTCCACTTAAATCTTTGAGCCACATGCTTAAAGGTAAACAAGGTCGTTTCCGTCAAAACTTGCTTGGTAAACGTGTCGACTTCTCTGGCCGTTCCGTTATTGCCGTTGGTCCAACACTTAAAATGTATCAATGTGGTGTGCCCCGTTTGATGGCCATCGAACTTTTCAAACCATTTGTTATGCGTGAAATCGTTGCGCGTGAATACGCAGGTAACGTGAAAGCTGCTAAACGTATGGTTGAGCGTGGTGATGAACGTATTTGGGATATTCTTGAAGATGTTATCAAGGAACACCCAGTGCTTCTTAACCGCGCACCTACCCTCCACCGTTTGGGTATCCAGGCCTTTGAACCCGTCTTGATTGATGGTAAGGCTCTTCGTCTTCACCCATTGGTATGTGAGGCCTACAATGCCGACTTTGACGGTGACCAAATGGCCATCCACGTTCCATTGTCTGAAGAAGCTCAAGCTGAAGCACGTTTGCTCCTTCTTGCGGCAGAACACATCCTTAACCCTAAAGACGGTAAACCAGTCGTAACACCATCTCAGGATATGGTTCTTGGTAACTATTACTTGACAATGGAAGATGAAGGCCGTGAAGGTGAAGGTATGATCTTCAAGGATATTGATGAGGCAGTTATGGCTTATCATAATGGTTATGTTCACTTGCATAGCCGTGTAGGTATTGCAGTCGATAGCATGCCTGATAAACCTTGGAAAGAAAACCAACTTCACAAAATCTTAGTAACAACTGTTGGTAAGATTCTCTTCAACTCAATCATTCCATCAGAAATTCCATATCTTCAAGAAACAACAAATGAGAACTTGACAGATAGTACACCAGATAAATACTTCCTTGAACCGGGCCAAGATATCCAAACAGTTATCGATAGTTTGGAAATTAATGCGCCATTCAAGAAGAAACATCTTGGTAACATCATTGCTGAAATCTTCAAACGTCTTCGTACAACTGAAACATCAGCTTTCCTTGACCGTTTGAAAGACCTTGGTTACTACTACTCAACACTTGCTGGATTGACAGTGGGTATCGCCGATATCCCAGTTATTGATAACAAACAAGAAATTATCGATGCTGCTCACCACCGTGTTGAAGAAATTAACAAAGCTTTCCGTCGTGGTTTGATGACAGAAGATGACCGTTATGTTGCTGTTACAACAACATGGCGTGAAGCGAAAGATGCACTTGAAAAACGTCTGATTGAGACACAAGATCCTAAGAATCCAATCGTTATGATGATGGACTCAGGAGCTCGTGGTAACATCTCTAACTTCTCTCAACTTGCCGGTATGCGTGGTTTGATGGCTGCTCCTAACGGACGTATCATGGAATTGCCTATCCTTTCAAACTTCCGTGAAGGTTTGAGCGTTTTGGAAATGTTCTTCTCTACTCACGGTGCGCGTAAAGGTATGACCGATACAGCCCTTAAGACTGCCGACTCTGGTTACCTTACTCGTCGTTTGGTTGACGTTGCCCAAGACGTTATCATTCGTGAAGACGATTGTGGAACTGACCGTGGTCTTGTTATTCGTGCCATTACTGATGGTAAAGAAGTAACAGAAACTCTTGAAGAACGTCTTTTTGGTCGTTACACTAAGAAATCTGTTAAACATCCTGAAACTGGCGAAGTTATCGTTGGTCCAGATACTTTGATTACTGAAGATATGGCTGCAGCTATTGTCAATGCTGGTGTTGAAGAAGTAACTATCCGTTCAGTCTTTACATGTAAGACTCGTCACGGTGTCTGTCGTCACTGTTACGGTATCAACTTGGCAACAGGTGATGCGGTTGAAGTTGGTGAAGCAGTTGGTACTATCGCTGCCCAATCTATCGGGGAACCAGGTACACAGCTTACCATGCGTACCTTCCACACCGGTGGGGTAGCCTCAAACACCGATATCACACAGGGTCTTCCACGTATCCAGGAAATCTTTGAAGCACGTAACCCTAAAGGGGAAGCGGTTATCACTGAAGTTAAGGGTACTGTTATCGAAATCGAAGAAGATGCTGCGACACGTACTAAGAAAGTCTTCGTTCAAGGTAAGACTGGAATGGGTGAATATGTCGTTCCATTTACAGCTCGTATGAAAGTAGAAGTTGGTGACGAAGTACACCGTGGTGAGGCCTTGACAGAAGGGTCAATCCAACCGAAACGTCTCCTTGAAGTACGTGATACCTTGTCAGTTGAAACTTATCTTCTTGCAGAAGTGCAAAAAGTTTACCGTAGCCAAGGGGTAGAAATCGGTGACAAACACGTCGAAGTAATGGTTCGTCAAATGCTTCGTAAAGTACGTGTTATGGATCCAGGTGATACAGATCTCCTTCCAGGTACACTTATGGACATTTCTGACTTCACAGATGCTAACAAGGATATTGTTATCTCTGGTGGTGTTCCTGCAACATCTCGTCCAGTCCTTCTTGGTATTACTAAAGCCTCACTTGAAACAAATTCATTCTTATCAGCGGCTTCCTTCCAAGAAACGACACGTGTGCTTACAGATGCAGCTATCCGTGGTAAGAAAGATCATCTTATTGGTCTTAAAGAAAATGTTATCATTGGTAAGATTATCCCTGCTGGTACAGGTATGGCTCGCTACCGTAACATTGAACCTCTTGCAGTTAACGAAGTTGAAGTTATTGAAAACATTGCTGTTGATGAAGCAATTGTGGAATCATCTGAAGACTAAGACTAAAACAAAAGAACTCACAAATGTGGGTTCTTTTTGTATTTATATCATCAAAAACGCTTCTATTCTTGCTATATGTGAAACATAAGACCATAATTTTTATCTTTTCCAGAAAATTTTGTATAATAAGGATACCAAAGATGAAGTGAGAAAGAAAAATGTACCAAGTAGTTGAAATTAAAGGGGATATGGAACCGTGGTGGTTCTTGGAAGGTTGGCAGGAGGATATCATAAGTACTAAGGAATTTGAAAATTTTTACGATGCCCTAAAGTACTATAAAAAACTTTGGTTTGCCATGGAAGAAATCTTGCCAAGTTACATCAGCCGTAGTAGTGTCATGACTGCTTTTTGGGACCAAGAGGATAAACACTGGTGTGAGGAGTGTAACGAATACTTGCAGGTCTATCGATCGATTGCACTTTTATATGATTGGCAGGAAATTCCTGAGGAAAAACACCGTCCGGGATATGAAAAGCAAAATGACCTTCCAAATCATGCCCATTGTAGAATAAAACGTTAAACAATGTAGAAGCTCGAATTTTTTCGGGCTTCTTTTCATTTTCTTAAACTTTTTACGAATAGGTTTATGAGGAGGTCCTTATGGTAACAGAATTTGCTAAGGAAATGATCAAAAATGCTGATAGTTGTGGGGCTCAAGACATCTATGTCATTCCACGTCAGGAGAATTAGTGTATTGGAATCAAGGAATCCAGCCTATTAAGGATGCCTTGGATTATAGAGGACTGTATCTCTTTGCGGGTCCCGTAGGTTCTGGGAAGACCACACTTATGCATGAGTTGGTTCAGGAGCGTTTTAAGGGGCAGCAGGTAATTTCTATTGAGGATCCTGTTGAAATCAAACAGGATAATGTCTTGCAACTCCAGGTTAATCAGGCGATTGATATGACCTATGATAGTTTGATTAAGCTATCTCTACGTCACCGTCCAGATGTTTTGATTATTGGGGAGATTCGGGATAAGGAGACTGCCCGGGCAGTTATTAGAGCTAGTCTAACAGGTGTAACTGTTCTCTCAACTATTCATGCTAAGAGTATTGCTGGCGTTTACGAACGTCTCTTGGACCTTGGTGTAGATAAGTCTGAGTTGGATAATGCTCTACAAGGCATTGCCTACATGCGTTTGATCAAGGGAGGAGGTGTGATTGATTTTGCCAGAGAAAATTTCCAAAACCATTCGTCGACCAACTGGAATCAGCAGTTGGAAGGTTTGGTTAAACAAGGATGTCTCACTGAGAGGGATATCCAAGGGGAAAAAATTAAAGATTAGTCAGCAAGTTAAGGTTATCCAGCTCTTCAAACAACTTTTAAAGGCCGGTTTTACCTTAACTGAAATCGTAGCCTTTTTGGAGCGAAGTCACTTGCTGAAAGAA
>PPYF01114451.1_pt1 | contig 20496 bp, 26 predicted proteins | sample 1559871 | NCBI WGS metagenome assembly PPYF01 (sample SAMN08240021, study PRJNA423297) | Human gut metagenome, whole genome shotgun sequencing project. | reverse complement strand
ATCTGAGAGGGAAGTATTTGGGAATATTCACAGCCTCCAATATTATATTCATGATATTCATGTTAATATTGTATTTTTTTCTTAGATAAAGGTTTTCCCGGAATTACAAAAGCTATAGCAATTCTTTCTTCGCAAAAAATTCTCCGCGGCACTCTCCCATCCTGGAAGAAAAGCTGCGGAGAAATAAATATATTTTCGGTGCCAATACAAAGATCATTAATCTTTACACCACTTTACAACTTTTTCATAAAAAAATATCGTACAGGGCTTTCTGATGTATAATGAGTTTGCTCCAAAACATTACAAAGGAAAGTGCCCCTGTACGACAAAGACATTATACAACGAAAAGACTCTGACTGGTAGACTTCACAAATATTTTTTGATTTATTTTGAAACTTTTTCTGCTCCAACAGCAGATACTTTGTTTTTACTCGTTTTATCAATACTAACATTGGAATCTGTACATTCCATTCGATTTTTATATCAGCACTTTTTGTCTGGGATTACCACAAAATCCCTCAATACCTTTTACCACGCATGTTCCTATGCAAAAGTTGATTATTCCCACTTTATGAATATCACAGCTAAAGTTGCTTTGAGAATGATACCGGATTCACTGGCAACACAGCCGATATTTCTTTGTGTGGATGATACCATGGTAGCAAAGGCCGGAACTCGGTTTGAGAATGTTTCAAAACTCTTTGACCATGCCGCACATAATGGTTCCAATTATCTGAATGGACACTGCTTTGTAAATATTATGCTTTGCATACCTGTATGGAAGAATGACAGGATGAAACATATTCCGCTGTTTTTGTACTCGTTCCGGTGGAATATTGAAACAAGCTACTATGAGCAGAAAACCTTCTGGTCACTTTGCAGGTATATGGTACGAAGCTGCAAGGGTATTGAAATGCTGGTAAATCTGATCAATATCTGTTATTGTGCAATGACAAAGGCTTTAAAACAGCTGATTCGTCAGCAAGTCTATTAATTATAAAGTTGTAAACTGGTGTAATAAACAGAATCAAAAAAAATTTGTCTAAAGAGAATAAGATATAAAAACAGAATATAAAGCGTAAGAGCATGTAGAATCTATCTATGTGCTCTATTTTTTATATTTTTTCAAGAAAAGGGACTAATAGTCCGGCAGAAAGGAAATGGAAGCGATATTGCTTGGGTATAAAAGATGGACTGAGCCTAAAAAGTACGGTAAAATCAGTATTAGAAATGAAGCTCTGAAATCGGGAGCTGATGGAGGATAATCGTTATGATCAGAAAGATGCAGAATACAGATATTAATAGAGTTGCTGACATATGGTTAAAGACCAATTTAAAAGCACATGATTTTATTCCTGAGCAATATTGGACAAGTAATTATGAATTAGTGAAAGAAATGATGTCACAAGCGGAAGTCTATGTGTATGAAGATAATAAAATGATTCAGGATGTGGATCATTGCACAGTTATCAGTTCACATGTTATTGACAGTCCTATACTGGGAGCCATAACGCCGCGCGAATTGTCTGGTGGAGTGAAAGTTTTGATTCTTATGTTGAAGGATGATTCTTTTATTTACAACATGTCCGGAATTATAGGATTTCCGACAACCATATTTGTAGATAATGCAGGAAATATTGTAGGTGATCCAATAGTAGGATCAGATATTGCTGCAACGGAAGAATATATAAAAAGTATGAATAAGGAATAACGAACCGTAGTGAGATATTAGAGGAAGCAATAAACCAATTAATAACGCCGATACAGGATTTTTATAATCCTATACCGGCGTTTTGATGGTTACAAGAGAATGTATTTTACGCTTATTTTCCAAATGTATTGCTGGATTTTTCAGTTCATCATTTTCCAATATGACTTTAATCAATTCATCTTCAGGAACAATTCATGCAGAGGAATATAAAGACAGAATTCTCAAATTTCGAGAAATATAAAGATGCAATTCCTCATGGTGGATGTGTATTATGAAAAAGAAATTTGTTATAGTGACAATATCAAAAAAAAGCAGAATATAAATGGGGTGATCAGATGGAAGCGGCACAGAGAATTCGATTAATCCGGATAATAGAAAAGATGGAGAGAAATTCGGCATTCAGTAATAAGCTTGGTATAAAGAACACATCTGAATATTCAGCAGAAAAAGAACAGAAAAAATGAAAGACACATATCAAAATGAGTTTCAGAAGGAGAAAAAAATGTTATCGTTATTATTTACAATTTGTATGATTTGGTTTGTTGGAAAATTTTTTGTTTTTGGGTTAAGAGCATCCTGGGGAATTATGAAACTACTTTGTACAGTTATTTTCTTCCCGGTGATATTGATTGGTATGGTTGTAGGTGGACTGATGTACATTGCTTTTCCATTATTGATTGTCGGTGGCATTATAGCTTTGGTGACGTCACATTCATAATGGATCAGGAGGAGAAAACGAATGGGATATGATATTGAAAAAGAAAAGAGAGAAGCAATTGAAGCTGGGCGTAGAGCCTTGAACAGTCTTCAGGCGGCAAAAGAAAATTTAAACAGTGCAAAGAACTGGGGACTGGTAGATATGTTTGGCGGCGGCTTTTTTACTACGATGTTAAAACATTCTAAAATGGATCAGGCCAAACGGAATATGGAGCAGGCAAAGTATGATCTTCGTAATTTCAGTAGAGAATTAAATGATGTAAATATGGTATGTAACTTGAATATCGATACTGGAGATTTTCTTTCTTTTGCGGATTATTTCTTTGATGGCTTTGTTGTGGACTGGGTGGTCCAGGATCGAATCAATAATGCAAAAAGACAGGTAGAAGAAGCAATTCGAAGAACAGAAAGTATCGTCAATCAATTACAGCGTATGTAAAGGAAAAGGCAATGAGTCAGAAATGGTTCATTGCCTTTCTTGCGTTATGGCTTATTTTAATTTTTCTTTCTCGGCGTTTAAGAGTTCAAGATTAAGCCCCTGTTCTCCGGCTGTCTTATCTACCCAAAGATTCAAAGAGTCTATGGCTAAAGAAATTTCATCAAGTTTTTTACTGATATAAGCAAAATCTTTCATTTCATCATCGCTGATCTTACCGTCACGGGCAATCTGGATCAGACGACCGGTAAGAGGATTGATTTCATTCAGACTGGCAATTGTCTCCAAAATGATATTTGACAGATCGGTCACTTCTACTTCTGGAACATAACGATGGCCGATTTCGCATTTGTGAGAGCAATAATAATTGCAAAGATCTGGTCTTTTATAGGCATCTGCCATTTGGAGGATATCATAAGGCGTAGGTTCTTGTGTTTCATATTCAAATTTTTCAATTTTTGAATCAGAGACAGCATCCATTTTTTCACTGGCCTCTGCTCTTGTAAGTCCTGCCGCTTCTCGGTAAAGCTGGTAAATTGTTTTGTTTTCCCTGGTGGATTGTTTACCCATGAGAATTTCCTCCCCGTATATCGCTAAACATGCAGAGCATCTATGTTCCAGGCTGCATGCTGAGCGTGTATTTCTTATATGAATTTTATTATACATAAATTATGAACTAACAACAAGTAATAGACTTTGTAAAATTATCATTTTAGGGTTTATATCAAAGAATGCTCAAGGAAGTTTAGCCGGTTGGTTGTCGGGATTTTTGTACAGCCATTTATTGTAAGATGATAACATCAAAAAAGAAGAAAAATCCAAGGAGGACTGGCAAATGAAAGGTTATGACACAAGCAACGGATATATGGGATATGTAGAAGGCAAATACATTTTATTTGCCAGTGAGCAAGAGTATTTCGAGTTTATGGAAGATTAAGGGAGGAAAAATCATGTTTGGCTTTGATAAGATGTTTGATTTTAACAGAGATGGGAAATTGGATAGTTGGGAACGTGCTGCACAGTTTCAGTTCATGGACGAAATGATGAAGGATGATGAAAAAAGTATCTTTGATGACGACGATGAGATCGATACTTTTGCGGATGCTGGACTGGATTATGATGAGTTGGAATTTATGGATCCGGATGAAAGAAGAGAAGTGTTGGAAGATGCAGGACTGGATCCGGATGAGTTTGATTTTTGAAACTGAATGATATAGTTTAGAATAGCTGAGGCTGATTAGGGTCTCGGCTATTTGCTTTGGCTGAGGGGAAGAAACAAGGAAAGCAACAAAATACGGAAAGTTATTTATGACAATTTATTACATGTAAGGTATAATAATGAACAAGAGGTTTAAACTGTACCTCTTGTCTATTTTATATGGATTTTATAACGATGGCAATGTAAGGATGGCTGTAACGGAAGATGAAGTGGTGGAAAGTCGGAAAAGGTATGTAGAATACTGATTCTTAATATTATCTCAAGAGGAATTAAAGTATGATGTATACAGTAAAACGAATCGATGAAGACCTGGATTTTGGTTGTGAAGAACGACTGGATGATGCACCAGTCATGGCACTAGTGACTCTTGTGGATTCTTCTGGAAAAGAAGTGACAGTAAAAGCAGAGGATGCCAAGCTCTATGAGCGTAATATCAATGAAGGAGACAAAGTTTGTCTCGATGTAAATAATAAATTGGAAAAAGCAGAATGAAAGCTACAGGGAGAAAGTAAATGGTAAAGCAAATTGTAAGAGACGTTTTCTTTTTAGGCCAACCATCCGAACCGGCCACGAAAGCAGATATCCAAGTTGGAAAAGACCTGCAGGATACGCTGCAGGCGAACCGGGAGCGTTGTGTGGGTATGGCGGCAAACATGATTGGTGTAAAGAAGAATATCATCATTGTAAATATGGGCTTCATAGATGTTGTGATGTTCAATCCGGTGATCGTTTCAAAGCGTGACATGTATGAGACAGAAGAAGGCTGTTTATCCTTGGATGGTGTTCGTGAGACGACCCGGTACCAGGAAATAGAAGTAGAGTATTATGATTTCAACTGGAAAAAACAGCGGCAGAAGCTGTCCGGATGGACGGCTCAGATCTGCCAGCATGAAATTGATCATTTGTCTGGAAAGATAATATAACTGAATGCGGACCTGGAATGTCCGCTTTACAAAATGATACATATGGCGATGGACAAGGAGAATTAATTTGAATATACAGATTTTTGGAACAAAGAAGTGTAATGATACAAAGAAAGCAGAACGTTTCTTTAAAGAACGTGGGATTAAGTTTCAGTTTATTGATATGAAAGAAAAGGGCATGAGTAAGGGCGAATTCAATTCGGTTGCCCAGGCAAATGGTGGACTGGAAAATATGATCAACTGGGAGGGCAAGGATAAGGATCTGCTTGCGCTCATTAAGTACATTGCAGAGGAAGATAAACTTGAGAAGGTACTGGAAAACCCGCAGGTGATTAGAACACCGGTGGTTCGTAATGGAAAACAATCCACTCTTGGATATCAGCCGGATATCTGGAAAGCGTGGAAGTAAGAAATCGGAGGATAGGTAGCTAATGGAAGAATGTAGATTTCATATTGGTGATGTAGTCCAGCATTTTAAACGGGAAAATGTAAATTTGGAAACAGCAGAGTATTTGTATCGGATTCTGGCTTTTGCGCAGCATACAGAAAATGGTGAGAAGCTGGTGATCTATCAGGCATTGTACCCACCTTATAAAACATGTGCCAGACCATACGATATGTTTTGCAGTGAAGTGGATCGGAAGAAATATCCGGATGCGAAGCAGAAATATAGATTTGAAGTAGTGCCGGTAGATGTCTGGCCTAGATAAGAAATTGGACAGTTAAGAAGGAACTGAAATTTAAAAAGAATGGTGCTTTCTATGTTGTCAGTCCGTGGGCGTTGACCTGGGATGATGAAAATTATTACCTGGTGGCTTATGATGCGGTGGCCGGAATCATTAAGCATTATCGTGTAGATAAAATGCGGGATACTGAGATTATGAAGGCTGATCGTAAAGGAGAAGAGACCTTCCAAAATTTTGATCTGGCTGCATTTGCCAAGAAAACGTTTGGTATGTATGGCGGTGTAGATGCGGAAGTTACACTGGAATGCAGAAATGAACTGGCAGGCGTTGTGATTGACCGCTTTGGTCATGATGTATGGATGTGTCCTCATGGAGAGAATCATTTCAGAGCCAGAGTGCCTGTATCGGTAAGCTCACAGTTCTTTGGCTGGATTACCGGCATTGGAACTGGGATGCGGATTGCCGGACCGGAAGATGTACAGCAGCAGTATAAAGAATATCTGCAAAACGTGCTTCAGAACTATATGGACTGACAAATCCCGTTGGTTGTGCGGACTTTTGTATTCCTATTTTGCGATAACAGGATCATCCGTTAATCAGTATCAGAAATGAAGCTCTGAAATCGGGAGCTGATGGAGGATAATCATTATGATCAGAAAGATGCAGAACATAGATATTAATAGAGTTGTTGACATATGGTTAAAGACCAATTTAAAAGCACATTATTTTATTCCTGAGCAATATTGGACAAGTAATTATGAATTAGTGAAAGAAATGATGTCACAAGCGGAAGTTTATGTGTATGAAGATGATAAAATGATTCAAGGATTTGTAGGACTAAGTAACGAATACATTGAAGGGATTTTTGTTTCTGATGAGATGCAGTCATGTGGTATAGGTAAACTTTTATTAGACTATATCAAGAATAAAAAAGTCAGATTACGATTAAACGTATACCAGAAGAATGCCAGAGCCCTCTCTTTTTACCAAAGAGAAGGGTTCGATATTCAATCTGAAGGATTAGATGATGCTACTGGTGAAAAAGAATACACATTGTTGTGGCAACAGAAATAGAAAGTAGATTTTGTTGTCTGCAGCATTGATAAGCAGCCAGGAGTATACTTTACCGGTGATCCTGGGCAGCAGGATACATTAGAGAAATTTGCTGAAAATTTGTACTGGTTCACATGGCTTGAAAAAGTGGTCCCTACAATCGGGACTGTTATTGAAGATTTGTCACCGGAAATAATGCGTTCCTATGGGAAAATTGCAGGATATGATTCTTATGACCATGGAAAGGTAACTAATTTTCAAGTGGGTTCCTATGCAACGGAACTATAGAGATCCCGGCCTTTGAATTAGCGATATATCACTTTTTCAAGGAGGCACACCATTATGATTCATAAAAAAATTAAAAATCTGTTTAAGTCATCTGTAGAATATGTTTGTTCTGACATCTCGAATTATTCCATTCATCCGAATATTGATTTTCAAAGAAATCGAAAGATATCTTCTCAAATATTTATTTTGGAATATTCTTATCTATATCAGAAGCTTTTATGTTATACTCTAAAGTAATGAAGGACTGGTTGTTGTTCACTGGCAGACACCGGATTGAAATTCAGGTTTCTGGAAGAGCCATTGCAGTCAGTGGAGCTGTTTAAAGAGAAGCTTGCGGGATGCTTTGATGCGATTTTTATGGATATTATGATGCCGGTTATGGATGGTCTTACAGCCGCGCGGATAATCCGGAGACTGGAACTGCCAGATGCAAAAACGATTCCGGTCATTGCAATGACCGCGAATGCGTTTAAGGAAGATGAAGAAAAATGTCTTGCAGCGGGAATAAATGCACATCTGGCGAAGCCTCTGGATATGGAGATGGTAAAGAGGACGATATGTGAGATGGTAAAGAAGTAGGCAGGACAGATTTTTCTAAGAATCTAAGAGATAATATTGCCGCTGAGGGCAGAAAGGAAAAGTACATTGATACATGTTGCGATTGTCGAGGACGATGATAATTATGCTGAGACGATACAGGAGTATCTGAAGAAATTTGGAAAGGTGCAGCAAGAGCAGTTTCTGGTGTCAAGATTCCATGATGGATATGAAATTGTAGACGGTTATAATAAGGCGCAGGATATCATTTTGATGGATATTGAAATGGGCCTGATGGATGGGATGGAAGCAGCAGAACAGATCCGTAAAGTGGATGAGCAGGTTATTATTATTTTTATCACCAATATGGCGCAGTATGCATTACGGGGATATAAGGTAAATGCCCTTGATTATGTGTTGAAGCCCATCAGTTATGCAAGCTTTACAGAAACCCTGAAAAAAGCGGTTCGTTCCCTGGACAGAACAAAGGAAAAGTATTTATCTATTTCCATGAGGGACGGGGTGAGAAGAATAAAAACGTCTGATATTGAATGGATCGAAAGTATGGGGCACCGGCTGACCTTTCATACGCTTAATGGTATATATGAAACTACGATTTTTTCAATGAAAGAAATGGAAGACAAACTGGAATCAGAAGGATTTACAAGATGCAGCAGTAGCTGTCTGGTGAATTTGAAGTGGGTCAAAGAAGTGGAAAATAGTACAGTAAATGTAAATGGTGAGCTGTTAAAAATCAGTCGAGGAAAAAAGAACGAATTTATGACAAAGCTTGTGAGCTATATGACGGAGTAACAAATGGGAGGCGAGGAAAATACAGGATATTCCTAAATTATATACGGCATTTGCAGAATGGCTGTCGTGTGCGACTATGATCATAGCGAGTGGCAGCATGTTAAAAGAAAGAAGAATAAAACTGATCGGAGTGGCAGCTGGTTTTTTGCCGTTGGCGGTAATTCAGCTCTGGTGTGGAACCGTGGAAAACTTCCTTTGGATAGCTGGAATGTTTGCTGCAATGGGAGTAATGACAATTTTGTTAAAATACGGCTGCCTGATAAAATGGAAAAATGCTGCTTACATGTGTGCGAGGGCATTCATGCGTGCTGAACTCATTGCAGCGCTTGAATGGCAAATATATTCATTCTATTTTTGGAAAAACGGAAGAAAAGAATATACAGTAAAAAGTATTCTTTTTTGCGGGATAATATACGTAGTAGGCTTTTTTCTTTTTTATTATCTGGATATCCGCCAGATGAAGGAAAGAGAAAATTATGAGCTGGAAATCAGCAGAAAAAATCTAATACTTGTCTGGATTCTTACTTTATTTATGTTTGCGTTAAGTAATTTAAGCTATACAGAAGTAATAACACCATTTACCGGTGTGATGAAATCTGAAATTTTTAATATCAGGACACTGATGGATCTGGCAGGAGTTCTTATGATTGAAATCTTCCAGATTATAAAGCTTGATAATGACACCAAGCAGGAGATGATGGCAATTCAGAATGTACTTCGTACACAGTATCTGCAGTACAGGGAATCGCAGGAAAATATAGAGCTGCTAAACCAGAAATACCATGACTTAAAGCATCAGATACAGGTCCTTCGTGAAGAACCCAATGAGAAGAAAAAAGGTCAGTATTTAGATGAAATCGAGCGGGGAATCCATTTATATGATTCAGAGATAAAAACAGGTAATTTGGTACTTGATACAATTTTTACGAGTAAAAGTACACAATGCGTACGACTGGGAATAAAAATGACAGTTGTTGCAGATGGAAAACTGTTAAATCAGATACACGTGATGGACTTATGCACGATTTTCGGAAATGCATTAGATAATGCAATCGAATATGAGGTACAGATTCAGGATCCAGAGATGAAAATGATTCATGTGAGCATATCTGAGAAGCAGTCTTTTGTATGTGTGCTTGTGGAAAATTATTATGAAGGAGAACATTTGAAGATAGGAGAGCTGCCATCTACCACAAAAGCAGATAAGCAGTATCATGGATATGGGCTAAAGAGTATCCGTTATTCCGCAGAGAAATATCATGGTTGTTTTAATATTAATGTAAAAGATAACTGGTTCCGTCTGGAACTGCTTTTCCCCCGTAAGGGATTAACAAAACAGAAATTGTAAAAAAGTAAAAAGTCTGTGTAATTTCGTTAAGCGGAAATGACAGGCTTTTTATTTTTTTAATGTTCATTTTTGAAATCCGATTGCAAAATATGAAATGAAAAATGCAATTTTTGAAATGAGGAAAATTTGAAAAAATTTTGTGTTATGATACAAGCATCAAAAGGGAAATGATTAACTGCGCAGAATCGTTTTCTAAGATAGGAGGAAGGGGCTGAAAGTAACGCAGGAAATAAAGGAAGAAAAAGATAAAAGGTTTTTCATAGCTGAGAAATGGAATAAGTGGGCGGATGAAAGACCTGCAGTTGCCCGATGGGTACGTGAGGGCGGTTTATTTGTGATTGTATGTAACCTTATAACCGTATTTAAATACCTAATGCTTCAGTTTTTGCCAAAGTTTTTTGCAAGATTGCCAATGGTCAAATTTGGATGGCCGGGAATTCAGGTCCGGATGTTTGGCGAACAGTTTGAGTGGAATATCATAGGGTATGATACCGCCCATGGTGGTTTGCCTTACTTTTGTGCATATATGACGGCAATGGTAATCGGTGAATGTATAAATTTTGTACTTCAGAGAAATTATGTATTTCGCAGTCATGGTAAGTTAAGACGACAGATCCTTTGGTATGTGGCAGCCTTTTGTCTGGTGACCTGTATTGTAAATTCAATCAATTGTATCTGGGTTGCTGTAGCGGGAAAATTCGTTCCAGATTTCATTTATAATATAGGAACCACTGTTTTGAATGGAGGGGTTTCCATGGTAATCTTTTTTGTTGTAAATAAGATTATTTTTCCTTCAGAACAGAGTTTGAAAGGGCAGAAAGAGTGAAAAGGCAGGAAGAACGAGATGAGAGGACAGGCATTTAACCCATATTTGCCGCAAAATGAGTACATTCCGGATGCAGAACCCTATGTGTTTGGTAACCGGGTGTATATATACGGGTCACATGACAGATTTGGGGCACCAATGTTCTGCATGAATGATTATGTGTGCTATTCTGCACCGGTTGATGATCTGAGTGACTGGAGATATGAGGGAATCATTTACCATAAAAACCAGGATCCAAAAAACAAACTGGGAATGAGGCTTTTGTTTGCACCAGATGTTGCAAAGGCGCCAGATGGAAAGTATTATTTGTATTATGCATTTGATTTCATGGGAATCATGGGAATTGCGGTAAGTGATAGGCCACAGGGACCCTATGAATTTTATGGCCATGTGCATTACAAGGATGGTACTGTATGGGGACGAAAAAAAGGAGATTCATTTCCTTTTGATCCGGGTATTTTTATTGATGATGACAGGAAAGTGTATCTCTATTCAGGATTTTATACGCCAGTTCCAGGATTGGTGACAGGTGGAAAAAGAAGATTTGAAGGTGGATATGTATTAGAACTGGAATCAGATATGATGACAATAAAAACACCGGAAAAACTTTTATTTCCCAAAGAGGGGGCGGGAGCATTTACCGGTCATGAATTTTTCGAAGCAAGTTCGATGAGAAAATACAATGGTAAATATTATTTTGTATATTCCTCAAAGAATAATCATGAACTTTGTTATGCGGTTAGTGATAAGCCAACAGAAGGTTTCAAATTTGGAGGAACACTGGTCAGCCAAGGCGATTTGTTCCTGGATGAAAATACAGATGAGAAGCATGCTAAAAATTATCTGGGAAATACTCATGGAAGTTTATTGCATTTAAACGACAAGTATTATATTTTCTACCATAGACAAACAAACAGAAGCTCCTATGCGCGGCAGGCGTGTGCTGAAGAAATAGAGATGAGACCGGACGGAAGCTTTGTTCAGGCAGAGGTTACAAGCTGTGGTCTGAATGGCAGACCTTTAGAGGGGCTTGGAAGGTATGAGGCACGAATTGCCTGTAATCTCTGGTCGAAGAATGGAACTGGAAGATATGATGGAAAGAATCCGCGAAAGCAGCTGGCAGAGCATCCATATTTTACACAGGATAAAAAAGATGGGGATGCAACAGCGGTTCAATACATTGCAAATATGACAGATGGAGCGGTTGCAGGATTTAAATATTTTGATCTGCAGAAGATTGGAAGCATCTTAATAGAAATCAGAGGAAATGCAGATGGGAAGATGATCCTTTCGCCGGATGAAACCTTTGACAAGGTGTTGGTCGAAATTAGGATTTCAGGGGCTGGAAATAAGTGGCATTTAGTGAGTGGAAAAACACAGGAGATGCAGATGCAGGAGAAACATTCAAGCGCGTTATTTTTCAAATATAGTGGAAAAGGAGCAATTGATTTTAAAGCATTTGAACTGAGAAAGGAGTAACTATGAAAAAAGAAAAGAAATTAAAAATGAGCAATAAAGTATTCAGAATCATAATGAGTAGTATTATGGCTATTCTTTTGATTTTTTCTGTAGTGTTAACGACGGTAACGAATTATTTTACACCATCACTGGATACTTTCCTTGGAAAAGGAAAAAAGACAGCAACTGTACCAAAAGGAACTTCTGATTGGGACACAGATTATTATGATTTTGAAAGCACGAATTCAGAAGAAGCGTTGAACAATAGTGCAGAGGTAGCAGAGCAGGTTGGCGATGAGGGTGAAGTTCTGTTAAAAAATGATGGAATTTTACCGCTTACAGCAGACAGCGGGATAACTCCATTTGGTTATCGATACATAAATCCTGTAATGAGTGGCTCTGGTTCAGGTGGAACCAATACTACAGCAGATTATGTATATACAGCAGAAAAAGGTCTGACAGAGGCATTTGAGAATGTAAATACAGATGTTGTAGATGCCATGAAAAAAGCAGAAGCGGTTGATACTACGCCAGTAGCAGCCAGTGGAGAAGGTGGACAGACAGCATTTTTAGGGGCATCTGTAAATATCAGCGAATATCCGGCAGATACTTATAAAGGTTTGGAAGACAGCTGCAAGGATACAGTCGGTATTGTTTTTGTAGGACGTGCCTCAGGAGAAGGTGGTGATCTGTATACAAAAGAGTATGCGGATGGAACACCACATCAGTTAGCTCTCACAGAGGCAGAAAAAGAAACCATTCAGTTTGCAAAAGACAATTGTACTGGAGTTGTAGTGGTAATAAATTCGACAAATGCTATGCAGATTCCAGAGCTTGAGGATGATGAACAGATTAATGCAATTCTGCAGATCTGTACACCTGGTGCAATGGGATTTAAATCCCTTGGCAAGATTCTGAATGGTACTGTATGCCCATCTGGTAGAACCGTAGATACATTTGTAGCAAATAACCAGGAAACTCCGACGTTTGTTAATTTTAATAACGGAGAAGGGAACACAGTATATGAGAATGCTACATATACAAGAGATATCTGGTTAGCAGCATTTAAAGGTGGATCAGAATTCCAGGCACCTTTCCGTGAATATGAAGAAGGAATGTACCTTGGATATCGTTGGTATGAAACTGCATCTGATTTAGGATATTTTACAAGCAATAACCTTCCAGATGGAGTGACAGATCCATATTATAACCGTGATAATGGTGTTGTATATCCATTTGGATATGGAATGAGCTATACCACATTTGACCGGGAAATTGAGAGCTACGATGATTCCGGAGACAGCATTGAACTTTCTGTAAAAGTTACAAATACAGGAGATACATACGCTGGTAAGGATGTTGTGCAGATTTATTATAATGCTCCATATACAGAGTTTGACGAAGAGAACAAGATCGAGAAACCAACAGCAAATCTGATTGCATTTGATAAGACAGAAGAGTTACAGCCTGGGGAGTCAGAGGTTGTTAAGATCAGTATTCCGAAAGAAGATATGGCATCTTACTGCTATACACATGATAATGGAAACGGAACAACAGGTGCATATGTGCTTGAGGAAGGTGATTATGAGATTACCTTACGTCAGAACAGCCATGATGTAATCGAGAAGAAGATTACAACGATTGATGAGACTTTCTGGTATGATGGTTCCGATGAAGACCATATCCGTAATTCCGATAAAGATGCCCAGGCGGCATTAAATGATGATGGAACATCAACAGGGGAACCGGCTAAGAAAGAAGCAGATGATTCAGCTGAGTTTGTTTCTGCAACAAACGAATTTGAACATGCAAATGAATATATGACAGATCCATCTGTTGGAAATGATGTTACGATCCTGACGAGAGCAGATTGGGAAAATACTCAGCCTACAGCACCTACTGATGAAACCAAACAGGCAAGTGATACGGTGATTTCCTGGCTGGATTATGGGTACACAACATATGATCTGGGAAAAGGAACCTGGGATGATGTAAATGATCCGGAGCTTGGATCCAGTGAAGGAAGTAAAGTATATGTTGCGGATGAAGATATGCCGGAATCCAAACAGGACAATGGACTTACTCTGTCTAACATGAGAGGAATCAGTTATTATGATGCAAAATGGGATGAATTGTTAGATCAGATTGATTATGAAAGTGATGAAATTAAAGATGCTTTGTTTGCAAATGGATATGCATCCGGCAAATTATCCTCAGTTGGTAAAATGGCCACATCTGAACATGATGGCCCACAGGGAATTGGTCTGAATGATAATTCCGGTAATAACTGGGTAGCTTGTTGCTCTTTCCCGGCAGCAACAACATTGGCGCAGACATGGAATGTGGATCTGGCTTATGAGATGGGCAGCCATGTAGCAGAAGAAAATTATTGGATTGATGGTGGCGGCTGGTACGCACCGGCTGTAAACCTTCATTGGTCTCCATTCTCTGGAAGAAACTATGAATATTATTCAGAGGATCCGATCATTTCAGGAAAAATGGCAGCAGGCGTGATATCTGGTGCAGGAGATAAGGGAACTTATTGTGCACTGAAACACTTTGCAATGGTAGAGCAGGAAGAGCAGCGTTGGTGGATCCCATCAGCATGGGCGACTGAGCAGACAATCCGTGAGCTGTATCTCAAAGCATTTGAGATACCAGTAAAGGAAGCAATGAAAACAATTAAATATATCTCGGATGATAAAGGAACTGTAAGTACAAAGACTATGCGTGCCTGCGATAATATGATGACAAGTGGTTGGTCTGGAATTGGCGGTTTATATACAGGATATGACTACAATCTGATGACTGCAGTACTTAGAAATGAATGGGGATTCCAGGGCTTTGTAATTACAGATTATGACCAGGGAAATGGTCCAAACGATAATGTAGCAGTAAACAGAATGGTAAGAGCCGGAGTAGATCAGCACATGATCGACAAAACCCTCAGTCCGGGAAAATATACATCAACGGATACAGCAACAGGTGTTACAGCGCTTAGAAGAGCTATAAAAGATACTCTGTATACAATGGCAAATTCAGCGCAGGTTAATAACACTGCACCAGGAGCAAAGGTTTATTATAAGATGTCTCCATGGAGAGTTGCAGTTGTGGCTGTTGATGTTGTGATTGCGGTGCTTATTGTACTTGGTATTTTTGCAATGGTGCGAAGAACAAAAGATGAAAAAATGAATCCTGATAAATATAAAAGGAAAAAAGTTAAAGCACAAAAAGAAGAGTAAGTTTATTTCATTATGATGATAGAGCACTGAAGGATACTTATGAAATAGAAAGATGTTAGGGGCAGGAAGAGACACCTGCCCCATTTTGCTGTACATTTTGCCCTCTTTCAGTCGGTGTAGGAAAGTTTAATTGATTGCCAGTTACTGATAGCTAATCTTTTGGAGATTCCAAGATTCCTTTCAATGCCTTGATAAATTCACTTAAATCTATCGTTGCCTTTTGTGACGCTAAAATTCCATAAGGCAATGCAAAGTTTTCATCCAGCGGGACAGAAACCAAACCCGGATGTACGTTGTTCCAACATTCCAGGCTAAGTAAAAGCGCATGTGGAATTGTTACAGATATTATACTTGTAGCAGGCCTTATCTTATTAGAAACACTGGCTGTAAGAAAATATTTAAAAAGAAAGAGTCATACAGCAATTAAGGTAGAAACAGACAAACAGAATATGGATGCATAGTATTTTAGAAAAAAGGCTTCAGACAAGGTGTCTGAGGTCTTTTTTTTCTAAAAATCAAGGGGCACTAAATTTGAACGCTTTACACATCAGAATATAATCAATCAAATGACGTTGGAATCAGAAAGCAGGCTGGAGCGGGCGATTATTTAGGACAATAAGAGGGAATCCTCGGTAATTCAATTACCGGGATGAAAGCGTAGAATTGTGTATATATGCACAGTGTAAATAGTATAATAATCTCTTTTCACCGGGGATATTAATGCCGTATCCGACATATAAGCGAAAACGAAAATATGTTCGATTAATTATTGCGCATTTTCTTTTGCTGTGTTATATTATATGTATGAAAAAGATCTAATACATTATAGAATTTGCGTATGTAATATCAACTGCCATATGGTATGGCCGGTGAAATACCGGCAGAAGATATGAAACCCAGAAATTGAAGAATACCTGCAGAAGCTGGTGCAGCAGGCGTGCGTAAGCGTACAAATGACGTAGATAAATTCAGGCAGGAAATACTTGAGCGGATTGTTATGATGAGAAAGATTTCCGGTCAGAATAAAGAATTAGAAACGAAACACAGGAGAACCAGGAGGTGTAGAATGCTGGAAAAGGAAAGAACCTATATCGCAATCGATCTTAAGTCATTCTATGCGTCTGTGGAATGTAAAGAACGAAATCGGGATCCTTTGACGACCAATCTTGTGGTTGCAGATAAAAGCAGAACAGAGAAAACGATCTGTCTTGCGGTATCTCCAGCCTTAAAGTGTTATGGGATCCCCGGAAGGGCTCGTTTATTTGAGGTTGTTCAAAAAGTAAAAGAAGCCAACAGTGCCCGCAGGTGGAAAGCACCGAACAGAACATTTATTGGTTCCTCTGATGACAGTGCAGAATTAAATAGTAATCCTGCACTGGAGATTGATTATATTGTTGCTCCTCCCCGGATGGCTCTCTATCTGGAATACAGCACCAGAATTTACAGCATTTATCTGAAATATATTGCGCCGGAAGATATTTTCCCATATTCGATTGACGAAGTATTTATTGATGTAACGGATTATCTGCATACTTATAATATGACAGCAAGAGAACTTGCAATGGCCATGATACAGGATGTGCTGAAAACGACAGGTATAACGGCAACTGCAGGAATCGGAACAAATATGTATTTGTGCAAGATTGCGATGGATATTGTGGCGAAGCATATTAAAGCAGATAAAGATGGTGTACGAATTGCGGAATTGGATGAAATGTCATACCGAAGGAAACTCTGGAGTCACAGACCACTTACGGATTTCTGGAGAGTAGGGAAGGGATATGCAAAGAAGCTGGAAGAATACGGGCTTTATACAATGGGTGATATTGCAAGATGTTCCATCGGAAAAGAGAATGAGTTATACAACGAAGATCTGCTATATAAACTGTTTGGCGTTAATGCAGAGCTGTTGATCGACCATGCCTGGGGGTATGAATCCTGTACCATGGAAATGGTTAAGGCCTACAAACCGGAAATGAACAGTGTTTGCGCCGGACAAGTACTTCATTGTCCTTATGATTTTGAAAAAGCAAAACTGGTCGTAAAAGAGATGACGGATCAGATGGTTTTGGATTTGGTGGATAAGAAGCTTGTAACGGACCAGATCGTGTTGACAGTTGGTTATGATATTGAGAATCTGAACAATGCCGACAGGAGAAAGCAGTATCATGGAGAGGTTACCATTGACCGCTATGGAAGAAGAATTCCGAAACATGCACATGGAACGACCAATCTGAAACGGCAGACTTCCTCAACCAAGATGATAACTGATGCAGTAATAGAGTTATATGACAGGATTGTTGACAGAAACCTGCTTATCAGAAGAATCAATATCACAGCGAACAGGCTTGTGGATGAAAGTTCTGTGAAGAAAGAAGAAGTGTATGAACAGCTGGATCTTTTTACGGATTATGAGGCGCAAAGGAAAAAGCAGGAAGAGGAAGAGGCTGCACTGAATCGTGAAAAACGTATGCAGGAAGCGATGCTCAGTATCAAAAAGAAATTTGGAAAAAATGCTGTACTGAAGGGGATGAATCTTCAGGAAGGTGCAACCGCCAGGAACAGAAATGAACAAATTGGCGGACATAAGGCGTAAAGGAGTTGGAAGGGATGAAAAATAATGCTTATAACGATATCATCAATTTACCACATCCGGTCTCTAAGAATCATCCGCAAATGCCACTTCAGGATCGGGCAGCGCAATTTGCTCCTTTTGCAGCTTTGACCGGACATGATGCTGCGATAAAGGAAACAGCAAGATTAACCGATGAAAGATTGGAACTGAGCGAGGAAGTGATTGCTCAGCTGAACGAAAAAATCAACATAATCAGAAATAATATTGGTATAGAACAGAATGTATCGATAACTTATTTTATTCCCGATGCAAAAAAAAACGGTGGATCCTATGTTATGTGCTCTGGTGTTGTAAAAAAGGTAGACGAATACGAGCGTGCTATAATCATGACGGATCAAACGGTCATTCCAATCGAACAGATAAGTGATATTAAATGTGAAGAGTGGTAAATTTGAGAAAAGATACAAAGAAGTTAGAATGTTTTTAAGGAAAAGCTGGAGGTGATGTGCCATGGCTTCATTTGATCAGAAGCTCCGTACGTTATCCGAAAATGATGATTGCCCGAACTAAACATCCAAAATATAGCTATGAAGGAGTCGAGATTCACGATATAACTGATTGGTTGTTACGGAGAAATCAAAGCTGATGGAGGATAATCGTTATGATCAGAAAGATGCAGAACCCAGATATTAATAGAATTGCTGATATATGGTTAAAGACAAATTTAAAAGCACATGATTTTATTCCTGAGCAATATTGGACAAGTACGAGTCAATTCAATCTCTCCGGGATGGATAGATACTGACTTTATTGAATATACAGGAGCAGATGCAGTGCAGCAGCCGGTTCATCGTGTCGGAAATCCTATGGATATTGCCAATATGGTACTGTTTCTTTGCTCTGAAAAAGCAGGCTTTATCACAGGTGAAAACATCTGTATTGACGGTGGCATGACAAAACAAATGATTTACCATGGTGATTGTGGTTGGAGGCTTGACATGTCGCTTGATATGAAGAGTAAAAAATAGAATAGGAAGGAAAATGTACGAAAAGGAATACTGATGATTTTGTGAGGATCCCTTTTTTTAACGGCGACCACTTATGATCCTGGAATGTATATTCTGGTACTTTCAGTAATCTGTACTTTCCTAGAGCTTTGAAAACGAAATCTAATATTTTCAAAACTTCAATAAATAAACACAATTATCAATACAATACTCTTCATAAAAAATAAAATAGGATATTTTAATGGGAGATGAGCAGAATGATGGACAACTAGGGATTTCTGTGAACTTTGTTCACAACAATACCTCGCGGAACGTTACCAGTGAACAGTAGCTATTAAGAACAGAGGCTTCATGACAGGATGTTAAAATTATGGTATTTTATAAGATATTAGAGTAGAATATTATTGAAAGTTGATGCCTTGAGTAAATATTATTCTGATGAGCAACTTAACCAGGTAATAAATGTAAAATCTAAAAACCGCATTACAATTGGATATTGTCGCATTTCCAATCATAAACAAAAAGATGATCTGGAACGGCAGATTGATAATGTTAGAATATATCTTCAGGCAAAAGGACAGCCATTTGAGATAATAAGTGATATCGGTTCCGGGATTAATTACAAGGAAAACAAGCTTCAGTATGCTGGTGCATCAAGATTTGCTTATAACTGGGTTTTGGCCAGCGAAGAAGAGAACTATGAAAAAGGTGGCAGATTCATTTCAGATCCAGAACTCAGAAAGTAAAGAAATTAGAAAAACAGAAACGCAGATTACAGCGTAGTCTCTCTCGTTCTTACGAGAAAAATAAGAAAGGGGTAAGTTACTGTAAAACAAATAATGTAATCAAAAAGGAAAAACTTTTATTGAAACGAAATAACAGATTAACAAACATCCGTAAAAATTATTTGAAGAAGGAATGAAACATAGAGGTTTATGACTTTTTATAAGTTTTCAGTAACGGAATGGATTATGTTTAGAGAAATTGGGAATGAGCGGGCTTTCGATGGGATTTTAAATCAGATTATAGAGAACATTCAGAATGGCAGTCTCAAAGCGGGAGCTGCCCTTCCGGCGGAGCGGACAATGGCGGAGACCATGGGAGTGTCCAGACCGGCAGTCAGAGAAGTTTTGAGAGCACTGGAACTGCTGGGAATAGTTAAGCCAGTGCCGGGAGGCGGGAATTATATTACAGAGGATCTGGATACCTGGCTAATCGGCCCCTTATCCATACTTTTTAAATTAAATAATGGATATCTGCGCCAGAATCAGCAATTTCGTGCGGCACTGGAAAGAGAATCAGCAATTCTTGCAGCGAGGAAGTGCACACCGCTGAACGCAGCAGAATTATGGATGATTCTTGCACGGCTGGACGCCGCAGAAGATGAAAAGATACGGGGTAAACTGGATCGCGAACTTCACCAGAAGATTGCAAAGATCGCAGATAACCCGATGATTTACAGTGTCCTTGCGGCAGCGGATCAGCTTACGGAGAATATTGTTTCCGGGACGAGAGACTACATTATGAAAAAGAATAATTCTGCCAGAGAGGTTGATGACCAGCATCATCGGCTTGTTGAGGCAATCATCAACGGAGATGCAGAACAGGCGGAACGATGTATGTCCGAACATATGGATACGATTGAACGTTATATGGA
>PPYF01603450.1_pt1 | contig 20503 bp, 16 predicted proteins | sample 1559871 | NCBI WGS metagenome assembly PPYF01 (sample SAMN08240021, study PRJNA423297) | Human gut metagenome, whole genome shotgun sequencing project. | reverse complement strand
GTTTCTCTTAATATATCATTCTTTATCATTTTAGCAACTTGAGTTGCATATTTTATTCCTTTTTTATTGTTAGTAACATCTAGGTATGCTTCATCTAAAGATAATGGTTCAACTAAATCTGTATATCTATAAAAAATATCTCTTATTTGTTTTGATACTTTATGATATACATCAAATCTTGGCCATATAAAATGTGCATAAGGGCATCTCTTATATGCAACATTAGATGGCATAGCAGAATGAATTCCATACTTTCTAGCTTCATATGAACATGTCGCTACCACTCCTCTACTATGAGGATCGCCTCCAACTATTACAGGTTTACCCTTAAGGTTTTTATTGTCTCTTTGTTCTATAGATGCATAAAAAGCATCCATATCTATATGAATTATCTTTCGGATTTCTTCCATATGCATCATCCCTTCATAAAATAAATAAGCTTATTTTTAACATTTTTTAATTTTCTCTTGCAAAATATAGTAAAAACATTTAAAATAGATATTCCAAGGAACTAAGTTAATTAATTTCTTGATAACCGTATATTTATATTTATTTTTGATTATTATTTAATAAGAAAGACCATAATACCCCGTAGGTAATATGGTCTTATATTTTCTATTTTATTAATTAGCGTAATAAAGATTTTGTGATGGATATTCAGGATCACTTGTAACATCTATTCCAAGTTCTCTAAATGTTTGCTCATCATTCTTACTTAATATAGTAGTTGAGTGTGCTTGAGATCCTTTTAATAAAGGTAATTTGTCAAGTACAACTTGAGCTGTTGGATTTGTAACAGCACATATACTAAGCGCAGTCAATATTTCTTCACAACTTAACTCTGGATTTCTACTTCCTAATGTTTTAGTTTTTAAATTTACAATTGGTTCTAATATAGCTGGAGATATTAAGTGTAATTCATCATCTATATTAGCTAAAGTTTTTATAGCATTTAAAGTTGCTGCTGCAGTCGAGTTCATTAAATCAGACCCTTTACCTGTGATTATTCTTCCATCAGTTAATTCTATAGCTACTACTGGACATGCATCATTTTTGTCAGCAGTTTCTTTTAACTTATTGCTGTAATCTCTAGCTGGAATAACTACAGTTCTATCTTCAGGCTTTAAGTTAAGCTCTTCCATTATCATTTTTATTCTTTCATAAGCACCTTTATCAACTTGTCCTTTTTTATATTCACAAGCTGTTTTAAAGTATCTTCTTATTATTTCTTGTCTTGATGCTTCAGCTACAACTTCATCATCTATAATACCATATCCTACTCTATTAACACCCATATCAGTTGGTGATTGGTATATAGACTCTTTTCCAGTTATCTTTTCTATTATCTTTTTAAGAACTGGGAATAATTCTAAATCTCTATTGTAGTTAACTGCCATCTCTCCATATTTTTCAAGATGGAATGAATCTATCATATTTACATCTTTTAAATCAACTGTTGCAGCTTCATAAGCTATATTTAAAGGATGCTTTAAAGGTACGTTCCACACTGGGAATGTTTCAAATTTTGAATATCCAACAGCGTTACCTCTTTTATTCTCATGGTATAACTGGCTTAAACAAGTTCCTAATTTTCCACTATTTGGCCCTGGAGCCGTTACAACAACTATAGGCTTAGTAGTTTCTATATATGGATTTGCTCCATATCCTTCATCACTTACTATAGTATCAACATCTGTTGGGTAACCTTTAGTTGGAGCATGTTTGTATACCTTTATACCTCTACGTTCTAATTTATTTATAAAAACTGTTGTAGCAGGTTGTCCTTCGTATCTTGTTATTACAACGCTGTTTACATCTAATTCATAACTTCTTAAATCATCTATTAGCCTTAAAACTTCCATGTCATAAGTAATACCAAAATCGCCTCTTATCTTATTTCTTTCGATATCACCTGCATAAACACATATTACAACTTCTACCTTTTCTTTTATGTGTTGTAGAACTTTTATTTTTGCATTTTCATCGAATCCTGGTAAAACTCTCTTTGCATGTAAATCTCCAATTAGTTTACCACCAAACTCTAAGTAAAGCTTATCAAAGTTATTAACTCTTTCTAATATATACTTTGATTGCTCTTCTAGATATTTTTTATGATCGAATCCTATTTTCATACCTACACCTCACTAAATTATTTAATTTTGATAACCGTATATTTATATTTATTTATATTTATTTAGTGTAGTAATTTTATATCTTAGCTACACTTTAAGACTATATTATACATTTAAGTTGCTATTTTTTCAATATTAAATTATATTTATTTAAATACTTATTTAGTTTGTTAATTATGTATTTTTTTATAAAAATTTTATATTATATAAATATATTTTTTTAAGAATTCTATATAAAATAAGAATATATAATAAATATTATCATTCTCAAATTATTTCAAAGTATATTTTCAATAAATTTAAAATAGAGGTAATATAGTAACTAATGATACTATATTACCTCTATTGTATTATTTCATTAAAAAATTAAGGTGTTAGCATCCATATCCATCAAATAAATCTCCAGATGCACAAACTATTAATAATAATATTAAAAATGGTATCCAAGCACATATATCTATATCTGCCCAAACATCTTGAAATGCTAAGAATAAGAAGAATAATACTATTATCCACCAAGCTCCACCAAAGAATCCACATTCACCAAAAAATCTGTCTAACATCTTGCTTCCCCCTGTTGTAATTAGTTTGTAGAGTTTTTTTACTCTTAATCTATACTATGAGGGCTTATTCAATTTTGCCATTATTTTATTTAGGTTTATTTCGATACTAATCTACAGATTTAAATAAAGTTATCATTTAAGCTTTCTTTAATTATTTAACCTTTTTCTACCTTACCCTTACTAATATCTTTTCTTAAACCTCCATGATTATAGGAAATACACTTGGTCTTCTTTTTGTTTTATGATAAAGTAGTTGCTCTACAGACTTTCTCACACCACTTTTTAATACTTGCCATTCTATTATATTGTTCTCTAAGCAAATTTCTATTTCTTCTTTTGCTACGTCTTTTATCTTCTTTATAAGACCTTCAGATTCTCTTGCATATATAAAACCTCTTGTTATAATATCTGGTCCTGATACTATACTGTATGTTTCCTTATTTATAGCAACAACTATTGTAACCATACCATCTCTAGCTAAGTCTCTTCTATCTCTTAAAACTATATTACCCACATCTCCAACACCTATTCCATCTACAAATACAACGCCTGTATGTACTTTTTCAGTCGCTATAGCTTTATCTTGAGAAATTTCTAAAACTTGACCAGTTTCTAATGTAAATACATTTGATTTATCCATTCCTAATTTTAAAGCTAAATCACTATGATGTTTTAGATGTCTATACTCGCCATGTACAGGCATAAAATATTTAGGTTTTACTAATGTATGAATTAATTTCAATTCTTCTTTATATGCATGTCCTGATACATGTATATCTTCTAAATCTTCATATATTACTTCTACACCTTTTCTATATAGTTGATTTATTACTCTAGATACTAACTTGTCATTTCCTGGTATAGGTGATGCAGATATTATAAATAAATCATCTTGTTCTATAGATATATGTCTATGTGATCCATAAGCAATTCTAGACAATCCTGCCATAGGCTCTCCCTGACTACCAGTAGTTATTATTGTAATCTTATCACTTGGATATCTATTTAAATCTTCAATGCCTACAATACTTTCTTCCGGTATATGCAAATACCCAAGATCCATAGCAACATTTGATATATTTTCCATACTTCTTCCGCTAAAAACTATTTTTCTATTATACATCATAGATGCATCTGCTATTTGTTGCATTCTATGTATATTTGACGCAAATGTAGCTACAATAACTCTACCATTTGCATTAGATATTATTCTATTTAAAGTTTCCCCTATAATTTTTTCAGATAAAGAATGCCCTGCTCTTTCTACATTAGTACTATCTGCCATTAAAAGTAAAATACCTTCTTGTCCAAGTTGAGCTATTCTATTTAAATCCATAACTTTTCCATCTATAGGAGTATAGTCTATTTTAAAATCGCCTGTGTGTAAAACTATGCCTATAGGGGTATGTATAGCTAAAGCACATGATTCTGCTATACTATGAGTTACTCTTATAAATTCTATAATTAGTTTATTTAATTTAATTGATTCCCCTGGGCTTATAGGAATTAAATTAGTTTTAGATAACATATCATGTTCTTTTAATTTGCTTTCAACTAAGCCTATTGTAAGTTTAGTCCCATATACAGGCATATTTATTTGTTTTAATATATAAGGAATAGCTCCTATATGATCTTCATGACCATGAGTCAAAAATAAACCTTTTACTTTATCTTTATTATCAAGTAAATATTTTATATCTGGTATCACCAAGTCTATACCATACATATCTTCATCTGGAAAAGATATTCCACAGTCAATTACTATTATTTCATCTTCATATTCTATAGCAGTTATATTCTTACCTATTTCTCCAAGTCCTCCTAATGGTATTATCCTTAAACTTTCTTTTCTCATATTCTCTACCTCGCACTCTATTATCTATATTAATTTTATATATTAAAATTAAATTCTTTTATCATCGTTCAATATATTTATCTAAAATTTTCATTACCTTATATTTTAGTTTTTCCTCAATGTTATATATTAATTCTTATTTTTATTTATATATTAAATCAAACAAGTAAACTAAAAATTTAAGAATATTATTTTATCTTTTACAGAAACTACTACTGGAGGTGTTTTTATGGTTAATTTAAGTACAAATTCTAATCAACAGTTAGTAAATCAACAATTTATAAATCAATCTCATATAAATTTTGGAACTAACACTTATAACGAACATGATAAGATGCTTTGCAATGATTCACTATCTACTGAAAAATTTATATCTTCTACATATAATACAGCTATATTTGAATTTAGAGATAAAAATGTAAGACAAGTATTGAATCATATACAAAAAGAAGAACAAGAGCATGGAGAAAAAATTTATAATTACATGGCTAGTCATGGTATGTATCAAGTTCAATAATATAAAATATTCATATAAAAGGTCTTTATTTAAATATATTTTAGATAAAGACCTTTTATATGATCATTTTTATAAATGTACTTGGCTTTCATTATAAAAAGATATCTCTATAAATTAGAGATATCTTTTTATGTGCTATTTCATCATAGTATCATTTAGCCGCCTCTATTGCACCTGTTCCAACATCTCCACCTGCAATAAATATTATATCTGCACCTTGACCATACATTTGATTCGCTATTGCTTTTCCTTTTGCCTGGTCTGTAAATGAATTTGCAAATTGATCTTGTATTTGTACATTTGAATTAGCTTTTTTTACTCCAGCCATATACCCATATTTGAAAGTATCTATAACAGGTATATCCATTCCACCTATAAACCCTACATTATTGGTTTCCGTCATTTTACCAGCTATTAATCCAACTAAATATGCAGCTTCTTGTGAGTTAAATAATATAGACTTTACATTTTTTATATCACTTGGTAACTCTTCATCTACAATAACAAACTTTTGATCTGGGTATAATCCTGCTCCTTCTTCTATAGCTGGAGCTAACTTCGCACCAACACCTAATATTAAATCTACACCTTCATCTACAAATGTTTCTATATTAGCTGCATAGTCTGAATCTTGTTTTGATTCTAAATATGTAACTTCTACTCCCAATTCTTCTTTAGATTTTTGAAGACCTTCCCACGCACTTTGATTAAAGCTTTGATCATTTACACCTGCTACATCGGTTATCATTCCTATTTTTAATGTACCTTTTTCATTGCTTACATTTCCACCATTACCTTTATTTTTACCTGAACACCCTACTAATAGTGATGTAGATAATACTACTGATGTTGCTAGTGATACTATTTTTTTTAATTTCATGTATTAACCTCCATCTATAATAATTCTTTTATAAAGTAATTATTAAATAAAATTAAACTTTATTTTTAGAGCTATTATGTTTTATCATATTAAATAATTTATATTTTGTATAATTTCTAGTTGATAAAATTTTTATAGTATGTACTAATTCTTCCTAAATAATTTAACCTGCTTACATAATAAATATTCATGTATTATATTTTCTTACAATATACATAAATATTTCGGTTATATTTTCTAAGCTACTTATCATAAACTTTAATGTACAAATATTATTAATATAAAGGTTGGTGCTATATGGATAAAATAATTAATTCTCCATACAACATTAATGCTGTTGCAAGAGTAGATTCTGATAACATAGTTCATAATCATATCTATCATCACTGTCCTATAGGAAGGGTTGATGACAATAATTTTGTTTATGATAACAATAATAATATAGTGGGTAGAGTTGATGACAATGGCATAGTTCATAATCATTCTATAAACAATAGTCCTATTGGAAAAGTTTTAGAAAATGGTTTTGTAATTAAAGAAAATGCTTTAGTTGGTAGAGTTGATGGTGATAATTTATTATTAGCTGGTGCTGCTTATCTTTTATTAATTCAAGGTAATAGATAAAAAAGAGCCTTAGGGCTCTTTTTTGTTGCAACATACTTTAGATTTATATACTATTGTTATTTATAACTTATATTTATTTATAGTTTAACTCATTATGCTAGTTAATTATAATTATTGAAAGTGCTAGAATCCAACAAACTATCTTTTGATAGTTATAATTTTTATATAGTAATTTCAATATTCTTAGTAAGATAACTAGAACATCAGATTATTTACTAATAGTAAAAATTAAACAGATGATAATTATCATCTGTTCATCTGCTTTGTTTATCTTACAAATTGCTTTATAAAGTCTATCATTATAGGCTTAAATATACCACTGTAATCTACTATTTGAGCTATTTGATTATTATTTGATGTTTGACTATTATAGTTTGCGATTTTAAATGTAAGATATCCATTTTCTTCATTTATTATATATCCTATATCTCTTGTATTAGATATTTCAACATCTCCCATATCTATATCTAAATCTTTTATAATTTCATTATTTGCACATAATATACCTTGTGAATAGCTATTTATATCTGTACCAAACACAACAAATTTAGTATTAGTTTTTCCATCTGCTTTTATATACAATCTAGGTGTAAGTTCACTTTGCTTCATATCTATAACTATTAAATTTTTATTTATAGCCTCATCTAAATTTTCACTTACAGTACTTATAAATTTATCCATATCAAACTTATCATTTTCTATTTTTAGTATATTTAAATTTTCTAAGTTTTCCTTAGGTATATAACTTACTACATTTTCAAATACATGATATATATCTTTTATTTCATATCCTTTTTTTATATAATTTTCTTTTACTTCATATTCTTCATCAAATTCAGCTAATAGCTTAGGTAGTTCTTCCTTAGTTTCTGCATTTTTTATACTAGTTACAAATGGTATTACTTTGCTTGGCTTCATTAAAAAAGTTTCTAAAGGTTTTATTGTTTCATTTGCTTCCTTCACATCATTTTCTTCAAATGCTGCATCTATACCATCTTCTAAAAAAGCTACCTCAACTTCCATTTCATAATCATCTAAATCTATTACGTTAGTTCCAGCTGGGTACATCACTATTAATTTACTTTTATCGTAGACATATCCAAATGCATAATCTATCTCTAGTTGTTTTTTCATATGTAATCTCCTTAACTTAAATTCTCTAAATATATTAACATAGTTAGATTATATTTTATAGTATACCCATCTACTTTTCTAAAATATATATTAAATAGATTTACTCATATTATCTACTTGCATAAAATACTTTTATAACTCCCTGTACAGAGTTTATTATATTTCTAATAAAAATTGAAACAATTATAATTACTCCAAATAATCCTGACATAGGGTATATTATATTAACAAGCATTGAAAATGGTAACCTTGATCCTATAAATCCTATAACCGTACAAAATAAAGCAATAAGTGTGAACTTAGTTGTTTTTTCTTGTGAAAAACTATCACATACACTCCAAAGTAAAGGAACTGCAGTTGTATATATTCCTGCAATAAGCATAAAAGAGAACATTATTCCTACTATAGGACCTATATTTTTAGCCATATATAATGTAGGTATTTCTGTTATATATGTATTTTGTATATCAGACATTATCCCCATATTTAAAGTCATAGCTGCAATCATAAATACTATTCCGCCTAAAATTCCTCCCCATATACAATTTGTTTTATTAGTTGCAGTTGCTCCAACCCCTACCAAAAATGGCGTAGCAATTACTAAATTTAACCCACTATAGATAATTGCTGTCATCCACCAATTATCTACTGCTTTCGTTAAATTTAACGTTCCTATTATTTCATTAGCCATACAAAATATTTCCTATTTCAAGTAAACTTGCACCACAATAAGCCATTATACCCATACATATAGTATTAGATAGTATACTTATCATTCCATGAGCTGAAAAAAATTGCATGATTTCTTGCCCTGTAGCAAATCCCGATCCTATACATACTGAAATATATGTGCCTGCTAGTGTTAAAATTTCTTTAATATTAACTTTGTTTTTCATACTATATCCTCCCAAGCATAACCCTTCTTCTAAATATATATGCTTGTTCGGTATATTAATACTAAAATCTTCACTTATTCCAAAGGAAATATAATTCGTTATTTTTTACAAATAAAATGGAAGGTATATAAAAATCATATACCTTCCATTTTATTAAGCTTCTTCTTTTATTTTATTTTTGTTATATTCATCTAAATTTAAGTCTTTTTCACTATTTGCAATTATTAATGTAACTATATTATCTCCCATTACATTTAAAGTTGTTCTAAACATATCTATAATTCTTTCAACACCCATAATTAAACCAATTCCTTCTAGAGGAAGTCCTACAGATGTAAGCACCATAGATAACATTATCATACCTACACCTGGAACTCCTGCCGTTCCGATAGATGCTAATGTAGCAGTAAGAACTATTGTTATCATAGAGTTTACTGCTTAGTTTAGTAAATATTTTAAATAATCCACCATAAACTATAGTTATATGTATAATCATTCCTAATAATACTATTAATATATACTTTAGAAGTGCTATTATCGCTTCACTTCCAACTGTAGCAAATGTATTAGCCACTAATGCAAATACACCATATGGAGCAAATAACATTATTAAATTTACCATTTTCATACATACTTCATTTGCACTTTCAAATATAACTTTTATCGGTTCTGCCTTCTTTCCAACTATATTTAAAGCAACTCCTGTTAATAGTGCAAAGAATATTACTTGTAACATTTCACCATTCGCTAAAGATTGTATTGGATTAGTAGGTATTATATTTAATATTATATCTACTAATGATTTTGATTCTCCAATTGTAACTTCCCCTGACATCATATTGCTCATATCTAAACCTACACCTGGCTTAAATACTATTCCTAAAAATAATGCTGTAATTATTGCAATTGCCGTTGTTGATAAATAAAACAACATTGTTTTTCCGCCAATTCTTCCTAGCTTTTTTACATCACCCATCGATGCAGTTCCACAAATTAACGAAACAAACACTAATGGAACCACCATCATTTTTATAGCAGCTGTAAATCCATTACCTAGTACTTTTAAAACTCCACCTAAAATAACAGTATCTTTTATATAGTTTGATGGCATCTGTTTTAAAAATAATCCAAATATAAATCCTAAAAATAAACCTAATAAAATTTTACCTGTTAATGTATTTTTCTTCTTTATCATAATTCCCCCACATACGAACTTTTTTTCATTTATTAATTATATTATATACTATTGTTTTTGTATTGTACATAAAAAAATAAACTACCGATGCATCAATAGTTTATTTTTATTTACTTTATTAAGTAATATTGCTTTTCAGCTTAATTTTATTAACTTTTATATAATTATACATTTTTATTTAATTCGTTTTATTTAAAATTCGTTAATATATATTTTCCCTCTCTAAAAAGGTAATTTTTCAATAGATAATTCTCTTTCTTCATTGACTTGATCAAATAAAGATTTTGAATCATGATACCTTGCTTCAGGCTCTTGTACTGTTGCAATATCAATATTTTTGTTTCTAGAATCTAAAAATCTAAATGAATTAGCTCTAACTCTCGTTATATATCTATTTTCTCCATTTTCATTTTTATACCTATCAGCTATTATTTTACCTTCTATACCTACCATTTTGCCCTTTGCCATATAGGTACAAAAAATTTCAGCTTGTCTTCCCCAAATTTCTATATTAATAAAATCAACCTTACTTTCACCTTGTGAGTTTTTATATCCTCTATCTACAGCTAAGGAAAAATTAGTTAGTGCATTATTCTTTTCACCTACATATCTTAACTCTGGATCTTTAGTTAATCTGCCTACTAAAACTACATTATTCATATAATACCACCTTTTAATATGTATTTATTTTATACTTTCAGTAGGATTATAAACAAAGATTTATGCGTTTATACAAATAAAAAGACAGCTATTTTTAATCAAAAATAACTGTCTCTTTATTGATATCTCTATACTTCAATATGATTTATTACATTAAATATATTAAAAGATTTCGGACTTATTTGTAAATTGAATTCTTCATCTTCCTTAGATATAAATTCTAAATATTTCTTAGAACTATATTTAATATCTACTATTTCTAATGTATTCTCTTTTATATTTATTGATATATTTTTATTTTCTAAGCTTCTATTAATTAATATTAATATTTTTTCACACTTATCATTAAATCTAATATATCCAAACACATCATTACTAATTAAATTTAAATTAGCCTTAAATGATTCTTTAGGATAATTTTCTTTTATAGTCATAAACTTATTATTTAGTTCTTTAGAAGTTATATTTCCTTTTAAAAATGAAACTATATTGTCTCTAAATGGATATCCCATAACTGAATCTAATTGATTTCCAACAAGATAATTTCGTCTTTCATTATAAGTTATCTTATTAGATGCATCTTCCCACACTTCACCTACTAATACAGATTCAGCATCATTTTTTTTAAGCTCTTTTCTAATCTCTTTTATAAATTCAGTCGGTAATTCATCTGCTACATCTAATCTCCAACCTTTAATTCCCATATTAGTCCATTTATTTATAACACTATCTTTATCATATATAATATAGTCCATATAACTCTTATTAAGTTCATTAACATTAGGTAAATCCTTAACGCCCCACCAACATTTATAATCATCTGGGAAGTCATTAAAAGTATACCATGAACTGTATTTAGAGTCCTTTGATTGATATGCACCTACTTCATCATAATTTCCAAATTTATTAAAGTATTTGCTATCTGCTCCAGTATGACTAAATACACCATCTAGTATTATATTTATTCCTTTTTTATTAGCTTTCTCTATTAGCTCTTTTAATATTTCTTCATCTCCAAACATTGGATCTATTTTCTTATAATCACCAGTGTTATACTTATGATTACTTGAAGACTCAAATATTGGACTTAAGTATATTATGCTAACACCTATTTTACTTAGATAAGGAAGCTTATCTATTATCCCTTTGAGATTTCCTCCATGGAAATCCCATCTTATTACATCGCCATTTTTATCTTTTATATACATGGGCTCATCAGACCAATTTGCATATATAAAACTATTTTTTTTTGGATTACTAGGCTTTTTATTTCTATTTCCGTTGTTAAATCTATCAACGAATATATTATACATTACGCCTTCTTTGTACCATGATGGAATTTGAAAATCTTCATGAACTGTTATTTGATATTTATTTAAATTCTCATAAGAATACTCACATGTACTTCCATCATTAATACTCTTGCCATAAAATAACTTTCTGTTATTTCCATCTATATTTATATCTACTTCAAAATAATAAAAATATAATCCAGTTTCATTAAATTTATTATATTCACCTTGATAATATTTTTTACTTTCTCTTATTAAATCTACTTCTCCAACTATTTTATCCTCTTTTAAAATAACCCATTTTAGATTTAATAAATCATATCCTTCATTAACCTGTACAGATATCCTCACTCCTTGGTTTATTTTTATGGCTCCAAAAGGAGCCTTATTTTCCCAAGAATTATAGCTTATTATATTACTCATCTTATTCACACCCTTTAAACCAAATGTCCTCTGCATATTCAGCTATAGTTCTATCACTTGAGAATACCCCTGAGTTTGCTATATTTATTAAGGCCATTTCATTCCATTTTTCTTTGTTTTTGTAAAGTCTATCTATTTTTTCTTGTGCTTCTATATAATTTTCCATATCTCTAAGAACAAAATACTCATCATTATATGTTATTAATGAATCGTATATTTGTCGTCCTTCTTTTTCCATATTTGGTATAAACCCATTTACTAAATCATCTACAACTCGTTTTATAACTCTATTAGAATTGTATAAATCTAAAGCTGAGTATCCTCCAAATTTATTGTAATTTAATACTTCATTTGCACTTAATCCAAATATAACTATATTATCTTCACCTACTTGGTCAAATATTTCTATATTTGCACCATCTAGTGTAGCTAAAGTGATAGCTCCATTCATCATAAGTTTCATATTTCCTGTTCCTGATGCTTCCTTAGTTGTTGTTGATATTTGCTCGCTTACATCTGCTGCAGGTATTATAAGTTCTGCTTTTGATACATCATAATTTTCTATAAATACTACTTTTATTTTATTGTCTATTCGTGGATCATTGTTGATTTTTTCTGCTAAAGAATTTATGAATTTTATTATACATTTTGCTAAATAATATCCAGGCGCTGCTTTAGCCCCAAATATAAATGTCCTTGCTTCCATATCAAAGTTAGGATTCTCTAACAATTCATGGTATAAATGTAATATATGAAGTGCATTTAATAATTGTCTTTTATATGCATGTAATCTTTTTATTTGTACATCAAATATTGAGTTTGGATTAACATCTATATCATATTTTTCTTTTATAAATTTAGCTAATCTCTCTTTATTATTATATTTGATTTGACCTATCTTCTCTAATACAGCCTTATCATGTCTATGTGCTTCTAGTTCTTTAAGCTTTCTTGTATCTGTTTTCCAATCTTCAGATATTAATCCTGTAATAAGATCACTAAGTTCAGTATTAGAGCTTATTAACCATCTTCTATGAGCTATACCATTAGTTTTATTATTAAACTTTTCTGGTTCATGATCATAAAAGTCTTTTAATACCTCTTTTTTAAGTAACTCTGTGTGAAGCTTTGCAACACCATTTACACTATGACTACCTACTATAGATAAATTAGCCATTTTTATATCATTATTATCTATTATACTCATTCTATATATTTTGTCATGATCATATTTACTTTCTTCTAATTCATTCATATATTGTCTATCAATTTCTTCTATAATCATATAAATTCTTGGAAGTAATGTTTTTAGCATTTCTTTTGGCCATCTTTCCATAGCTTCTGTCATTATAGTATGATTTGTATAAGATACGGTATTTATAGTTATATTCCAAGCTTCATCCCATGATAGCCCTTCCTCATCTAATAGTATTCTCATTAATTCAGGAATACAAAGAGTAGGATGAGTGTCATTTATGTGTATAGCCACTTTTTCATTTAATTTTTTTATATCTAGTTTATTTTTCTTATACTTTCTTATTATATCTTGTATACCTGCACTTACGAAAAAGTACTCTTGCTTTAATCTTAATAGCCTACCTGCATAGTTAGAATCATTTGGATATAAAACTTGTGAAATTTCTTCTGCATAGTATTTATATTTTAATGCATCCTCATAACTTCCATATGAGTTTTTAGCATGTATTGTTAATGGGCCAAAATCTCTACTTAAAACTTCACTCTTAAATAGTCTAAGCGTATTTATAGAATTATTTCTATATCCTATTATAGGTATATCATAAGGCATAGCCATTACTGGTATATAATCAGTATGATTAACTTCTAACCTTCCATTCTTATCTACTAAATTTACATTACCTTCAAACTTAACTACTATAGCTTTATTTGGTCTTACCGTTTCCCAAACATATCCACCTTGAGTTAACCAGTTATCAGGTACTTCAACCTGATAACCGTTTATAAATTTTTGTTCAAATAGACCATGCTTATATCTAATTCCATATCCATGACCACTTATATCTAATGATGCCATAGAATCTAAAAAACAAGCTGCCAATCTACCTAATCCACCATTCCCTAATGCAGGGTCTGACTCAGCATTTATTAAATTATCTAAATCTATATTAAGTTCCTTCAAACCTGTTCTTACTACATCTTCTATCCCTAAATTTAGTAGATTAGATTTTAATTGTCTACCTAATAAAAACTCTATACTAAAATAATATACTTCTTTTTGAGAATCTAGTTTATTGTCTACCCATTTTTTAGATATTATATCTTTTATAACACTGCATAAAACATTTAATAATTGCTCATCTGTAGCATCTTTTATAGATTGAGCATACAAACTATACATTTTTGTTTCAAAGCTTTGTTTAAATTTATTTTTATTTAATTTAACCAATATCCAATCACCCCTTTTGGTTAACTATTTCCTCATAAACTTTTATATATTCTGTAGCTGATTTTTTCCAACTACTATCTGTATTCATTGCATTATTAACTAATTCCATCCAGCGATCTTTATCATTGTATACTTTTACAGCTCTTCTAATGCAATGAAGCATTTCATGTGCATTATAATTTTTAAAGCTAAATCCATTACCTTCCCCTGTATACTTATTATATGGTATAACTGTATCTTTAAGTCCACCAGTTTCTCTTACGATTGGAAGAGTTCCATATCTCATAGCCAACATTTGACCTATTCCACAAGGTTCAAACAATGATGGCATTAAGAACATATCACTTCCTGCATATATTTGTTGTGCAAAAGCACTATCAAAAGTTATTCTTGCAGAAACTTTATTTGGGAAGTGAGAGTCATAGTAATTAAACATTGATTGATATTGATGTTCTCCTGTTCCTAAAATAACCACTTGTAAATTTTCTCTTATTATTTCAGGCATCATATATGATATTAAATCAAATCCTTTTTGTGACACTAATCTTGATACAATTCCTATTAGTGGTATGTCTGGATTAACATCTAATCCTAAAACTTCTTGTAATTTAAGTTTATTTTCTATTTTTTTGTCTATACTATTTATATCATAGTTAACAAATATATCCCCATCTGTTAATGGATTATTTAAATCATAATCTATCCCATTTAAAATACCTTTTAATTTATGGGATTTAGATTTAAGAAGACCATCTAGTCCTTCTCCATAAAATTCTGTTTGTATTTCATTTGAGTAAGTTGGACTAACTGCTATTACTTTATCACTAAATACAATTCCAGACTTCATAAAACTTACGCCACCATAGTATTCGATATCTCCATTATTATAATAAGCTCTTGGTATGTCTAATACATCCTCTATTATAGAGTCGCTAAATACTCCTTGATATTGTAGGTTATGAATTGTATAAACAGTTTTTATATTTTTATATTTTTTTGAATGGCTATATTTCTCCTTTAATATCAATGGGATCATACCAGTATGCCAGTCATTTAAATGAACTATATCTGGATAGAAGTTTAATATAGACATAACTTCAAGAACTGCATTACTAAAGAATGTATATCTTTCTGCATCATCTCCATATCCATATAGATATGCTATTTCTCCCTCCCTTTTAAAATAGTACTCATTATCTATAAAATAAAATTTAACTCCATTTAGATCCATTTCTAAAAGACCACAATACTGTTTTCTCCAACCAACATCTACACTAAATACTGCAACTTCTTTTAATTGCTCTTTTAAGTAATTTGGCATAGTTGAATACTTTGGTAGTATTACCCTAACATCTATACCTTCTTTTTTTAATGACTTAGGCAATGCATAAGATACATCGCCTAATCCCCCAGTTTTTGCAAATGGCCAGCATTCTGCAGTAGCATAAAGAACCTTCACTAATATATTCCCCCTTTAAATAGCTGTATTTTTTCCAATAACTACTGGATATTCTATATCTCCTTTTAATTCTTTTCCTTCTGATATGTATACATTTTTATCAAATATAACATTTTGTAATTGTGCATCTTTTTCTATTGTACAGTTTTGCATTATAACTGAATTTTCTATTACTGCACCTTCTTTTATATGAACCTTTCTAAATATAATACTATTTTTTACAGTACCTTCTATTACACATCCTGTAGCTACAAATGAATTCTCTACCTTTGCACTATCTGAATATATAGTAGGAGATTGATTTTGTTCTTTTGTTAATATTTTTCTATCAGAATATAATAATTCATTTGCAATGTCTTCTTGTAATAATTCATCCTTCATTGAATAATATGATTTTATTGAGTTTATACATTTAAGATATCCTTTATATTCATATGCACCGATCTTTAATTTATTAATAGATTCTGCTATAAAATCTTCTATATATGAATGTGTTCCTTCGCTTACACACTTATATATAGAAGATTTTATAAAATCAGTACGTTTCATTATATAAGTTTCCATAGACACATTAGCATTTTTAGAAGTTCCTATATTAGTTCCCATATTAATTACTCTATTTCCATCTATGTTCAATGTTGATGTTTCATAGAAATCTACATCTGCATTGTCTATCGACTTATAAAGTATAGTTATATCATTATCTGATTCTTTATGATAATCTATCATTTCAGTATAATCTATATTTCCTATCATATAACTTGGTGCTATTAATATATACTCTTCTTCACATCTCTCTATATAATCTATATTAGCTAGTATATTGTAAATATCTCCATTTCTATATGGATATTTACTTCTATCCTTTGTATTCTCAGGACTAAATATAAATAATCCGCCTGTTTTTCTACTTAAATCCCAATCCTTACCACTTCCTAGATGGTCTGTTAATGATCTATACTTTTCTTTAGCAAATATTCCTACATTAGTTATACCTGAATTCACCATGTTTGAAAGTGAAAAATCTATAACTCTATATCTTCCTGCAATCGGAAGAGACGCTATTGGCCTTACGTTTGTAAGTTGATTCATAGTTAAGTCGTTTTTATTATCTAAATTTATTATAAATACTTTACACCCATCTGCTACTAATGATTTTTGTATATCAGAATCTTTACCTATATATTGAGGTGGCATCGACATAGTATTTGTGTATATTTTCCACTTAGAACTATTTAAGTCTATTTCATCATTAGATTTTATAATATCCATATTAGCTTCCCATAAACTTTCTATTGTACCTACATCCCTCCAGTAACCTTTAAATGGATATGCAAACATAGGTATTTGATCTTCTAACATCTTAGGTATTAAATTTTTACCGAAATCATCATAATTTGCTCCATTATTATCTACTTCTTCAAAGTATCCTTTCAACATTTTCCAATCAAATATGTATACACCCATTGATGCTAAATTACTTTTTGGATTCGCTGGTTTTTCTTCAAATTCATATATTGATGAATCTTCATTAGTATTCATTATCCCAAATCTCGAAGCTTCATCCCAAGGAACCTCTATTACTCCAATAGTTGCTTTTGATCCCATCTTTTTATGATGGTCTAGCATTTTACTATAATCCATTTTGTATATGTGATCTCCTGATAATATTAATACATACTCTGGATTATAACTATCTATAAAATCCATATTTTGATGTATTGCATGTGCAGTACCTCTATACCAATTTCCCTCTTTTTCATTCATATATGGTTGTAGTATATGCACTCCACCATTTATTCTATCTAAATCCCAATGACTTCCTGTTCCTATATGTGAATTTAATATTAGTGGTCTATATTGTGTTAAAACTCCTACTGTATCTATTCCTGAATTAGAGCAATTGCTTAAAACAAAATCTATTATTCTATACTTTCCCCCAAATGAAACTGCTGGTTTAGCAATTCTTTTTGTAAAAACTCCTAGTCTTGATCCTTGGCCCCCTGCTAAAATCATAGCTAGCATATCTTTTTTCATTACTTATCCCCCTTAATATTTACCCTTATCTAATTTATAATTTTTGAGTTTTAGTTTTAGGATTCACTTTATTGACTTTTTTATCTTTACCCCCTATTGATACTTTACTATTAGGATCTATTTGTATAGTGTCTATTTTTAGTTCCTTACCTTTTATAAATGTAGCTCCTAAAGGCGGTACTTTTATTCTTATATGATTATCTTTATTATGCCATTTCTCTGGATATGATGTCAGTTCTGAACTTTCCATTGTCTGATTTGATCCCCAATATTTTTCATTATCAGTATTAAATACCTCTTCATAAACCCCTTCATATGGTACTCCTATTTTATAATTATATCTAACTACAGGAGTAAAGTTTATAACTGCTATTATAAAATCTCTTTCATTTTTTCCCTTTCGCATTAAAGTTATTATACTTTGTTCACTATTATGTGGATCTATAAAATCAAATCCTTCATACGTATTATCTATTTCATGCAGAGCTTTTTCATTTTTATATAAATGATTTAAGTCTTTTAAATAATCTTTCATTTTCATATGAGGTTCTCTTTCTAGTAGTTCCCATTCTAGTCCGTATGCATATCTCCATTCCAATCCTTGTCCAAATTCTGATCCCATAAACAATAATTTTTTCCCTGGGTGCATCATATAATATGCATATAACGTTCTTAATGAAGCAAATTTCTGCCAAGGATCTCCTGGCATCTTATCTAATAACGATTTTTTACCATGGACAACTTCATCATGTGATAGTGGTAAGATGAAGTTCTCTGAAAATGCATACATGAAAGAGAATGTAATTAATTCATGATGGTGTTTTCTGTATATAGGGTCCATCTCCATATATTTCAATGTATCATTCATCCATCCCATATTCCATTTATATGTAAATCCAAGAGCACCTGAATACGTTGGCCCAGTCACCATAGGCCATGCTGTTGATTCTTCGGCTATTATAATTGGATTATTAACTGTAGTATAAACAATTTTGTTTAATCTTTTTAAGAAATCTATTGCTTCTAAATTTTCTCTTCCACCGTATTTATTAGGTCTCCATTCTCCAATATCATAATCTAAGTAAAGCATACTAGAAACTGCATCCACTCTTATTCCATCTATATGATATTCATTAAACCAATAAAGTACATTAGAAATTAAAAAACTGTTAACCTCTGGTTTGCCTAAATCAAAATGAGCAGTTCCCCATCCTATATTTTCAGCTTTTAAAGGATCTGAATATTCAAATTGTGCAGATCCATCAAATTTATATAGTCCATGAGCATCTTTACAAAAATGACTATATGCAAAATCTAATATTACTCCAATACCATTCTCATGGCATTTATCTATAAATGCTTTAAACTCAGTAGGTGTTCCATACCTACTTGTACTACTATAATATCCTATAGTTTGATATCCCCAAGATTCATCTAGCGGATGTTCAGTTATAGGCATTAGTTCTATATGTGTATATCCCATATCTTTCACATATTCTATCATTTCATATAATTCTTCATATGAAAAAAATTCTCCGTCCCATTTTCTCTTCCAAGAACCTAGATGAACTTCATATATATTCATTGGACTATTATCATGAACAATTTTTTGCTTTTCTCTTTGCCATTTTCTATCATTCCATTTGTAGTTATCATTTGTGTATATTATTGAAGCTGTATTTGGTCTTTTTTCTGAAAATACCGCATAAGGGTCAGATTTCATTCTACTAACTCCATCACATCCGATTACATTGTACTTATACGCTTGTCCTTGTTTTGCATTAGTTAAAAATATAGTCCAAATTCCGCTTCCTTCTATATTTTCCATAGGATAAGCTTCTTTGTTCCAATCATTAAAATCTCCAACTAAATAAACATTCTTTGCATTTGGCGCCCATACATTAAAACATATTCCTATCTTACCTTTATATCTCGATTTATGACTTCCTAAAAAATTATAACTATCATACAATTCCCCACGTTTGAACTTATCTATATTATTTATATCCATAATATCTTCATAATCCGGTATCTTTTTATATGCCATCTATAAAATTTCCCCCTTGAACCTCAAATTTTATTATTTGTTACTTAATTATATAATAAAAAATACAATATTTTATAATTAACCGTTATAAAAATTCAGACATTTAAGTATTTTTTAATATGTGTTTTTACAAATCTCTGCATTTAAAATCATTTTTTCATCACTCTTTATTTTCCCCTAGTTTTTAAGTAAAATTTTTTTAAATTTATTTTTTAAAATTTACTTTAATAAAATAAAAAATAACCTTATATTCGACTATAAATATAAAAGGTTATTTTTTATTTTAAATTATTTATTTATCTTCACTTAGAACTTCTTTTATTCCTTTAAACGTTCCTAAAAATTTCACAGTATCTGATGGAAG
>PPYF01114450.1_pt1 | contig 20505 bp, 17 predicted proteins | sample 1559871 | NCBI WGS metagenome assembly PPYF01 (sample SAMN08240021, study PRJNA423297) | Human gut metagenome, whole genome shotgun sequencing project. | reverse complement strand
CCCCTATGTCCGGCCCGCCGAGCCCACCCTGGAGGACGCCTACCTCTATCTCATCTCCGGGGAGGGCGAGGCATGAACGTCTGGATTCTCTCGGTGCGGGAGCTGGCGCGGCTGCTGCGGGGCCGGCTCACCTGGCTGGCCGCCGCCCTCACCGTCCTGTCCCCCCTGGCGGGGCTGACGGTGTACCGGTCCGCCTCGGCCGACACGATGCAGTCCCTCTATGTGGCCAATCCCGCCCTGGCCGGGGGCGTGCTGGGCGGGCTGCTCTTTGCCCTGCTTACCCTCTGCGACTGCGCCCGTACCTCCCGCTGCCGGGTGGAGGTGCTCTGCGACGCGGCGGTGTCTCCCCTGACCGCTGCCCTGGCAAGGCTGATGGCCCTGCTGGGGACGGCGGCGCTGACCCTGGCCCTCACCCTTCTGGCCTGGCTGCCCTGGACGGCCCATACCGTGGGCGCCGTCTTTGACGGCGGGGATTATCTGCTGGCCTACCTCATTCTCATGGGCCTGGCCCTCCCCCTGTGTATCCTGCTGGCCGGGGCAGCGTGGCAGTTCACCCGCCGCTTTGACCTGTCCCTGGTGCTGGTGGCCGCTCTGGCGGCCCTGAGCCTCACCATCTGGCGGGACAACTGGCAGCTCTGCTGGCTCAACCCCTGCGTCTGGGCCCTGTCCGACGATTTCTCCAACTTCCGCATCCTCCGCTCCTCCGCCTACATGCGCCTGACCTGGCTGCTGGGCCTGGCGGGGCTGTGGGCCCTGTCCTACCTGTGCATCCGGCGGTACGGCCGGGGCCCCCTGGGCTCTTTGGCCCGCACGGCCCGGCGGGTATACCGCCCCCTGCTGGCCGCGGCCCTGCTGCTCTGCTGCGGCTGGAGCTGTGCCGCTCAGCCCTTCATCGACCACAGCAACCCGGATCTCAGCGCCATGACCTTCCTGACGATGGAACCGCTGGAGGGGGTGGCCTGCCTGCGCCGCTCCGCCTGGGTCACGCCGGACACAAGGCGGGGCACGGTGGCGGGTACGGCCTCCTACCAGCTCCAGAATACCACGGGGCAGGAGCAGACGGTGGCCCTCGGCGTCACCCCCGGCTACACCATCTCCAACGTCCGGGCCAACGGGGTGGAGGTTCCCTTCTCGGTGAGCGATTACCAGGAGTACAACGAGGCCAAGCTGGAGGTCGCCATCCCGGCCGAGGAGCAGGTGGAGCTGACCCTGGAGTACGGCGGCTTCCCCCAGGAGGATCTGCCCACCATGCAGGGCGGCAAGGAGCTCAGCGGCGAATACCTCTGTCTGGAGAACGCGGCCCTCTCTCCCCGCCTGATGAACGTGATGCCAGGCGAAGACGGCTATCCCGCCACAATTGAGATCACCCTGCCCGCCGCCATGATGGCCATCCCCTTCGGCGCCAGCGAGGCGGAGGTGGTGGCCGAACACGGGGACGGCACCAAAACCTGGCGCTATGAGACCAACAGCGCCGGCGGCATCCTCTACGCCGGCGACTACGTCCGCGAGGAGATCCAGGCCGGGGGGCTCACCATCGACTTCTACTACGGCCGCAAGCATCAGGCCGTCATGGAGGCCGCCGGCGCGGCGGAGGCCGTCCGGGCGGTGGTGGACTACTGCGCCGGGCACTACGGCCCTCTGTCCTTCGGCGGCGGGGAGCGCCTCAAGCTGATCCAGAGCCGGGTGACCGGCGGCGGCTACGCTGTGGACGGGGCCAGCCTGCTGGACGAGGCCGACTTCACCGCCCACAACCTGGGCGACACGGGCAAGGGCGGCGGGGCCGCCGAGGTGATGATCCACGAGCTGGTCCACCAGTGGTGGGGCCTGGGCAACATGTTCGACGCCGCCGGCCCCGACAGCCCCTGGTCGGCGGAGGGCCTGACGTGCTACACCACCTACCGCATTGTGAAGGAGCTCTACGGCGAGGACTACGCCAGGGAGCACTATGTGGACCAGTGGCGCGGGGAGGTGGAGGACTACTACCTCAACTTCTACGTCCGCCGCCCGGAGTACCTGGAGGCCCTGCCCGAGGCGGAGCGGCTGGCCATCTCCAACTCCCTGTCCAGCATGCGGCAGTACAGCGAGATGCCGCTGAAGATTTTGAAAGCGGAGGAGCTGGTGGGGGGCGAGGCGGCCATGGATGAGATCCTGTACGGCCTCTTCAACCGGGAGCTGGACCCCATGTACCCCTATCTGACCTACCAGGAATTTTTGGACGCCTGCGGGCTGACGGAGGAGGACCTGACCCTTGATTAAGATTTTTCGCTGCGAATGCCGGCGGCTGCTGTGCAACAAGTTTTTCATCGGCCTGCTGGCGGTGCTGCTGTTCTATGCCGGACAGGTGTTCTACGCCGTAGCCCTCCCCGGCGTGGCCCATACGGCCCCCTTTTCGCCCTGGAGCTTCGGGGCCTACCTGGGGCGGCTGCTGCCCCTTGTGTGGGTGGGGGCCCTGTTTTTCCTCACCTTTTTCACGTCGGCCCGGGAGCGGCGGGCGGCGGTGCTCACCGCCGCCACCCCCGCCGACCCCCGGTGGTACGCCCTGGCCCGCTGCGCTGCCGCCCTGGTGGGGGTGGCTCTGCTCTGCCTGGCGGCGCTGGCCCTGGCCGCCCTGCTCTATGCCCGCCTGTTCGGCTGGACGGACTGGGGCTCCCTGGCCCTGCCCGCCCTGGTGATCCTGGCGCCCCCTCTGGTGTTCGCCCTGGGCAGCGGCTGGCTGCTGGGCCGCCTGCGGCCCTGGCTGCTCTATGTGTGGATGCTCCTCCCCTTTGCCCTGGCGGCCCTGCCTCTGCCGGAGGCCCTGGGGCTGTGGAACGGCGGCCTGTGCACGTCCTATCCCCTGACTCTGGGGATGCTGGACCCGGCTTTCTCCCTCCCGGCGGCGGCCTGGGCCGTCCAAGGGCTGCTTCTGGCTGCCGGGGTGCTCCTTTTGCTGGTGGCGGGAAAGGGGAAAAAGGTGTATAATCAGTGACAGACCGTATACCATAAGCACATAGGTTCCAGAAGGAGGCGTAACAGATGGATTCTAACGAGAGCCGGGCGCGGGCGCTGCTGGGCGACCTGTCCGCCGGGTGCAGCGCGGTGGCGTGGGAGACGGCGGACGGCGGACACCTGTGGGGGCGCAACTTCGATTTCAACCGCATTGCGGCGGACAGCAAGGTGACCTTTGTACCACGGGGACAGGTGTTCTACGCCTGCGGTACCGAGCTGGAGGGCAATCTGGAGCCGTCCACCCGCTGTACGGCGGCCTACGCTGCGGTGGGCATCGGCTCCCTGGTGCTGCGTTCCACCCCGGCCCTGTATGAGGGCCTCAACGAGAAGGGACTGATGGGCGGCCAGCTCTACTACCGCACGTTTGCCCACTTTGCCCCGGAGGCGCGGCCCGGCACCCTGCCCCTCCAGCCGCCCTTCCTGGTGACCTGGTGCCTGGCCACCTGCGCCTCGGTGGAGGAGGTGGCCCGCGCACTGGAGGAGCGGGTGTCGCTGGTGGCCATCCCCATGCTGGGGACCGTGCCGCCCATCCACTGGATGTTTTCCGACCGCACCGGGGAGAGCATCGTGGTGGAGTCCGACCGGGACGGGCTGCACATCTACCGGAACACGGTTGGGGTGATGACCAACAGCCCCGGCTACCCGTGGCACCGTACCAATCTGTTGAACTATCCCCAGCTCCGGCCCCTGGATTACGGAGAGCTGGCCTGGGGCGGGGAGCGGCTGGAGCCCTGCTTTTCCGGCAGCGGGGCGGCCGGCCTGCCCGGGGACTGGTCGTCCCCCTCCCGCTTCGTGCGGCTGGCCTTCCTCCGGGAGCACGCGGTCAAGGGCGGGGACGAAGCGGAGGGGGTGTCCCTTCTGTTCCGCCTGCTCCACAGCGCCGCCTTTCCTCTGGGTGCGGTGGAGCTCACCGGGCCGGGGGAGATCACCCCCCACGACCGGGGCGTGGTGCCCTATGACTACACGGTGTATTCCTCCGTCCTCTGCGCCGAGTCCATGCGCTTCTACTGGCTCACCTACCGGAACAGCCGGGTGCGCTATGTGGAGCTCTCACGCCTGCTGGCGGGAGACCGCCCCCTCCAGTTCGCGCTGGGGGAGGAGCCGGAGTTCTGCGACGTGACCGGTGAAGGCGTATAACACTCCAACAGGGCGCACCACGAAAAAATGCAAAAGCTCAGGTGCATGAAGTGTTTGCGCATGCGGGCCGTCCCGTAATCGCATGGCCGTGCCGCGGTAAGCGGCGCATGGCCAACTTTGCTATGCTTATGAATAGCAAAAAGTACCCCCTGCCGCATGCGGCAGGGGGTACTTTTTTATCAAACGCGCTCCGGGTCCCCGGCAATGGGCTGGAAGTATTTTGTCCGGTACTCCTGAAAGAGGTCGTCAAACTCCTGGTTGAAACCGCCGTGATGCAGCTCGTGCATATAGGCGTGGGAGTCGATGCGCACCTTGTCGTCGGGCGAGGAGGTCTGGCGCAGGATGTGCAGAGCCACGTTGGAACAGTGGTCGGACATGCGCTCCAGATTGATCAGCAGCTCCAGGAACTGGGTGCCCAGCTCGATGGTGCACTCACCGGCCTTAAGGCGCTCCACATGGCGGTTTTTCAGGGTGGCGGCGATCAGATCTACAACCTCCTCCAGCGGCTCCACCTGGACAGCCAGGGTGCGCTGGCGGCTCTGGTAGCAGGCTACCGTCTTGTCCAGCGTCTCTCCCACCGCCGCGGTGAGCCTCTCAAGCTCGGCCCGGGCCTGGGGGGAGAAGGTAATGTTCCGGTCGTGGAGGACGACCGCACTCTCCGAGACGTTGACGGCGTAATCGCCGATGCGCTCAAAGTCGGACAGGGTGTGCAGCAGCTCGGACACCCGGGTGCTCTCCTCGGCGGTCAGCGCCCGGTCGGTGAGCTTGACCAGATAGTTGTCCAGCAGACCCTCCAGCTTGTCCAGCGCCACCTCGGTTTCGTTGAGCCGCTCCAGCTTCTTGGCGTCAAATTTCCAGATGAGCTCCACAGCCAGCCGGTAGTTGTCCCGGGCGAACTCGCTCATCTGCACCACCGCATCGTGGGCCCGCTCCAGCGCCAGGGAGGGGGAGGACAGGAAACGGTCGTCCAGCACGGACAGCTCCCGCTCCTCCGCGTCGCCGGGCACCACCGCCTTGACCAGCTTGACGAGCTGGCGGTGGAAGGGAAGAAGCAGGGCAGTACAGGCGATGTTGAACGCCAGGTGGAGGTTGGCGATAGAGCCCATGTCCATGGTGTTTTCCCAGAACGGAAAGCGGAACAGGGCGTTGCCCGCGTACAGAACCACCAGAAAAAAGACCGAGCCGATGATGTTGAAAAAGAGGTGAATCATGGCGGTCCGCTTGGCATTTTTGGAAGCGCCCACCGACGAGATGAGCGCGGTGATGCAGGTGCCGATGTTCTGGCCCATAATCAGCGGCATGGCGATGTTGAAGGAAACCACGCCGGTGGTGCTGATGGCCTGGAGTATGCCCATAGAGGCGGAGGAGCTCTGGAGCAGGGCGGTGACCGCCGCTCCCACGGCTACGCCCAGAAGGGGATTGGAGAAGGCGGTAAACACCGACTGGAACTCCGGAAGATTCTTCAGCGGCTCCACGGCGGAGGACATGGTGTTCATGCCGATGAACAGCAGGCCCAGGCCCAGCACGATCTGGCCCACAATGCGCTTGTGCCCGCCCTTGATGAACATGTAGAAGATGATGCCCACAACCGCCAGAATGGGCCCCAGGAAGGAGGGCTGCAGGAACATCATCACGATGTTGTCCGCGTCGATATCGCCCAGGCGCAGCAACTGCGCGGTGACGGTGGTGCCGATATTGGCGCCCATGATGATGCCCACCGTCTGCTCCAGCTTCATGATGCCCGCGTTGACGAAACCGACGCACATGACGGTGGTGGCGGCGGAGCTCTGGATCAGCCCGGTGACGACGGCCCCCAGAAGGACCCCTTTGAATACGTTGCTGGTAAGACGCTCCAGGATATGCTCCAGCCGGCCGCTGGAGAGCTTCTCCAGGCCGTCCGTCATGGTGGACATACCAAACAGGAACGTGGCGATGGCGCCAAACATGGCGACTATATTCGCAATATTCACAATGCTCCCCCAAATCTGACTCCGCGGTCAAATTTTCGAAAAATTTTGCTCATTTCCGACCACGATAAATTATAGCCTTCTGGCAGCGGTTCGTAAATATAGAGGGAGCGATTTTTAAAAATTTAGCAGTTCCACTAAAAGCAATGGGGGAAAAACCGTCAATTTCGTTCACGTTCCGCAGGGGAAGCCCGCATGGAACAGGATCGTTGACATAGGGACAGACGCGGGCGGAATAGAGTGGAACTATGGAGGTGTGACAAATGTTCACTGCGTGGATTTTGCTGATGCTCAACAGCCTGTTCTTCACCCTGCGCCTCTCCGGCGGGGGAAGCGGCTCCTTCCCCCGTCCGCTGAAAGCGGAGGAGGAGCGGATGTACCTGGAGCGGATGGCGCAGGGTGATCTGGAGGCCCGGAACATCCTCATCGAGCACAACCTGCGCCTGGTGGCGCACATCATGAAAAAGTACTATACGCCCAACGGGGATCAGGACGATCTGATCTCCATCGGCACCATCGGACTGATCAAGGGGATCAGCACCTTCAAGCCGGACAAGAACGTGCGCCTGGCCACCTATGCCTCCCGCTGTATCGAAAACGAGATCCTGATGCACTTCCGCGCCCAGCGGAAGCTGCAGGGGGAGGTCTCCCTGTCGGATTCCATTGACGGGGATGGGGACGGCAACTCCCTGTCGCTGATGGACACCATCAGCGTGGACGACAATATGCTGGAGGAGCTGGATGCCCGTGACTCCTGCGCCAAGGTGCGCCGGTGCGTCAAGCGATGCCTGGACGAGCGGGAGGCCATGATCATCACCCTCCGGTATGGCCTGAATGCCCGCCCGCCCCTGACCCAGCGGGAGATCGCGGCCCAGTGCGGCATCTCCCGCTCCTATGTATCGCGCCGCGGCTATTGCAAGCGCGGAGGGGGATGTCTCCGGGGGCCGGGACGGCCCGGACGGAGACGCCACCCTCACTGCGGTGTCAGAGCGGGAAAAGCCAGCTTCTCGGAGGGAGGCCCGGAGTGCCGGACGTGCGGCCGACATCAACACCAGTGGTACAGTCAGCTCAGCGGATACCGGAGGTATCCGGCCACCAGGTCAATGAATACGCTGTTGGAGGGACTGCGGGTCAGGTGCCGTCCGGCCAGGGTATCCAGAAGGCTGTGGTCCTCAAGTTTCCAGCAGTCCCCGATTACGGTGCGGACAGCGCGCTCCACCGCGATTGAGGTGGTATGGAACTGCTTGGCGGTTTCCCGGTAGAGACGCTTGGTGATCAACTGGAGGGAGCTGGGATTGGCCGCCACCTGCACAGACATGTATACGGTGTAGTCAAATCCGACCAGGTTTCTGCGCACGCCCAGCCGGCGCAGGAGCAGCTCTGCCTTTTGAGAGGCATTTGCCGCGTCAAAAGTAGGTGACAGGGTGAAATTTGTCATAGGACAGACTCCTTTTTTCAAAAAGTAGATGTAAGGGAGCGTCCATGACTGGTGTGGACCGAGCCGCAAGCGACCCTCTGGTGGATGGAGCGCATCCGCTGCTTGACCTCCGATAGGCTTTCCAAAAACTATATGTACGCAAAAGAGGGAAATTGGACAAATGATTGAAAGATGGGAGAGGAATCTGCTTTTTTGTGGGGTTAATTTCCAAGGAAGTCGACAATATCCACGGAATAGGATACTTTTTTTCTTTGACAGCCGTTTGGAATGAATACATTCCGTATCTGGCGCAAATACCAAGGTAAAATCAAACGGAATCCATAGGTTCCAGGCTTGATTTTAAGGAGGTCTTCATGTCAGAGAAAATTAAGCAGGATATCTCAATTGGCAAAAACCTGCATCGCCTGCGCAAGCAGGCCGGACTGTCCCAGGAGCAGGTCGCGGTAAAGCTCCAGGTCATGGGCCTCCCTGTCAGCCGGGAAATCATCTCCCAGATGGAACTGGGCCGCTACAGTATCCGGGTCAGCGTCCTGATCGCTTTGAAGCAGATTTACGGCGTTTCTTATGAGGAGTTTTTTCAGGGCCTGCCAGACAGCCGGTAAAATGCAGGGAAGAAAAGCCGGAGCACCTGTGATAAAATAAAGAGAGAGAGAACAGGCGAGGGGGGAATGATACATGAATGAGGAACAGGGGAAATTCCTGGAGGAACTCTACCACGCGAATTTTAAGCGGATGCTCCTCGAGCTCTACCCCATATTAAAGGACATGCCCTCGGCACAGGTTGCCATTCAGGAAGCGGCGCGGATTGCGTGCCAGAAGCCGGAGGAGATGATGAGCAGCCCAAATCCCGCCGGATGGCTGCGGAAAACGGCGGGGCTGGTGGCGAAGAACATGCTGCGGGAGCAGGCCCGCCAGAAACGGACCTTTCTTCCGCTGGAAGTGCTTCTGCCGGAGAGTGAACCGTCAGAATGGGACGACAGCGACCGCGAATTGGTGCAGTTGTGTCTGGATGTCGTCTCCGAGGAGGATTTTACCCTGTTCCGGAGAGTGACCCTGGATGGTTGGACCTATGTGGATGCGGCAAAGGCGGCTGGCATTTCTCTGTGGGCCTGTTACAAGCGTGTGGAGCGAACGCAGAAAAAGCTCCGCCGCGCCATAGAGGAGCACCCGGAGCGATTTTTTTGAGACCTGTCCAAAAACAGGATGCTGTGTACATATAAATTATTGAAGGGGGCGCAATCGAATGGCAAGCCCAAGCAAAAATCAGAACTACGCCTATCTAAGCCGCCTGAGCACCCAAAAGCTGCTGGAGCTGCTGGCCGCTGCGCCGGCGCCCGCAGAAACGCCCGAGGACAAAGCTTATATAGACGCAATTGTGGAGGTGGTCTTAGAGAGAGAAGAGAGACATCCGACAGGGCTTCTACCCGACCCCGAGCAGGCATGGGAGGAGTTTCAGCAGTACTATAATACCCCGGAGGGGGAGGACCTGTCCCTCTACCCGGCAGAGAACCCCGGAACAGCCCCATCAGAACCAGCCCCCTCTCAGACAGAGTACCGGCCCCAAAGAAGGCCAAAACGCCACTTTTTTCGACGCGTTGTCATAGTAGCGGCTGTGGTGGTGTGTATCGCATTGCCCCCTGCGCTTGGTTTCGAGAATGTGTTTCAGTTGATTGGTGCGTGGACAGATGACATATTTCTTTTGAATAACGTAAGTAGTTTAGAGGGAAATGAGATAGAAGCGGATAAAAAAAGTGTTGATATAGAAGAAATATTAGGGGAATTAAATTATAGTGAAAATATTTTTCCAACCTGGATTCCAGAAGGGTTTGAATTAGAAAAGGTCATAACAAATGAGTTTGTCCTTTCAGGAAAAACAGAATTACGTATTCATTATAAAAATGGGCAAACAAGAGAGCTAATTACATTTACTTATAATGTGTACAATAGTATAGCATCAGGTACCATGACAGCTTTTGAGAAGGATGCGAATGCCTTAGAGGAATATTTTGTCGGAGATGTAACGCATTATATATTTGAGAATTTAGGAAAATACATAGCAGTATGGAATCAAAATAATATTGAATGTGCAATTAGCGGAGATGTTTCATTGACTGAATTGAAAGAGATGCTCAATTCCATATATGGAGGTTAGTATATTATGAGAAAAGTGACAAACAGATTTGCTGCAGTAATAATGGTACTACTTATGATCTGCTCTATCCCAGTATCTGCTATATCAGAGTCTACAAACCGAGCGAGTGAACAAATTATGAGTTATTATATGAATGTAGTACCAGCGGGAAATGGAAAAATAGCAATCGCATTTTCTATTGACGGAACCGGTGAAATGAAAAATATTGGAGCAGAAAGTATTATAATTTATTATAAAATTGGAGGCGCGTGGGTCGTAGGGTATGATTTGGATAGATACGATTCGGGCATGAGTACAAAAGATGATTATTATTTCGGGAATGAACTTTATTATACCGGAACCCCAGGTAAAGAATATAAAGTAGAGGTTACAGTTTTTGCAGAGAATTCTTCGGGCTATGATTCTAGAACGAGAACATTTAATGTAACAGCTTAAAGAAAGGGGCGTCCCGATCGGGACGCCCCTTTCTTTAAGCTTGACTGGACAGGCAAGGAATGCCGCCTGCCGCATAAGCTTTACCAAGCAGTAGCAAGGAGGGATATGCTTGGGACAGCGGAAGCGGGAAGTGACGGTACGGTGTACCTATACCGATGGAGGGGCGGAGGCAAAGGATTTGGTACAAGGCTCATTCCGCGCCTTTTTGGCGCGGGAACTTAACAGGGACACCCCTGGGGGTAACTCATGTACCTGGAGATAGAAGGGGCGGAGAGGTACCGCGCCGCACTTTATATTCGGCTGTCCAGGGAGGACGAAACCGACGGGCCCTCAGAGAGCGTCAGCAACCAGCGGGCCATGCTGGAGGACTTTGCCCGCCAGCGGGGGGTGCCGGTGGCCGGCCTCTATGTGGACGACGGCTGGTCGGGCACCAGTTTCGACCGCCCGGAGTTCCGGCGAATGCTGCGGGACATTGAGGCCGGACGGGTGAACATGGTGATTACCAAGGATCTGTCCCGGCTGGGGCGCGACTACATCATGACCGGCCACTATATGGAGCGCTATTTCCCGGAACACCGTGTGCGGTACATCTCCCTGTTGGACGGCATCGACACCGGTGTGGACTCCAGCGCCAACGAGATCACGCCGTTCCGGGCCATTATGAACGACATGTACGCAAAGGACATCTCCAAAAAGATCTCCAGCGTCAAGCGGGACAAACAGCGAAAAGGGCTGTTTATCGGCGGCAAGCCGGTATATGGCTATCAGATGCACCCTGCGGAAAAGAACAAAATTGTGGTGGACGAGGGGGCCGCGTCGGTGGTACGACGTATTTTCCGGCTGGCGCTGGAGGGCCTGAGCTGCCGCCAGATCGCCGCGCAGCTCAACGCTGAGGGCATCCCATCGCCGGGATGCTACGCGGGCCTGTATCCCTCCGGTACCGGACAGTGGAGCGGTGAGCGCATCTCTGAGATGCTGCAAAACGAAACCTATATTGGAAATATGGTACAGGGGCGCCGACGGAAGGTCAGTTACAAGAGCAAAAAGTGCATTCGGCAGCTACCGGAGGACTGGGTGGTGGTGGAGGGAACCCATGAGCCGCTGGTGACGCCGGAGACCTTTGAACGGGTGGGGCGTCTGTTGGCCAGCCGGCGGCACACCCGCAGCCGAACCTATGAGTTTCCACTGAAAGGGCTGCTTTTCTGTCACGAGTGCGGGCACCCGCTGGCGGTGCTCAACCGGAAAAACAGCCGGGGGGAGGATGTGCGGTATCTGGTTTGCCGCACCTACCAGCGGTTCACAAAGACAGGGGGCTGCACCTGCCACTGCATTCAGGAGCAGACCGTCACTCGTGCCGTGGTAGCCAAGCTGCGGGAGGCCTGCGGGGCCTGCCTGGAGCCTGCGGCCCTGCTGCCCGCCGCCCGGTCTGCCGTAGCAGAGGCTCATGGAGGGGAAAATCCCACGGCGGAAATCCGGGCCCTGCGGGCCAAAATAGGCCGCCTGACCACCGTCCTGGACCGGATGTATTTGGATCAGCTCAGTGGCCTGCTGGCCGAGGCGGATTTTGCACGGCTCTACCGGCAGGCCCGCGAGGAGCGCGGCGCACTGGAGCGGCGTGTGACAGAGCTGGAACGCCGGGAAAGTCCGGAGGCCGGGGACAAGGCCGGGGCCCTGGTTCAGCGTTTTCTGGATGAGGCTGGTGACAACCGGGAGCTTCTGGTAAGCCTCATTGAGCGGGTGGAGCTAACTGAACAAAGGGAGCTCATCATCCACTTCCGCTTCTGCCCGCCGGAGGCGCTTTTTTAATGGACCTCTGGTTACAATAACCGCGGCGCGAGGTATCGCGCATTGAGAAAAAAGCACTCAAGAAGCTGGAGGCGGCCATGGGGGCTCAGGAATAAGCACTCCTGTGCCGCCGTACAAAGCGGCTTGGGCCCAGCAAAAAAGGGCTTTACTCCTAGCGGCTGAATGGGATATAATAAAATCGGGAAAAAAGAGAGGGGCGGCGCAATAAAACGCTGCTCCCGTACATTAAGAAGATGACAGGAGCGCGACACCATGTTAATCCTGCTTGAGACAATGGCAGAGGAGCGCCGCACCGCCACTGCGCCGGAGCTGCTGGAGCCGCTGATGGCCCGGCTGGCCGGGGGGGATCAGGAGGCGCTGGCAGAGCTGTACCACCGCACGCGGACATCGGTGTACGGCCTGGCCCTATCCTACCTGAAAAACCAGCATGACGCTGAGGATGTGACCCAGGACGCTTTTGTGCGGGCCTGGGAAAACACCCATCAGTACCGTCCCCAGGGCACACCGCTGGCCTGGCTGCTGACCATCGCCCGCAACCTCGCCCTGATGAAGCTGCGGGAGCGGGGCAGGACCCAGGACATGGCTCTGGAGGACTGGGAACGGCTGGCAGCGGAGAACCCGATGGTGACGGTGGAGGACCGGCAGGTGCTGGACGCCGCCCTCACCGCGCTGGCGGATGACGAACGGCAAATTGTGCTGCTCCACGCGGTGACCGGCTGGAAGCACAGGGAGATTGCAGGCCTGCTGGAGCTGCCCCTGTCCACGGTGCTGTCCAAGTACCGCCGCGCGCTCCTGAAACTAAAGACGAAGCTGGAAGGAGGGGATGCCCTGTGACCGATCAGGAACTGGAACAGCGTCTGCGCACCGCGCTGGAGCACGCCGCGCCCGACCATCTGGAGGCGCTCCTCTCCCGGTGCGAACCGCGGCGGGGAAACGTGATTCCCATGACTGTACCGGCGCGGAAGCCGCGGAAAAAGGCGGCCATGGCTTGGCTTGCGGCGGCCTGCCTGGCGCTGGTGGTAGTGGGCGGAGGCGCCGGTGTTCAGTATTACCAGGCCAATGCCGTGGCTTCGGTCATCTCTCTGGATGTCAATCCCAGCGTGGAGCTGGATGTAAACCGGCAGGAGAAGGTGGTCTCGGCCGTTCCGCTGAACGCGGACGCAAACGAAATTCTGGACGGCATGGACCTGAAGGGGGCCGACCTGAATGTGGCGGTCAACGCCATCATGGGCTCTCTGCTCAAGCACGGCTATGTGGATGAGCTGGCCAACTCCATCCTCATCTCGGTGGAGGACGACGACGCGGCCCGGGGCGCAGCCCTGGAGCAGAAGCTGACCACGGAAATCGGGCAGGTGCTGGACTCCGCCAAAGTCAACGGAGCGATCCTCTCCCAGACCCTCAGTGGGGACAGCGCCCTTCAGCAAAAGGCGGACGAGTATGGCATCTCGCTGGGCAAGGCCACGCTGATCCAGTCCCTGGTGGACAGCAGCAACCATCTCACGTTTGAGTCCCTGGTGGGGCTGTCCATCAATGAGCTGAATCTGCTGGCCAATTCCACCGCAGTCCAGACCCCGGACAGCGCGGGGGGACAGACCAGCACGACCGCCTCCAACCCGGCGCTGAACTCGGTAGGTACGGCCAGCCAGAGCGCCTATATCGGTGTGGAGGCCGCCAAGGAGGCTGCCCTGACCCATGCGGGTGTGACCAGTGGGGACGTGGTGTTCCTGGAGGCTGACTACGACTATGAGGACGGCCGTATGGTATACGAGGTGGAGTTTTTTGCCGGAAACACGGAGTATGAGTACGATGTAGATGCCGCCACCGGCGCCATTGTCAAGCACGGGCGGGAGCAAAAGGGCGGCAGCCTGCCCGGCGGCGGAAGCACCGTTCAGACCGACATCGGCGAGGCGGCGGCCAAAGCCGCGGCCTTCGCCCATGCGGGCGTGGCCGAAGGGGACGTGCGCGGGCTGACGGTCAAGCGGGACTTTGACGATGGCCGCCTGACCTACGAGCTGGAATTCTGGGCAGGTACTACAGAGTACGAGTACGAGATTGCCGCCGCGGACGGCAGCGTGCTCAAGAGCAAGCGGGAGGAGCACCCCAATGCCCTGCCCGCGGACCAGGCCATCGGGCGGGATGCCGCCCGGGACGCGGCGTTGGCCCACGCGGGGGTGGCGCTGACCGACACCTACGAGCTGGAGGTGGAGGAGGAGCTGGACGAGCGCACGCCCTGCTATAAGGTGGAGTTCAAGGCCGGCGGCATGGAGTACGAGTACAAGATCGACGCCAGAACCGGCGGCGTGCTCACCTATGAGATGGATCGGGACTGACGCGGCAAAGCGCCGCCCCGGAGCGACAGGCTCCGGGGCGGCGCTTTTTTTGAAAAGGCTCAAAGCTCCATGTCCAGCAGGTAGGAGGACAGGCCCTTGCCGTGCATGTCCACGGAGAGGGAGCGGGTTACGCCGCCGCCCAGGGCGGCGTACATGACAAAGTTCAGCGCATGGATATTGGGCAGCTCATAGCGAACCACCTCACCCTTGACCATGCCCTTGAAGTGCTCCTTCACCCGCTCAGCGGTGACTCTCTCCTTGAGCAGCGCATAGTCCTTGGGGTCGTAGGCGATGAGGGAGATGTTGGAGATGTTGCCCTTGTCGCCGGTGCGGGAGTGTGCGATATCCCAGAGTTTCATAGAAAATGCCTCCTTTCTGTCTTGAAATCAGACTTCAAAGATCTCGACTTCGGGCTTAACATCGCAGCGGCTCACCAGAATGGAGGCCACGGACACAATGTCGCGGGTGCGCTTGACGGCGCCGCAGCCGCCGGCTGGGCCATTGGTGTAGAGGGCCTCCACCTCGTTGCCGATGAGCTCGGCGTCGGCCCTGGCCTTGGCCCGGCCGGACACGCGGACCCGCACCTCGCTGGGCTCTTCGTTGTACTTGAAGTCAGGGTTCCAGTACAGGCTGTTGCAGCCGATGAGGTCGAACTTCAGCTCGTCAAACACGCCGGGGGCCACCAGCTCCAGGCGTTCCTTGATGATGTCCAGGGCCAGCCTGCCGCGGGCCACGCAGCCGGGGCCGCCGTAGCTGATTTCGCCGTCGCCGATGAAGCAGTCCTTGTAGCCGATGGAGCACTTGAAGGTCTCGGTCTTGGGCTTGCCGGTAATGCCGGTGACAGCCACCTTGTCCTTCTCTACCTCCGTGAAGGTGATCTGCTTGCAGTCAGCCACCACGTCCGGGGTCAGATAGTTCTCCGGATCGTGGATTTCGTAGCAGATTTGCTCGGAACAGGTCTCCACCGTGACCATGCCGCCGGACTCCGGAACCTTGGTGACGAAGAAAGAGCCGTCCTCGGACACCTCGATGATGGGGAAACCCAAGTGGCCCACGCCGGGCACATCCTTCTTGCCGGGCTCGGCGAAGTAACCGCCGGTGACCTGACCGCCGCACTCCAGCAGATGGCCCATGATGGTGCCCTTGCCCAGCTTGTCCCAGTCCTCCAGAGACCAGCCAAACTCATGGATCATAGGAGCCATGAAGATGGCGGGGTCGGCCACACGGCCGGTAATGACCACATCGGCGCCTTGCTCCAGGGCCTTCAGGATTCCCTCTACGCCCATATAGGCGTTGGCGGAGACGATCTCGCCGGGGAGCTTGGACAGGGGTTCGTGGGTCTCCCACACCTCGGTGTCCATGTACTTGTCGATGACGGGCAGCAGGTCGTCGCCGGTGACGCAGGCGATCTTCATGCCGGTCAGTCCGTGCCTGTGGGCAATCTCCACGCACTTCTGGGCGGCGGCCTGGGGGTTGGCGGAGCCCATGTTGGTGATGAGCTTCACCTTGTGCTTCCAGCACAGGGGAAGGGCCCTCTCCATGCGGTGCTCCAGCAGGCCGTTGTACCCCTTGGACGGGTCCTTCAGCTTGGCCTGCTGACCGATGGCGATGGTGCGCTCGGCCAGGCACTCGTAGCTGATGTAGTCCAGGTTGCCCTTTTCGATCAGCTCCAGCGAGGGCTCCAGCCGGTCGCCGGCATAGCCGGCGCCGCTGCCGATGCGGATGGTTTTCGTCATGCAATGACTTCCTTTCTGATAATTGACATTTCAAAGACGAGAGAGCGGCTCAGATGGCGATGCCGCGGGTGAGAATAGCAACGGCCACCATCACCAGGGATACCAGCCAGGCCAGCGGGATAGTCTTCTTCTGGTGCTCGCCGAAGTCCACACCGGACAGGCCCACCAGCAGGAAGGTGGAGGCGGTCAGGGGAGAGACGGGGAAGCCGACGGTCATCTGGCCCAGGATAGCGGCGCGGCCAACGTCGGCTCCCACGACGCCGAAGCCCTCGGCGGTCTGCGCCAGCACGGGGAGCACGCCATAGTAGAAGGAGTCGGGATCAAAGAGCAGGGAGGCGGGCATACCGATGATGCCGACGATGAGGGGGAAGAACTGGCCAAGCGTATTGGGGATGACGGACACCAGGGTGCTGGCCATCTCGGTGATCATGCCGGTGCCCTGCATGATGCCGGTAAAGCACCCGGCGGCAAAGAGCACGGAGCACATCATAAGGGCCTCCTTGGCGTGGGCGTCCACCCGGGCCTTGGAATCCTTCACGCTGGGGTAGTTGATGACTGTGGCCAGCACATAGAAGAACATGAATACCACTGCGGGGGCAAAGCCAGAGAAGAGCAGAGACACAATGGCGGCAACGATCAGGAGAATGTTCACCCAGAACAGGCGGGGGCGAAGGAGGGCTTTCTGTTCGTCCGTAAGCTCCTGCTCGGCATGTCCGGCGGCCTGAAGGGCCACGGTGCCGATGCGCTTCTTCTCACCCGCGCCAAGGAAGGCGGAGATGACCAGCACGCAAACCAGGCCTGCCAGTACGGCGGGGAGGACTGGCATAAAAAATCCGGTGACGGTGGCCTCCGTGCCCGCCATGGTGGCCAGGGCGGTATGGGCGCGAATTGTGGGGCCGCCCCAGGGCAGGATATTCATGGTGCCGGCGGAGAGGGCCACAATGGTGGCCAGCGTAGTGCGGCGCATGCCGAGCGCGTCATACAGAGGAAGCAGCGCGGGCACACAGATCAGGAAGGTGACCGCTCCGGAGCCGTCCAGATGGACGATGGCAGCCAGAATGGCGGTGCCGATGCCGATTTTGACGGGATCGGTGCCTACCAGGTTCAGAATGCCCTTTATGATGGGGCGGAAGGTGCCGGCATCGGTCAGGATGCCAAAGAACAGAATGGAGAAGATGAACATGACGCCGGTGGCCGCCACGGAGCCGATGCCCTTGGAGCCGGTGATCATGTCGCCCAAGGACTTGAAGTTGGCGAAAAAGTTCACAACACCCTGCGTTCCCTCCGCGGCGCCCTCCGGCACGACCGCGATGAAGAAGCAGGAGATGATGCCGGTGACCACGGGAACTACGATCAGAGCCACCAGCGGAGATGCTTTTTTGGTCATAATCAGTACCAGCATGATGATGACCGTCAGGAATCCGAGAATTGCTAAAGGTGACATTCACATAACCTCCTCTTATTTCAAGCAACCTCTCCACACGCTGCTTGTGCTAAAAGAAATATGCAAGCGGCATGCCAAGATAGGGAGGTATGGATAAAGGCGCAAAAACCCGACCCTCAGGTAGCTCCGGGGAAACAAAGAGCGGGCAGAGAGAGGGCGGGTTTCTAAAATATTAGAATCCAATCGGGCAGAAACCAAATGGTAACTGCCTCTATAGGTTGGTGCGGCTGGTTTCTAATTTATTAGAATAGAATTCTAATAAATTAAAACTGCATATTCAATTTATTGTAAAGGCTGGCAAGAGAGATGCCAAGCTGTGCGGCTGTCTTTTTCTTACCCTCCAGAGAGGCACCATTGCGCTCTAATAGGCGGAGAATCTCCGCCCGTTCAAAGGCCCGGGTACGCTGGGCCAGTGTGAGAGACGGCTGTGCAGTTGGACCAGTCCGGAGGTTTTCGGGGAGGGACAGCTCGGTGATGACGCCGGAGGGGGTGAGATAGGCGCAGAACTCCAGCACGTTGCGCAGCTCCCGCACATTGCCCGGCCAGTTGTGGGCCAGCAGGCGGTCCATGGCCTCGGGCGTTAGCTCCAGGCGTCGCTTGAGCTTGCGGGACAGCTCGTCCAGCAGGCTGCGGCAGAGAGGAGGGATGTCCTCTCTCCGCTCCCGCAGCGGCGGGATGTGGATGGGGAAGGTGTTGAGGCGGTAGAACAGGTCGGTGCGGAATTTCCCCTCCTCCACATAGCGGGGCAGATCGGCGTTGCAGGCGGCGATGATGCGCACGTCGGTCTCCACCTCCTCCACGCCGCCCACCGGCCGGATGAGGCGCTCCTGGAGGGCGCGCAGAAGCTTGGCCTGGAGGCCGACGTCCATCTCGGAGATCTCGTCCAGAAAGAGCGTCCCGCCGGCGGCGGCCTCAAAGAGGCCGATCTTCCCGCCCCGCTTGGCGCCGGTGAAGGCCCCCTCGGTATAGCCGAAGAGCTCGGACTCCAGCATATTGGCGTTGAAGTTGGCGCAGTTGATGGCAACGAACACCCCGGCGGAGCGGGGGCTGGCGTTGTGGATGGCCTGGGCGTACAGCTCCTTTCCCGTGCCGCTCTCCGACTGGAGCAGGACGGTGACGTCGGTCTGGGCCAGGCGGCTGGCCAGCTCCCGGCAGGCCGCCGACCGGGGGGAGACCGCCACAATGGAGTCAAAGGTGTAGTGGGCGGCGTTGGCCTTGTTGACTCGGCGGAGCACCTGACGGCTGCGCTTTTCATAGCGCTCCAGCTCCGCCCGGAAGTCGAAGGCGTCCTTCCAAAAGGTAACCACCGACAGGCCGCCCACCACCTCCGCTCCGTCGAAGATGGGGTACATGTTGACGAAGTAGATGTCCTCGCTCTCCTGGCGCGGGGTGTGCAGGATGGGGCGCTTCTGAGCCAGCACCTCCGGCAGCCGGGCACCGGGGCGCAGTAGCCGCAGGGGGTATCCCTCGATCGGCCCGATGGGCCCGCCGGCCTCCTTCTCCAGAAAGGCCACATAGGCCCGGTTTCCATAGACAATGCGCTCCTGCGCGTCAATGATCAGCACGCCCTCCTGCATGGCGTCCAGGACTGCGCGGGTGATGGGATCAAGCTGCACGGCGGCCGCCTCCTTCCGTTCTGCCTGTATTGTAGCAGAGAAGCATCTGGTTGACAACTGGGGCAATCCCGGTTGACGAAGCGTAGGAAATCGGTTACAATTCCAACAGATAGGCGGAGGAGGGAAGAACGATGGACAAGGCGGCTATGCCGGAGGGAAAGTATCTGGCCTCGGTGAAGCTGGGGCCGAAGGGGCAGATCGTGGTGCCCAAGGAGGTGCGGGAGATGTTCGGCGTCCGGCCCGGGGACACGCTGCTGCTGCTGGCGGACGTGAACCGGGGGATTGCACTCCAGACCTTTGAAAAGGCGGACCCGGTCTTCCGTGATGTCTTTTCGGACCGGGAGCAATAAAAGTGCCGCGCCTTCAGGCGCGGCACTTTTTATTTCATCTTGACATTCTGCCTTTGCGGTGCTATAAGTAAGAAAAGTATTACCAATAAGAAAAGGGGTGCGTAATATGAGCCGGATCGTCTTTTTCTCCATTCCCGCCTACGGACACACCAATCCCACGGTGGAGGTGGTGCGGCAGTTGGTGCGCCGGGGGCACCGGGTGCGCTACTACTCCTTTGAGGAATTCCGGGCGAAGCTGGAGGGCGCGGGAGCCGAGTTCGTCCCCTGCGACACCTTCCTGCCCCCCGCCCCCAGAGATCTGGGGCGGCGGATGGGGCACGACTTCTCCAGCCTCATGGCGATGGTGATCGATGTGACGGTGGCCATGGAGGAGAAGACGCTCCGGGAGCTGGGCGAATTCCGGCCGGACTGCGTGGTGGCCGATTCCATCTGCGTCTGGGGCAAGCTGTACGCCCGGCGGCTGGGGCTGCCGCTGGTGTGCTCCACCACCACCTTCGCCTTTGACCGGGAGACCGCCAGGGAGATGCGCCCCGGCCCGCTGGAGGTATTCTACACCCTGGCGGGCCTGCCCCAAATCGGGAAGAGGCTGGCCCTGCTGCGGGAGCACGGGTACGAGGTGGAAAAGCTCACCGAGCTGATTCAGAATGACAGCGAGACCGATACCATTGTCTATACCTCCCGGGCCTTCCAGCCCGGCGGCGAGCACTTCGGGGAGCGGGTGGCCTTTGTGGGGCCGTCCCTCCCGGAGCTGCCGCCCCGGACGCAGCGGCGGGAGCGGCCGCTGGTGTACGTCTCCCTGGGCACGGTTATGCACGGGAACACCGGCTTTTACCGGGCCTGCGCGGAGGGCCTGGGGGACGGACCGTGGGATGTGCTGCTGTCGGTGGGCAGCCCGGCGGGGGCGGAAACGCTGGGCGCTCTGCCCCCCAATGTCCGGGCAGAGGCCAGGGTGGAGCAGCTCCGGGTGCTGGGGGAGGCGTCGGTGTTTCTCACCCACTGCGGGATGAACAGCGTCAGCGAGAGCATCTGGTGCGGCGTGCCCATGGTGCTGGCCCCCCAGCAGTCGGAGGAGGGGGCGGTGGCCCGGCGGGCTGCGGAGCTGGGGG
>PPYF01188300.1_pt1 | contig 20507 bp, 17 predicted proteins | sample 1559871 | NCBI WGS metagenome assembly PPYF01 (sample SAMN08240021, study PRJNA423297) | Human gut metagenome, whole genome shotgun sequencing project. | reverse complement strand
AAGTAGGGGTGATCGACCTGAAGAAAAAGTCGATCACCATGGGTAAAGAGTGTTAAAAAGTGTTCACCATGTCCCCGAATACCTGTCTACCATGTCCCCGGACCGTACAAAAGGGAGAGGGGGGCCGTTACGCTAAATCTTCCCCGTTGCTGGCTATCACCTTCTTATACCACCAGAACGATTTTTTACGCGCCCGCGCCAGCGTCCCGTTGCCCGCGTCATCGCGGTCGACGTACACGAATCCGTAGCGCTTACTCATCTCGCCCGTCGACGCCGCCACCAGGTCAATACAACCCCACGTGGTGTAGCCGATCAGCGGCACGCCGTCTTCGATGGCATCGCCCATGGCGCGAATATGTTCGCGTAAATAGCTGATGCGGTAATCGTCGTCGATCTGTCCATCGGCGTTGACGACGTCCTTCGCGCCAAGACCGTTCTCCACCAGGAACAGCGGCTTCTGGTAGCGGTCGTACATCATGTTCATGGTGATACGCAGGCCGAGCGGGTCGATACCCCAGCCCCATTCGCTGGCCTCAATGTACGGGTTCTTCAGCGACTTCACGATGTTGGTCGCGTTGGTGTTATTCGCGTTCATGTCTGCCGATGCGCAGCGTGAGGCGTAGTAGCTGAACGACACAAAATCGACCGTATGCTTAAGCGCTTCATCATCTCCGGCCTCTTTGGCGATGGTCACGCCTTTTTCGCGGAACACCCGAGCCGAGTAGGCCGGGTAGCGGCCGCGCGCCTGCACATCGATAAAGAACAGGTTCTCGCGATCTTTCTCCAGCGCCGCCCACACGTCTTCCGGCTTGCAGGAGTAGGGGTAGAAGTTGCCGCCTGCCAGCATGCAGCCTACCTGGTTCTGCGGGTTGACCTCATGGGCGATTTTGGTGGCCAGCGCGCTGGCCACCAGCTCGTGGTGCGCGGCCTGGTACTTCACCTGATCCTGATTTTCGCCTTCTTCGAACACCAGCCCCGCACCGGAGAACGGACTGTGCAGCATGATGTTGATTTCATTGAAGGTCAGCCAGTATTTCACCAGCCCGTCGAATGCTTCAAAGCAGGTGCGGGCATAGCGGGTAAAGAACTCCACCATCTTGCGATTACGCCACGAGCCGTACTCGGTCACCAGGTGCATCGGCACGTCGAAGTGGCACAGCGTCACCAGCGGTTCGATACCGTATTTCTTACATTCGCGGAACAGATCGCGGTAGAAGGCGATACCTTCCTCATTCGGCGTCAGTTCGTCGCCGTTCGGGTACAGACGGCTCCAGGCGATGGAGGTGCGGAATACGCCGAAGCCCATTTCGGCCATCAGCGCGATATCTTCTTTATAACGATGATAGAAGTCGATCGCCTGGTGGCTGGGATAGAACTCATCATCGCGCAGCGTGAAACGCTTCTCCTGGCCCAGTTTGACCGGCAGGCGGTTGACGCCGTGCGGGATCATATCCACGGTGGTCAGCCCTTTGCCGCCTTCAAGATACGCTCCTTCGGCCTGGTTAGCGGCAATGGCGCCGCCCCAGAGGAATCCTTGCGGAAATGTCGACATGCGTTACCTCGCTAATAAATTTATGAAATTTGTGCGGCTGTGGCGTTTACCGGCGCGCTAGCCTGACGTTGGCGTGCTTCGGCGGCGGCGTCTTCTACCGGAATGTCCTCAAAGCCGAGGATCAGCGTCAGCACGAACGACAGCACCACCGCCAGCGCCATCACGCCGAACACCCAGACGATGGTCATCGGGTTAGCCGGGTCGAAGAACTGCACGCTGGTAAACAGCCCCGGCGCGGCCATTGAATGGCTGGCCAGTCCGGCGATACCGGCGACCGCGCCGCAGATAAAGCCGCTGATCAGGCTGGCGATCAGCGGGCGCTTCAGGCGTACGGCGACCCCGTACAGCGCCGGTTCTGAGATGCCGGCCAGAATGGCGGACGCGGCGGCGGCCAGCGCGGTCTGGCGCAGTTCCGGGTTTTTGGTTTTCCACGCTACCGCCAGCGACGAACCGCCGAGCGACAGGTTGGCGCCGATTTCTGACGGCATCACCATGCCTTCTTTACCGGTTTCGGCAATAGTTTGAATGATGGTTGGGGTAAAGACGCGGTGCATCCCGGTCATCACCAGCAGCGGCCAGAGCGCACCCATAATGGCGACCGACAGCCAGCCCAGATAGCCGTGAATGGTGTACACCAGCGCGGAGATGGCGCTACCGATCCAGATCCCAATCGGGCCTATCAACAGAATCGCCAGCGGCGCGGCGATCAGCACGATCAGCATGGGTTTCAGGAAGTTTTTGGTGACGGCGGGCGTAATTCTGTCAACCCAGCGTTCAATGTAGGAGAGGCACCAGGTCATCACCAGCGCCGGGATCACCGTGTAGGTGTATTTCACGGCGGTCACCGGAATGTAGGCAAACTCGACGTGCTCGCCCTGTGCGGCTTTCGCCATCAGCTCAATAAAGCTCGGGTGCACCAGCACCCCGGCGATAGCAATCGCCAGCGACATGTTGGTTTTGAATTTAACCGCCGCAGAGGCGGCAACCATCAGCGGCAGGAAGAAGAAGGCGCCGTCACCGATCACCGTCAGAATGGTGAGCGTCGGTGCGCCTTTTGGCAACACGCCGGTCATTTCGAGGATCATCGCCAGCAGCTTAACCATCGATCCGCCGATAATCGCCGGGATCAGCGGTGACATGGTGCCGATCAGCGCATCGAGGATCCCGGCACCAATGCGACGCAGGGTCAGCTTCGGTTTCCCGACCGTGGCCGCTGGCTGCATGTCGTTCGGCAGCAAGTTGACCACTTCGCGGTAAGCCTGCGAGACGGTGTTGCCAATAATCACCTGGCACTGGCTGTCGGTGCGTACCACGCCCATCACGCCGCCGATGCCTTTAAGCGTCGCGCTATCAACCAGCGTGTCATCTTTCAGCACGAAGCGTAGACGGGTCATGCAGTGCGTGACGGCGGAGATATTCTCCACGCCGCCAAGCGCGCTCACCACAGATTGCGCCAGAGCCGCATAATTTTTAGCCATCGGAAAATCCTGTTTTATCAGTAGGGTACTTATGGTTCATCGCCTGAATGCTTCAAAAGATGAAACGCTGTATAGGAAACCGGTTCCACATAATCATCATGTGTTTATTTTGTTGCTACAAGATCTAAATTTTGTTTTTGATTGATTCGTGAAATCGATCACAGGAAATAACCTTGATGAAAGATTCACCCGTTTCGCCATTGCTGAAAATCGCCAGGCGGTGCAGTACACTGCGGGCAGATAATTTCTCAAAGGTATGAATATGACGACGATGCTAGAGGTGGCACGACGGGCGGGCGTATCGAAAGCCACCGTGTCCCGGGTGCTATCGGGCAACGGTTATGTCAGTCAGGAGACCAAAGACCGGGTGTTTTTGGCCATCGAAGAGAGCGGCTACCGGCCAAACCTTCTGGCGCGTAATCTGGCCACCAAAAAGACGCAAACGCTGGGGCTGGTGGTGACAAACACCCTTTATCACGGCGTGTACTTTAGCGAACTGCTGTATCACGCGGCGAGTATGACGGAAGATCAGGGGCGTCGTCTGGTACTCGCCGACGGCAAGCACAGCGCCGAAGAGGAGCGTGAGGCGATTCAGTATCTGCTCGATCTGCGCTGCGATGGCATTATTATTTACCCACGTTTTTTAAGCGTCGACGAAATTGACGATATTATTCAGCAGCAGCAACAGCCGGTGATGGTCATTAACCGCCGCCTGCGCCGAAATAGCAGCCACTGCGTTTATTGCGATCAAAAATATTCCAGCCAGCAGGCGGTGGAAAAATTAATTACGCTGGGCCATCGTGATATTGCTTTTATTACCGGCTCGCTGGATTCGCCGACCGGCGTTGAGCGTCTTTCCGGCTATAAGGATGCGCTGGCTAAACATGGCATTACGCTACGTAATGAACTGATTGTAGAAGGAAAATGGACGCCCGCCACCGGCGCGGCAGGTGTCGATATTCTGCGAGAAAGGCAGGTGACATTCAGCGCGCTGGTGGCCAGTAACGATGATATGGCGGTGGGCGCAATCAAGCGGCTTCATACTCATGGAATAGCGGTGCCGCAGCAGGTGTCGGTGATTGGCTTTGACGACATTGCATTAGCACCTTATATGATTCCGTCCCTCTCGAGCGTGCGTATTCCGGTGACGGAAATGATTAAAGAGACGATTCATCGCCTTATTTTCATGCTCGACGGCGGCGATTTTAAATATCAACAAACCTTTCCCGGCGAATTGATCGAGCGCGAATCCATCGTCGCCGGCCCACATCGTTAATGTCGTCAGCTGTCATCGTCATTAGTGACGATGACAGCTTGTTCCGGCAGACACTCTGTCAAATCCCCTTATGAATCAATGAAATAAAAGTTGGCTCGAATAATGCATTCTCCCGCGCAATCACTGTCATAGCTGGAGAAGTTGATGAACCGTTTCATCATCGCTGATGCGAGTAAATGTATTGGCTGCCGTACGTGCGAAGTCGCCTGCGTGGTTTCTCACCAGCAGGATCAGGACTGCGCCGCGCTGACGCCACAGTCGTTCCTGCCGCGTATTCACGTTATTAAGGGCGTAGATGTTTCTACCGCCACCGCCTGCCGCCAGTGCGAAGACGCGCCGTGCGCCAACGTCTGCCCGAACGGCGCGATTGTCCGCGACAAAGGGTTTATCCACGTTATGCAGGAGCGCTGCATTGGCTGCAAAACCTGTGTGGTGGCCTGCCCCTATGGCGCGATGGAAGTGGTGGTGCGTCCGGTTGTGCGCGACAGCGGCGCAGGTCTGAAGGTGCGTGCGGAAAAAGCGGAAGCCAACAAGTGCGACCTTTGCTTCCACCGTGAAGAAGGCCCGGCCTGTATGGAAGCGTGCCCGACCCACGCGTTGTTCTGCGTTGACCGCAACAAGCTGGAACAGCTTAGCGCGGAAAAACGCCGTCGCGCAGCGCTGGAAAGCGCCGCGTCTATCTCTCTTTAATCATCCTTTATTTCTCTTTTAACAGGTCTGTTACTGATGAAAAAAATCACGAGTGTATGCCCTTATTGCGGTGCTGGTTGCAAACTGAAGCTGGTCGTCGACCACGGTAAAATTATTCGCGCCGAGGCGGCTGATGGGCAAACCAACCAGAATGAGCTGTGCCTGAAAGGCTACTACGGCTGGGATTTTCTGAACGATACCCAACTGCTGACGCCGCGTCTGACGCAGCCGATGATCCGCTATGAAAAAGGGGGCAAATTCACCCCCGTGAGCTGGGATGAAGCCATTCGCTACACCGCGAAACGGCTGAGTGAGATCAAAGCCAAATACGGACCGCGCGCCATTATGACTACCGGGTCATCGCGCGGTACCGGTAATGAAACCAACTATGTGATGCAGAAATTCGCCCGCGGCGTGCTGCACACCAATAACGTCGATTGCTGCGCCCGCGTCTGCCACGGCCCATCGGTTGCCGGGTTGCAGGAAGTGCTGGGTAACGGCGCGATGAGCAACAGCATCGGCGATATTGAAAATTCCCGTTGCCTGCTGGTCTTTGGCTACAACTGCGCGGATTCGCACCCCATCGTGGCGCGTCGCGTGATTAAGGCCAAAGATAAAGGGGCGAAAATTATCGTCTGCGACCCGCGCAAAATTGAAACCGCGCGCATCGCCGATCAGCATCTACAAATGCGTAACGGTAGCAATATGGCGCTGGTGAATGCCTTTGCCCATGTGCTGCTGGAAGAAGAGCTGTACGACAAAGAGTATGTTGCGCGCTACGCCACCGGGCTGGACGAGATGCGTGAAGTCGTTAAAGACTACGCGCCCGAAGCGGTGGAAGAACTGACCGGTATTTCCGCCGCACAGGTTCGTCAGGCGATGCGCACTTATGCGGCGGCGCCGTCGGCGACCATCATGTGGGGCATGGGCGTCACCCAGTTCGGCCAGGCGGTTGACGTAGTGAAAGGGCTGGCAAGCCTGGCGCTGCTGACCGGTAACCTCGGGCGTGAAGCCGTCGGCGTTGGCCCGGTGCGTGGGCAGAACAACGTGCAGGGCGCGTGTGACATGGGCGTGCTGCCAAATCAGTTCCCTGGCTATCAGGACGTGACGGACCCGCAGGTGCGTGAAAAATTCGCCAATGCCTGGGGGATTGATGCCAGCCTGATGGACGACAAAGTCGGCGTGCGCATTACCGAAGTGCCGCATCTGGCAATAGAAGGCAAGGTTAAAGCCTACTACATCATGGGTGAAGATCCGCTGCAAACCGAGGCGGATTTAGGGCTGGTGCGCAAAGGCTTCGAAGCGCTCGATTTCGTGGTGGTGCAGGATATTTTCATGACCAAAACCGCTGAACAGGCTGACGTACTGCTGCCCGCCACTTCCTGGGGCGAGCATGGCGGCGTCTTTACCTGCGCTGACCGCGGCTTCCAGCGCTTCGATAAAGCCATCGACGCGAAGTATAACGTTAAGCGCGACTGGGAGATTATCAGCCTGATCGCCAGCGAAATGGGTTATCCGATGCACTACGACGATAACCAGCAAATCTGGGACGAAATACGCGAGCTGTGCCCGCTGTTCTACGGCGTGACCTACGAAAAAATGGGTGACATGGGCCACGTGCAGTGGCCTTGCCCGACGCTGGATCACCCCGGTACACCGTACCTGTATGAAGGTAATCAGTTTGCTACGCCGGACGGCAAAGGCCATCTGTTCGCCGCACCGTGGCGCGCCCCGGCGGAAAGCCCGGATGCGGATTTTCCGCTGGTACTGTGCACCGTACGTGAGGTGGGCCACTACTCCTGCCGCTCGATGACCGGTAACTGTGCCGCGCTGCAATCGCTGGCCGATGAACCGGGATTTGTGCAAATCAACCCGCAGGACGCCGAACGGCTGAACATCAAAGATAAACAACTGGTGTGGGTTTCCTCCCGCCGCGGTAAGGTCATTAGCCGTGCTAGCGTCAGCGAACGTATCAACGCGGGCTGCGTCTACATGACCTATCAATGGTGGGTAGGGGCCTGCAATGAACTGACTCAGGACAACCTCGATCCTATCTCCAAAACACCGGAAACCAAGTATTGCGCGGTGAAAGTGGAGGCGATTGTGGATCAGCTCTGGGCCGAAGAGCATGCGCTACAAAGCTATCAGTCGATGAAAATGCGTCTGAAAGCGGCGGTACACGGGTAATCACGATGAGTGCAAACGGCGTGCAGATCCGCATCTGCGGAAAGGTACAGGGGGTAGGTTTCCGCCCCTTCGTCTGGCAGCTGGCGCAGCAGCGCGGCTGTCTGGGCGATGTCTGTAATGACAGTGCCGGGGTACTATTGCGCCTGTACGGCGATGAAGCGGACTTCATCGCCGCGCTGTACCAGTACTGCCCGCCGCTTGCACGCATCGACAGTACCCAGGTTGAGCCGTTTGACTGGCCGACCATCCCAACCGACTTTACGATCCGCCAGAGCGGTAGCGGGGCGATGAGCACGCAAATTGTTCCCGATGCGGCGACCTGCCCAGCCTGTCTGGCGGAAATGAACGACCCGCAGGAGCGGCGCTACCGCTACCCGTTTATCAACTGCACCCACTGCGGGCCACGTTTTACCATTATTAACGCCATGCCGTATGACCGGCCTTTCACCGTGATGGCGGCATTCCCGCTTTGCCCGCAGTGCGAGGCGGAGTACCGCAACCCGTATGACCGACGCTTTCATGCCCAGCCGGTGGCCTGCGCCGAGTGCGGCCCGTGGCTGACGTGGCTTAGCGGCAGCCAGCGTGCACAGAAAGAAGAGGCGCTTCAGGCCGCCGTCGCGCTGCTGAATGCTGGCGGTATCGTCGCCGTGAAAGGGATTGGTGGTTTTCATCTGGCCTGCGACGCCAGCAACGAACGGGCTGTTGAACGGCTGCGTGCCCGTAAGCATCGCCCGGCGAAACCGCTGGCGGTGATGCTGCCGAATAGCGACGCGCTGCCAATCGACGCAAGATCGCTGTTGAACACGCCCGCCGCGCCGATTGTGCTGGTGGATAAAGCGCGTGTAGCGGGGCTTTGTGACCTCATCGCGCCGGAGCTGGCCGAGGTGGGCGTGATGCTGCCCGCCAACCCGCTCCAGCATTTGCTGATGCAGGCGCTGGGTCGCCCGCTGGTAATGACCTCCGGCAATCTTAGCGGCAAACCGCCCGCCCTCAGCAATGATCAGGCGCTGGCGGATCTCGCCAATATCGCCGACGGATTCCTGCTGCATAACCGCGATATCGTCCAGCGCATGGACGATTCGGTGGTGCGCCAGAGCGGTGAAATGCTGCGCCGTTCGCGCGGTTTTGTGCCGGATGCGCTGCCGCTGCCGCCGGGCTTTCATCACGTGCCGCCCATGTTATGTCTTGGCGCTGATATGAAAAACACCTTCTGCCTGGTCCGTGGTGACCAGGCGGTTGTCAGCCAGCACTTTGGCGATCTGACCGACGATGGTGTCGAAAGCCAGTGGCAGCAGGCGCTGGGATTAATGCAGGTGATATACGATTTTACCCCGCAGGCCGTCGTTGCCGATGCGCACCCTGGCTATCGTTCCTCGCTGTGGGCACAAACGAGCGCGCTGCCGCAGCAACGCGTGCTGCACCACCATGCACATATTGCCGCCTGTCTGGCCGAGCACGATTGGCCGCTCGACGGCGGCGATGTCATTGCGATGGCGCTGGACGGTATCGGAATGGGCGAGAACGGCGCGCTGTGGGGCGGTGAGTGTCTGCGCGTTAACTACCGGGAATGCGAGCATCTTGGCGGCCTGCCGCCGGTGGCGCTGCCGGGCGGTGACCTGGCGGCGAAGCAGCCGTGGCGCAACTTGCTGGCCCACTGCCTGGCGTTTGTTCCCGCCTGGCAGACCTTCGCTGAAACCCAACCGCTGCAACAACAAAACTGGCCGCTGCTGAAACAGGCGATCGCGCGGGGCTTGAACAGCCCACAGACCTCCTCCTGCGGCCGCCTGTTTGATGCGGTAGCCAGCGCGCTGGGCTGCGCGCCGCAGACATTGAGTTATGAAGGTGAGGCGGCGTGTCGGCTGGAGGCGCTGGCCGCCACCTGCTCCGGCGTGAGCCATCCGGTGATCATGCCGGTACGCGAGAGTCAGCTCGATCTCATGCGCTTCTGGGACACATGGCTGCGCTGGCAGGCGACGCCCGCGCATAAAGCGTGGGCGTTCCACGATGCGCTGGCGCGTGGCGTGGCCGAATTGCTGCGTTCTCACGCCAGCCCGGCAAATATTTCCACGCTAGCGTTTGGCGGCGGCGTGCTGCACAACGCGCTGCTGCGTGCGCGGTTAATGCACTATTTACACGATTTCACTTTGCTCTTTCCGAAGCGCTTACCCGCGGGTGATGGGGCGATTTCATACGGGCAGGCCGTCATTGCGGCAGCTCGTCATCAGCTTTAAAGGAGTTATTCATGTTGTGGAATGTTCTTCGTCAACAGCCGCGGGCATCGCTGCTGGTGCTGGCTTTGGTATTGGCGAACCTACTGGCCTGGGGCTGGGCGTGGCAGGCCTTTGGCCATAACGGCGCGCTGATGGCCGCCAGCCTGCTGGCGTGGGGCTATGGCCTGCGCCACGCGGTGGACGCTGACCATATCGCGGCGATTGATAACGTCACCCGTAAAATGATGCAGCAGGGCAAGCGCCCGTTTGGCGTGGGAGCCTGGTTCTCACTCGGCCACTCTTCCATCGTGGTGCTGGCGTCGGTGGCGATTGCCGCCACGGCAACCGCTTTCCAGCATAAAATGAGCTGGTTCCACGATACCGGTAGCATTATCGGCACCACGGTTTCTGCCGTGTTCCTGCTGGCGATGGCGCTGGTCAACCTGGTTATCTTACGTGGCGTATGGCGCAGCTTCCAGGCGCTGAAAAAAGGGGAGTCGGTTTCTGCTGACGTCCCGGTGACCGGTGGGCTGATGAATGCGCTGTTCAGCCGTACCTTCCGCCTGATCGGCAAAAGCTGGCATATGTATCTGGTCGGCTTCCTGTTCGGCCTTGGCTTTGATACGGCGACCGAAATCGGTGTGCTGGGCATCTCTGCCGCCAGCGCTTCCAGCGGCATGTCGATGTGGTCGATTATGGTCTTCCCGGCGCTGTTCGCGAGCGGCATGGCGCTGGTGGATACGCTGGATAACATCCTGATGGTCGGCGCCTACGGCTGGGCCTTCAACAAGCCGCAGCGCAAACTGTATTACAACATGACCATTACCGGAGCTTCCGTGGTCGTCGCGCTGTTTATCGGTGGCCTGGAAGCGTTGGGGCTGATTATCGATAAATTTGACCTGACGGGCGGCATCTGGAGCGGCGTGTCGATGCTGAGCGATAACCTCGGCAACGCGGGCTTTGTGGTGATTGGTCTGTTTGCGCTGTGCTGGCTGGTGTCGATGGTGAACTACCGCTGGCGCAATTATGACGCGCTGGTAGTGCGGTAAGATTTGAGCCGTTCCCGGCCAAGCGCAGCGCCGCCGGGGAAGCAGCAAATGCAAAAACAAAAAAAGCCCCGGGGCACCGGGGCAAAATCAGACTTCAGTACTTCCATGTGCTTGAGGGTTAAGTAAAACAGTGGACAGAGCGCTGACTGCTTAACTGGCGAGCGACTTCAACAAACTAAATGCTTCTTTCATTCTTTCCTCGCTGACCACGAACGCCCGTAACTGCTGGCTTTCGTCGTAGCCCTGCGCCAGCATGCCGTCGGCGCGCGTTTCAATGGTCCAGTTCAGATCCTGACGACGGGTTTCTCCGGCCAGATGCAGCGGCAGATCCGGTGTTTTCACTTTCACCAGCATATTCGGCAGTTTCAGCTCGCCGGGCTGGCCGAGGATGTTTTTCGCCAGGCACATGGCGCTGAGCAGAATCGGCTGCAGGAACGGCATCACCGTACCGTTAATTTCCGCACAGTCGCCCAGCGCGTAAATATCCGGGTTGCTGGTGCGCAGGGTGCTATCGACCTTCACGCCGCGATTAATCTCAAGACCTGCCATGCGTGCCAGCGCCGTTTCCGGACGCAGGCCGGTGGCGGCCACTACCGCATCAACCTCAACGTGGCGGTCGCGGTCAAAACTCGCGCGAATGCCGGTGGCGGTTTGCTCCAGCGATTGGAGCTGCGTTTTCAGCAGTAGGTGAATGCCCATGTCGGTCAGACGATGCTGCAGGCGACTACTCACTTCCGGCGGCATCAGCGATGCCAGTACGCTGGCGGAATTGTCGACTACGGTGACGGCTTTGCCGGCGCGGCAGAAGTCCATCGCCAGCTCGCTGCCGATCAGCCCGCCGCCGATAATCAGCACCCGTTTGGCATCGCGCAGCGTACTTTGTGCCGCGCCAAATTCCTGCTGGCTGTTGAGGGTCAACATCAATTCTTTGCCCGGCACAGGCGGAACGATTGCCGCCGCGCCGGTGGCCAGGACCAGTTTGTCGTACCGCCATTCATGGTTCTGACTTTTGACCACGTGCGCCTCAGCGTCGATGTGGGTTACCCAGGTTTGCGGGAACAGGTTCAGGTTGTACTGTTCGGCAAACTCGCCGGCGGTTTGCAGGGTGAGGTCGGCGGCGGTTTGCCCCCGGCTCACTACGTGGCTTAAGTCCGGTTTGTTGTATTCATCGATGCTGTCGGCGGCGATGAGCGTCAGCTTGACGCTCGCATCCTGTTTACGGATGTTTTTCACCAGTTGGCGGGCCGCGAAGCCCGACCCAACGATCACAATGCCATGATTCATTTTGCCTCCGTTGCCAGTACGTCGAAGACGTCTTTACCTAACGAGCATTCCGGGCACAGGAAGTTATCCGGCACGTCGGTCCACGGGGTACCCGGCTGGACGTCCTGGTTAGGTTCGCCTTTGGCTGGGTCGTAAATCCACTGGCACACGCTGCACTGCATGCTTGGGCCGAGGTCGGCTGCTGCCGCGGCGGCACAGGCGCAATCTTCTTTTGCTGTGGCTGACGCGGTGTTCATTTCCGGCAGCGGTGCCAGCGCCCACTGACGGGCAATTTCACGACCATGCTGACGGCACAGTTCCAGTGCATCCAGATCCGGACGCCATTTGGCTTTCAGGCTCAGTGACATTTCGAAACCGGCATCCTGCAAGCGGGTAGACAGGCGATCAACCGCACCGCCGCTCCAGCCGTGAGAACCGAAGGCGCTGGCGCGTTTGTTGCGAAAGCGCAGGCCGGTCATCTCTTCCACCAGCCCGGCGATTTTCGGCATCATCACGTTGTTCATGGTCGAGGTGCCGACCAGCACGCCTTTGGAACGGAAGACGTTGGTCAGGATTTCGTTTTTATCGCTGCGGGCGACGTTAAAGATTTTTACCGCCACGTTCGGGTCAACTTCGTTAATGCCCTGGGCAATGGCGTCCGCCATCATGCGGGTGTTGTTGGACATGGTGTCGTAGAAGATAGTGATACGATCTTCCTGATAATCCGCCGCCCATTTCAGGTACAGCTCAACGATTTGCGTCGGGTTATCGCGCCACACCACACCGTGGGAGGTAGCAATCATATCCACCGGCAGGTTGAAGCCGAGGATTTCGGTAATTTTCGGCGTCACCAGACGGCTGAACGGGGTCAGAATGTTGGCGTAGTAGCGTTGGCATTGTTCGAACAGTTCGGTCTGGTCAACTTCGTCGTTGAACAGGCGTTCGTCGCAGTAGTGCTGGCCGAAGGCGTCGTTACTGAACAGTACCGCATCGCCGGTCATGTAGGTCATCATGCTGTCAGGCCAGTGCAGCATCGGCGTTTCAACAAAGATCAGCTGTTTGCCGTTGCCGATGTCCAGAGAATCACCGGTTTTCACCACGTTGAAGTTCCACTCCGGATGATGGTGGTGACCGGTGATGGAATCAATCGCGTTGGCAGTGCAGTAAATTGGCGTATCGGGAATCTGAGTCATCAATTCGGTCAGCGCGCCCGCATGGTCTTCTTCCGCGTGGTTAATGATGATGTAGTCGATATCGGCAAGGTCGATTTCGCTGCGCAGGTTCTGGACGAATTCACGACTGAATTTATGGTCAACGGTATCAATCAGAACGTTTTTGCCTTCGCGAATCAGGTAGCTGTTGTAGCTGCTGCCGCGCAGGGTTTTGTATTCAGTCCCGTGGAAATCACGTACTTCCCAGTCACGTTGGCCAACCCAATGAATGTTATTTTTAACCAGAATAGACATAGCAACCTCAATTAATTCAGCGTTTTCAAAAAAGATGTATTGCTTATTGCAGGTTGCATGCCAACTTTTTAATTAATTGATTTTATTGGTTTATTTTTTTTTCTCCTTTCTTGTTAGTCAAAATGACTATACATAAAATTGTCAATATGACATCATGCATTGTCGAAATGACTATTTGAGGTTGCCATGAGCTTTTCTGTTGACGTACTGGCGGGCATCGCCATTGAACTCCAGCGCGGCGTCGGCCATCAGGACCGCTTCCAGCGGCTGATTACCACGCTGCGCCAGGTGCTGGAGTGCGATGCTTCGGCGTTGCTGCGCTACGAGGCGCGGCAGTTTATTCCGCTGGCGATCGACGGCCTGGCGAAAGATGTACTGGGCCGCCGTTTTACGCTGGAAGGGCACCCGCGGCTGGAGGCTATCGCCCGCGCGGGCGACGTGGTGCGCTTCCCTGCTGACAGCGATTTGCCGGATCCCTACGATGGCCTGATCCCCGGCCAGGAGAGCCTGAAAGTGCACGCCTGCATCGGCCTGCCGCTGTTTGCCGGGCAGAATCTGATTGGCGCGCTGACCCTCGACGGTATGTCGCCGGATCAGTTCGACGTATTCAGCGATGAAGAACTGCGGCTGATTGCCGCACTGGCTGCCGGGGCGCTTAACAACGCGCTGCTCATTGAGCAGCTTGAAAGTCAGAACATGTTGCCCGGCTCGGTGAGCGATTTTGAACAGGTTAAAGAGACGCAGATGATCGGCCTGTCGCCGGGCATGATGCAGTTGAAAAAAGAGATTGAGATTGTCGCCGCCTCTGACCTCAACGTGCTGATTAGCGGCGAAACGGGTACCGGAAAAGAGCTGGTGGCGAAGGCGATTCATGAAGGTTCGCCGCGCGCGGTGAGCCCGTTGGTTTACCTGAACTGCGCCGCGCTGCCGGAAAGCGTGGCCGAAAGCGAGCTGTTCGGCCACGTGAAGGGGGCGTTTACCGGGGCCATTAGTCACCGCAGCGGCAAGTTTGAGATGGCCGATAACGGCACGCTGTTTTTAGATGAAATTGGCGAACTGTCGCTGGCGCTTCAGGCCAAGCTGTTGCGCGTGCTGCAATACGGCGATATTCAGCGCGTCGGCGACGATCGCAGCCTGCGGGTCGACGTACGCGTGCTGGCAGCGACCAACCGCGACCTGCGCGAAGAGGTGCTGGCGGGCAACTTCCGCGCCGACCTGTTCCATCGTCTGAGCGTATTCCCGCTCTCGGTGCCACCGCTGCGCGAGCGGGGTGATGACGTAGTGCTGCTGGCGGGCTATTTTTGCGAGCAGTGTCGGCTGCGATTAGGCCTGTCCCGCGTAGTGCTGAGCAGCGGCGCACGCGCGCACCTGCAAAGCTACGGCTGGCCAGGCAATGTGCGTGAGCTGGAACATGCGGTTCACCGCGCGGTGGTGCTGGCGCGGGCGGCCCGCAGCAGTGGTGAAGTGGTGCTGGAGGCGCAGCATTTTGCCTTTCAGGAAGGGGCGCCAGCGGCGGCAGTAGAGGAGCGGTCAGTCGCGGCGGCGGTGCATAATTTACGCGACGCGACGGAAGATTTTCAGCGGCAGATGATTCGCCAGGCGCTGGATGCGAACCAGCACAACTGGGCGGCGAGCGCGCGAGCGCTGGAAACAGACGTCGCCAACCTGCATCGGCTGGCGAAACGTCTGGGCCTCAAGGATTAGAGAATCCCGGCCTGGTAGAAGTTTTGCAGGTTAATCGCGCCGACCAGACGGTGATTTTCATCCACCACCGGCGCGGCGCTGATTTTCAGCTTCATCAGCTTCTCTTTGGCGTCGACGGCGCGCGCTTTGTCGTGAATCGTCACGCCGCCTTTGGTCATTGCTTCGTTGACGCTGTCGGCCAGCGATCCGCCGCTCACCAGCCAGCGGCGCAGGTCGCCGTCGGTAAACACGCCATGCACCTGCAGCACATCGTCACAAACCGCCACCATTCCCATCCCGGTGCGGCTCAGCTCAAGCATGGCGTCCATCACGCTGGCGTGCACGTTGACCTGTGGAATATCCGCGTCTTTACGCATCAGGTGATGCACGCGGTTGAGCAGACGCGCGCCGAGCGCCCCGGCCGGATGCGAACGGGCAAAATCTTCTTCATTAAAGCCACGCGCCTGCATAACGGCGATGGCCAGCGCGTCGCCCATCATCAGCGTGTTGACGGTGCTGGAGGTGGGGGCCAGGTGCATCGGGCAGGCTTCGCGTTCAACGGAGATATCCAGCACCGCGTCGGCTGCCAGCGCCAGCGGCGAATTCGCTTTGCCGGTCATCGCCAGCAGCACGACCGATTTCTCCTGCAGACGAGGGATGAGGTAATCCAGCTCTTTGGCGCTGCCGGAATAGGAGATAAATAGCATCACGTCGCGGCTTTCAACCATGCCCAGGTCGCCGTGCAGCGCTTCAGCCGGGTGGACAAAGAAGGCGGGAGTGCCGGTACTGGCAAAGGTGGCGGCCAGCTTTTTACCGATATGGCCGGATTTGCCCATCCCGGATACGATCAGTTTGCCTTTGCAGTCGAGAATGGCTTTGGCGGCCTGAACAAAGGTCTCGTCAAGACGGTCTGGGAGGCGGCTGGCTTCCTGTAATTCCAGTAACAGGGCCTTACGCCCGGCGTCTAACAAAAAATCACTCATGACTTTCTCCGATAATTAGCGCGTCACACGGTCCAGTTTTGCGCGGCGATGATAAAACATTACGCCCATTGAGATCATCGATTGCATCATGATTGTTCGGAGTCGGAGATTTTTTTTCCCACCGGACCAGAAGGCGCTTCCTTGCAGCGAGGCGGATGCTTTACCATATTTAACTCTTGCTGATATTGTTAAACGGAAGTCCCATGTTGAAGCGTTGCGTTCTGGCTTTACTCCCCCTGTGTGTCCTGCTCGCTGCCTGTAGCAGTAAGCCGAAAACGGCTGAATCACCGGCAACCACCTCCGGCGGTTTTCTTCTTGAACCCCAGCATAATGCGTTGATCCCGACCGGTGATTTTGCCAATAACCCGGCGGCAGAACAGTTCATCGACAAGATGGTGAGCAAGCACGGATTTGACCGTCAGCAACTGCACGAAATTCTCTCGCAGGCCAAGCGTCTGGACTACGTGCTGCGCCTGATGGACAGACAGGCTCCGACCGGCCTGCCGCCAACCGGCCCGAACGGTGCGTGGCTGCGCTATCGCAAACAATTTATTACCCCGGATAACGTGCAGAACGGCGTGGCCTTCTGGAACCAGTATCAGGGGGCGCTACAGCGCGCGCAGCAGGTTTACGGTGTACCGCCGGAAATCATTGTGGGGATTATCGGCGTGGAAACCCGCTGGGGCCGCGTGATGGGGAAAACCCGCATTCTCGATGCCCTGGCGACGCTCTCCTTCAACTATCCGCGTCGCGCCGAATACTTCTCCGGCGAACTGGAAACCTTCCTGTTGATGGCGCGTGATGAAAAAGACGATCCGTTGGATCTGAAAGGCTCGTTCGCCGGCGCGATGGGCTATGGGCAGTTCATGCCATCGTCTTATCGTCAGTACGCGGTGGACTTTAACGGCGATGGCCACATCAACCTGTGGGATCCGGAAGATGCCATCGGTAGCGTGGCGAACTACTTCAAACAGCATGGCTGGGTGACGGGCGACACGGTAGCGGTGCAGGCGATGGGCCAGGCGCCGGGGCTGGAAAACGGCTTCAAGACCAAGTACAGCGTGTCGCAGCTGGCGGCGGCAGGCTTAACCCCGATGCAGCCGCTGGGTAACCATCAGCAGGCCAGCCTGCTGCGCCTGGATATTGGCACCGGCTATCAGTACTGGTACGGGCTGCCGAATTTCTACACCATCACCCGTTACAACCACAGCACCCACTACGCGATGGCCGTATGGCAGTTGGGGCTGGCGGTGTCTCAGGCCCGCGGTCAGTAATCTTCCTTTCTTGCCCCTCTCCGTCCGGGGAGGGGCTTGTTACATTTTGCATCATTTCTAGCCGTTTACATCTTAGAACCCATCCCTTATTGTTATGTTATAACATAATGTGATAAGGCAAAGATATTGACTCCTGTTTTTATGGCGTCCAGCGCGACGCGTCTGTTGTTGGCCTGCGCGCTGCTGGCTGCGCTTTGGCTGGCGGTCTGGTGGGCGGTCACGCTGCCATGATTGAACTGGACAACCTGGTCGCAGGCTATGAAGGCGTGGCGATTACCCCCTCGCTGAGCGGCGTGATTCACAAAGGCAGCATGACGGCCATCGTCGGCCTGAATGGCTGTGGCAAATCCACCTTATTGAAAACGCTGGCCGGATTTATTCCGCCGGTGAGCGGCGTGGTGCGCTGGTCGCCGACGCGCCCGACGATCGGCTGGCTGGCGCAGCGCCACGCGCTGGAGTCGCAGTTTCCGCTGACGGTGCTCGATGTCGTGAGTCAGGGGGCGTGGCCGCGTATTTCGCTACTGCGCGGTCTACGTAATGACGTGCGGCGGCGAATTCAGGCCGCGCTGGCGCGCGTGGGGCTGACGGAGATGGCGAAAACGCCGATCGAAGCACTCTCCGGCGGCCAGTTTCAACGCATGTTGTTCGCCCGTGTGCTGGTTCAGCGCGCGCCGCTGGTGATGCTGGACGAGCCGTTTACCGGCATTGACGAGGCCACCACCCATGACCTGATGGCGGTGATTCAGGAGATGCATCAGCAGGGGCAGACCGTGCTGGCGGTGCTGCACGACAACCAGCGGGTCGCGGACTATTTCCCGGAAACGCTGCTGTTGGCGCCGCAGAACGCGAGCTGGGGGCTGACTCATGAGGTGCTGCCCGCGTTTCACTCCGCGAGGCCCGTATGATCTGGCATACCTTTTTTCAACCGTTTATTGAATTTGGCTTTATGCGTCGCGCGCTGGTGGTGTGCCTGGCGCTGTCGCTGAGCACCACGATTCTCGGCGTATTTCTGCTGCTAAGACGCATGAGCTTAATGGGCGATGCGCTGTCGCACGCCATTCTCCCCGGTGTGGCGGTGGGCTATCTGGTGAACGGCATGTCGCTGCTGGCGATGACTGTCGGCGGCTTTATCGCCGGGATTGCGGTGGCGCTGATTGCCGGTTGGGTCAGCCGTCGTACGCCGCTGAAGGAGGATGCCAGCTTTGCCGGATTCTACCTTGGCTCGCTGGCGCTGGGCGTCACGCTGGTGTCGCTGCGCGGCTCAAACGTCGACCTGCTGCATCTGCTGTTTGGCTCCATTCTGGCCGTTGATAACGACGCGGCGCTGTTTGTGGCGGGCGTGGCCAGCCTGACGCTCATCAGCATCGCCCTTTTTTATCGCGGGCTGGTGAGTGAAGCCTTCGACAGAGCCTGGCTACAGGTCAATGCGCGCTGGCTGCCGGTTCTGCTGCACGGCCTGTTTCTGGCCTTACTGGTGCTTAACCTGGTGGCGGGTTTTCAGGTGCTCGGTACGTTGATGGCGGTGGGCGTCATGATGTTGCCCGCCGTAGCGGCACGTTGCTGGGCGAAGACCCTGCCGGGAATTTTACTGCTGGCGGCGCTGATGGGCAGCGTCTGCGCGTGGATGGGGTTGAGCCTGTCGTGGGCCGCCAATTTGCCCGCCGGACCGTCGATCGTTCTGACCGCCAGCGGCGTCTTTTTGGTCTCGGTGTTTTTTGGCAAGCGAAGCCGGCTGGCCGTCAGCTGGCAAAAACTCACAAGAGAGGGGAAAGCATGAAACGTATTGGGGTGATTCTGGCGCTGGCATTGGGGCTATCGGCGCAGGGGGCGATGGCGAAAACGCTCAATGTGGTCAGCAGCTTTTCTGTATTGGGCGATATGGTGCAGCAGGTGGGCGGTGAACACGTACATGTTGACACGCTGGTTGGCCCGGACGGTGACCCGCACACCTTTGAGCCGTCGCCGAAGGACAGCGCGCTGCTCAGCAAGGCTGATGTGGTGGTGGTTAACGGACTGGGGCTGGAAGGGTGGATTGATCGGCTGATTAAAGCCTCCGGTTTCAAAGGCGAGCTGGTGGTGGCTTCTACCGGCGTCAAGACGCATACGCTGGATGAAGACGGGAAAACCGTGACCGACCCCCACGCCTGGAACAGCGCAGCCAACGGCGCGCTGTATGCGAAAAATGTTATGAACGGGTTGATTAAGGCCGATCCGGAGGATAGCGCGGCGCTGAAGGCCTCTGGTGAACGCTATATCGCCCAGTTAAACGACATTGATCATTGGGCGAAAAGTCAGTTCGACGGTATCCCGCAGGCGAAGCGAAAAGTCCTGACCAGCCACGATGCTTTTGGCTACTTCTCCCGCGCCTACGGCGTTACCTTCCTGGCGCCGCAGGGGCTGTCGTCGGAAAGCGAAGCCAGCGCGGCGCAGGTGGCTGCGCTGATTAAGCAGATTAAGGCCGACGGTGTGCACACCTGGTTTATGGAAAATCAGCTCGACCCGCGATTGGTGAAGCAGATTGCTACCGCTACCGGTTCTCAGCCTGGCGGTGAGCTCTACCCCGAAGCGCTGTCTGCGCCCGGCGGCGTGGCCGACAGCTATGTGAAAATGCTGCGTCATAACGTGAAGCTGATTGCGGACAGCATGCGCTGAGCCTTGCTCTTTTTCGCCCTGGTTTAGCCGGGGCGATACAATTTCGGAACCCCCCTCGTAAAATCGCCATCCCGTCCCCACATCTCTGCTGAAAGTGCTATCTTTGATGGCCTCTTTATCGGGCTTATGCGGAGCGACAATGACAGATTCAGAATTACTGCAGCTAAGCGAGCAGGTAGGCCTGGCGCTGAAGGCGCGCGGCGCGACCATGACCACCGCAGAGTCCTGCACCGGCGGCTGGATTGCGAAAACGATCACCGATGTGGCGGGCAGCTCCGCGTGGTTTGAGCGCGGTTTTGTCACCTACAGCAACGAAGCAAAATCGCAGATGATCGGCGTACGTGAAGTGACCCTGGAGCAGCACGGCGCGGTTAGCGAACCGGTCGTGGTCGAAATGGCGATTGGCGCACTGCGCGCGGCGCGGGCCGACTTCGCGGTCTCGGTCAGCGGCATCGCCGGGCCTGACGGCGGCAGTGCGGAAAAGCCGGTGGGCACCGTCTGGTTTGGCGTTGCCAGCGCCAACGGGCAGGGCGTGACCCAGCGTGAATGCTTCTCTGGCGACCGTGAATCGGTGCGTCGTCAGGCGACGGCTTACGCGCTAAAACTCCTCTGGCAACAATTTCTACAAAATACTTGATACTGTATGACTATACAGTATAATTGCTTCAACAGAACAGAATTCACTATCCGGTAACACCCGGTATGACAGGAGTAATAATGGCTATCGACGAAAACAAACAGAAA
>PPYF01385411.1_pt1 | contig 20523 bp, 21 predicted proteins | sample 1559871 | NCBI WGS metagenome assembly PPYF01 (sample SAMN08240021, study PRJNA423297) | Human gut metagenome, whole genome shotgun sequencing project. | reverse complement strand
CCAGATTCAACCCTTGGTCATTCTTATTGGATGATGAATTTGTTGTCTGCATCTCCTTTATTCTGTTCAGTTAATCTTTACTTTATAGCCCACATTACCGAGCAAACCGCCGTCACAATAGAAAGCAGGAAGGTACTTATCTGCCATCCACGGTCTTCCACATCTTTCTTGCGGTATTTCGGTTCCACATATACGATGTCGTTTTGCTGCAGATAATAGCAGGGGGAATCGAAAATATCCTTGGTACCGAGGTCGTGCACAAACATCTGGCGTTCTCCGTTTATTTCACGAATCACCTTTACCCGGTTGGTTCTTGCCTTTCCCTGCAAGTCACCGGCATTGGCAATGGCTTCCAACAACGTAATGCGATCGCCATCCACCGTAAAAGTTCCGTTATTACTTACTGCACCCAGCACCGTATACTTAAAGTTCAGAATCTCTACCGTCACCAGCGGATCCTTGATGTAATTGCTTTCCTTGATCTTATTTTCAATCAGATTTTTCACTTCACTGATTTTCAATCCTTCCAAATGAAGCTTGCCCAAAATCGGGAAATCAATGTTACCGTCTACATCTACCAGGTATCCTTTCCCCTTACTTCCTGCAGTTTCAGAAGCCTTTACATTACCGGCCATATCAATCTGGAAATTTCCCCCTTGAATATTGAACGGAATCGCCAGTTCCGGATTCTTGCAGCTTACGGTAATCCCCAAACGGTCGTTGCTGCGGATAACGGCTTCGTGCTTATCGTCAAACGGGTATTTTTGTCCCATTTCCATGTCCCTCAGATAGACAAAACTCTTGCGCGATGCACAAGAAGACAATAACAGGATAGCCAATAAACTGAATAATACAATTTGCTTGTTCATCTCTTTTTTATACCATTAATTTAGTTTTTCTCAATAATCTAGTTTCTCTCTATCTCCACATTTTCAATTTCTTTCCGGCACAACCGTGCAGCTTCTTTATTCGGAAGACATTCCAAAAGCCCTACCGGAATCCCCTCTGCCATTTGTGCCAACAAATCGCACAAAAGACCATTTAAATATACATCTTTATGAATCACTGAGCAAGCCGGAAGCAAAATAATAAACGCATTTGCGTCTTTTTTCTGTAAAAAACGATTAAAAGGAGCCTGTTTCAGCCGGATTGCTCCTCCTACCGGCATCCCAATGTTCTTATAACAAGGTGTTTTTCCACTCCAGGGTGTTCCATACACCCAGGCTTTTCCCTGCTGCATACGTATCACCGGATTGTCATCGTTCAGCAGGTCAAATTCCTCAAAGCAACTCATCCACAACGCAGAATGTGTACTTTTTCCGGTTCCGCTTTTTCCCATAAAAAGATAAGCCTTTCCATTTCCATACACCGCAGAAGCATGGACTGACACAGCCTTCTCACGCAAGATAGCCTGTGAAAAAGCAATACGAAGCAAGGAGGTCAGTATATAGCCTTTATCCGGTTCCGTGTCGCATAATTTTACTTCCGCCCGCGAAAAGCGCCGCTCCGCTATCATTGTATGCACTTTTTTCCCTCGGGGAGAAGAAATATCCACTCTATATCCCTCCGGAAGCACATACAGCCTTACATGCCCCATATCGTTTTCCATCTCTTCCAGCAGCTCTCCCTGCGGAAAGGTATCCGGCAGATTCTCTCCGTTTACCCTCATCTCCAGAGTCAATTTTCCTCCTTCAGTTCCTTTACAGCGAAACGGTCTGAAAGAAGGCAAAAGTCCGTCTGCATCCCATTCACCGGGAAGCCATAACCCGACCCGGAAACCGGCTATATCAAATACATGCTGTTTCATTTCTTAAACTGTCCTACTACTAAATTCCACATCAACCATCCGGTTTCCTTCGGTGCATAATAACCGGAAAAACGAAGGTTCTTCAAAAATGCACGCAAGGTAGCCATTTTCCCTCTCCATCCGTTCAAGGGTCCCTGTGTTTTCCCTTCCGGATACATACCGAAGTTTCCTCCTTTCCAAACTATTTCCAGCAGAGGATATGCATTTTTGTCTCGCTCCGGATAAGGCAAGAATTCAGGAGCAAGCCCAAGAATATCTACCAGAAAAGCAAACAATAACTTATTCCATTTACATATTCCTAACCGGTTTGAAATCAGATTCATTCCCCCGGCATCTACTTTTCCATTAAGACAATAACAGGCACGAGCCATATCACAAAGCTGACGTAAACCAATCCCTCTTCCCAATGCATGCTTCAGGATGTGTGTATCCAGCAACAACAGATTCAGCATCGGAGAAGGAACCTCAATCTCAGGTCCGCCCGTATCCTTCAGACTTACCGGCCGGCCGTTCTTTTCTTCCAGTTGCTGCAACCTGCGATAAGCACAGGGATTGTAAATATCAATCAAGCGGGGATGTATCTCTATTTCTATTCCTTTCCAGCGACAAAACAGACTTTGATCCGGGCATTTCCTTACCTCTACTCCCTGACGTACGATTGCCTCTACCGCCTGTTTCTCCTTGATTTTCTCTGAAAAATACAAATCGATATCTCCACACTCTCTGGCAAGCGGAGCCTCGTAAAACGAAGCTATCCCCTGTCCTTTCAACAACAAAGGTCTGTTTTCTGCCCCCCACATGCTGTACAACTCGTCCAAGGCCCCGTTCATTTTACGGTTTCTTTTTTCAATCCGGTCTACGGCTACCGTCCACTGCATCAGAAGGCCTTGTGATGGCAGCAACTCTTCAGGCAACTGGCATACCCCTCTATATACGATGCCTGTAACGGACTGCCGGCGTGCCATCTGAAATAATTTCAGCCAGCTATCGTTGTTCAAAGGAAAGTCCGACAGATCTTCCGGTTCTTTTTCCCATAAACCTGCCCGCAACAAAACCAATAAAGCGTTCTTTTCTCTCTCCAAGTTTTTCCTCACTTTCTCAACCAACAAGCCCTTCGCGTTTCCACTCTTCCAACTGCCTTTCTATATCCTTACGGGCTGTTTCCCTGTCCACTTCATACTCTCCACACATCCAGTCGGTCAGTTCCTCTACGGAACATTCCCCATCTTCCATTTTCTGCCACAAACCGGCAGCCGTCTCGTTCAAGGTAAAGACTTTAGAGAGGTTTACATTTCCGGAACAGGTATCCACCACCATGTATTGCCGTCCCACCTTGCGCAGTTGTAAATTTTCTTTCAGTTTCATTTTTCTATTTCTTGTGTCTCTTAAAATTTCTTACCCGAAAGTATCGAATACACGGTCAGGAAGATGATTTTCGTATCCAGCCACAACGACCGGGTCGACAAATACTCCAAGTCCATCCGCAGGCGAATCAGCATTTTCTCCATTGTATCCGTATACCCGTTGTAAAGTGTAGCGGCAGAAAAAAGTCCCGGACGCAACTTATACAACAGTTCATAATCCGGATTGATTGCCTTAATCTGATCTACATAAAACTTACGTTCCGGACGCGGTCCCACAAAACTCATCTCTCCTTTCAGTACATTCCAAAGCTGGGGCAATTCATCCAGATGATGTTCACGCAGAAAACGTCCCACTGTAGTCAGACGCTTGTCACCTTTTTGACACAAAGCCGGCTTTCCATCCGACTCTGCACTTTCCTGCATGGAACGGAACTTGTACAAAGTAAATGGTTTTCCTTTATACCCGATACGCTCTTGTCTGAAGATTACTGTTTTTCCGCCTTCCATCTTCACTGCCAGATAAATAATCAGGAAAAGTGGTGAAAATACTATCATACCCAACACACTGGCTATGACATCCAGACAACGTTTCACACGACACATTGCAGGCGACATGGCATCTTTATACTGCACACGTACCTTTGTGACATCGTTCTTCCATACATACATTGCTTTTGTTTTTACTTCATCCATACTTCTCTATATACATTTAAACATTTTTCTATCATACGTTCTTTCGTAAACAATTCTCTATATCTCTGCTCCGCATGTGCTGCGTACTCTCTATATACTTCATCTTTTTCTACGATGTGACCAATGGCCTCCGCCAACAAACGCGCATTTTCCGGTTCTACATCCAGGCCCGAAAAACCGTGTTCATTTACCCATGCCACTCCCGACTGGGGAATCCGTGTGGCTACAACCGGCTTTCCGCAAGACATGGCTTCAATCTGTACAATACCGAAAGCCTCCGTTTTCTGTACACTGCTCAGGCAAAATACCCGGCAGGCTCCGTAATATCCGGGAAGTTCTTCATCGCTTACCCTTCCCAGCAGTTCCACCTTCCCCTGCAGTCCTTCTCTCTCTATCTGAGCCTGCAATTCTTCTTTCAGCGGTCCGGTTCCCCCTATCAGTATCACATAGCTGTCGTCAAGATACCTGGCTGCCTCTGCCAAATAACGGAATCCCTTATAAGGAACCAACCGTCCCAATGAAAAGACAATCTTTTTATCCGGATATCTTTCCTCGATCTGTTTTACCCGATTTTCCTCCGGACATACCGGCTCTATACCGATGGGCACACACACGGTTTTCTGCTGTACCCCTTTCAAGAAAGGAGATTCCGACAGATACACCGGAGACGTTCCCACTATTTTATCGGCCCGCTTTATCAGCCAACTCTGCAACGGACGGTAAAAGCGAAGCAACACTTTCTGCTTCTGTATGTCACTGTGCCAGTGCAAGATTACTTTTCCCTTATACCCCGAACAAAACAGCGCCAAACAGGCCATCGGGTCGGGATGATGCACATGAATGACATCATACTCCCTGCAAATCTTTCTCAGTATAAAAATCATCTCCGGAGAAATCATGGTAGCTGCTACCTTCCTCCAGGTCCGGCAAGCCACCAGCCGTGCATGCTCATTGACATTCTTTATCAGCTTTCCTTTGCCTGCCAATGCACACAGCATATCACAGTCCACTCCCTGTTCCGACAGGCCAGTCATCAAATCATACATCACCTTCTCTACTCCGCCTGTGATGGGATAAAACTTGCCCAACTGTAAAACTTTCAAATTTTTCTGCATCCTTACAATTTTTCAGTCAACTCCTCATACAGATTCAGATAATCTGCATAACGGTCTTCTTTTCTGAAATGCGCCAAGGCATAGTTCCGGCACCGGTCCCGATAATACAACTTGCCCTGGTGTTCAATCTGGCGTACCGCCTTCAGCAATCCGCTGATATCTCCCTGCTCTACAATCAGTCCGGTTTCTTCCGTCACCGCCTCAATGCTTCCGCCGGTACGGTACGTCACCACCGGTGTACCGCAAGCTATCGCCTCCAGATTCACCGTAGGATAATTATCCTGCCAGGTAGGATTGACAAAGGCATCTGCCGCCGCATACAGTTCTGCCAACTGACGGATATTTTCCGTACGCGCAATTCCGATGACATTTTCCGGCAACCGTTTCTTTTCCTCCGGCTTTATTCCTACCAGCACAATGCGCTCGTCTGCATTCAGCAGTTTAGCCAGTTCGATAAAGTCCTGTAATCCCTTTTCGCGACTCCAGATACTTGCCACTCCCAAGATGATTCGTTTTCCCTGCAGACTATATTTACTTCTTACCGCTTCGGCCTCATAGACATCAAATACTTCCAAATTGATACCATTATGAATCACCCGGAAATTATACTCTTTCAGAAACGAATGCTGCATCTCTCCTCTGATCCATTCCGACACCGGTACAATGGTCAGCTTGTCGTGCGGCATCGAAGTAAAGGCCTTGCACTTGTCGACAAAATTGCGTGCCGAACGGTCGAGAAAGAAACTGGCAGGAAATTCCCTTTTCTGCGGGCACTGTCCGCAACCGGTCTTCCATCTGTCGCACTGTACAAACGAGTAATAATAACAGTGGCCCGTGTACAGCCAGCAATCGTGTATGGTCCATACCACCGGAATACCACACTGCGACAGATAGTCGAACAGAATACGGTAATTCAGGAAATAACCATGAATATTGTGAATATGAATGACATCCGGTCCCAACTTTTCAATTTCTTCTACAAACCTTCTTGTCGCCCCATCGGAAGATAGTCCGTGACGGTCGAACAGACGTGTCATCACTCCATGCCATGCCACACTGCTCTTACTGCCTACCGGTAACAGTTCCGAACGGCACGGCTTCACCCCGTCGCGTCCCCGGCTATAGGCAATGTAGCTCTGCCATCCTTTCTGCATGGCCAGCTCCCCTATCTCCTGCATGATGCGGCCTGTAGAAGTAGACACCCGCAACACCGGATTAATCTGTAACAGTTTTTTCATTGTTTTGTGAAAGAAGAAAACAATTCCATCCAGCGTTTCATCACCGCCTCTTCGGAATAAGTCTCCGTAATTTTTTTAGCCCCTTCAGAAAGTTTCATCCGGTAGTCTGCATCATCCATCAGCTCCCTCATACCGGCAGCCAGTTCCTCGATGTCTCCGTCGGATACAAGGATACCATTCTCCCCTTCGCGGATAATATCCTTCGGACCGCACTTATAGTCGAACGACACCACCGGAAGTCCGCAAGCCATTGCTTCAATCATCACCATCGGAAAACCTTCGTAATTGGAACTCATTACCAGAAAAGCACTTTCGGCATACTCTTTCCCGATATTCTTTACAGGAGCATGGATATGTGCCGTATGTGCCAATCCTTTCTCGTTTATCATTTGCTGCAACCAGTCCTTCCATTCTCCCTGTCCGAAGATATCCAGACTCCAGTCTTTATATGCCGTATGCTCCTGCACATACTCCCAGGCCTGTATCAGCCGGTCGAATCCCTTCTGATAATCCAACCGTCCTACCGCAATCACCCGTTTCCGGTTCTGTACCTCCGCTTCCTGTTCGCCCACCTTCATAGCAGCATTCGGAATCACCACAATATTGGGCAATTCTCCCCAGTACCCCCGGTCTTCGTAGGTCAACACCACAAACTTATCGAAACGGCGGACAATCCGTTCATCCTGACGGGTACGCCATCTGTCAATCAAGCCCAACAGTCCGCTACGCCCATATTGCAGACGGAAGAACTTACAATAATGCAGTTCCAGTACCTTCCGGCTACCGTCCTTTATATCGGGCAGGAAAGAAGATTCCGAAGGATAAAGCGACACCACGATGTCTGCCTTTTCTTTCTTCAGCAGTTCCGTAAGCTTCCGCTTATGCTCTTTCCGGCGACGCAAGTATCCTGTAATCTTCCGGAGTACGTTTTTATCGTTGTCATCAGAATAATTGATTCCTAAATCCACTCTCCGCACCTCTTCCGGAAACGGATAAAAAGGCGGACGACCGTGCTGGTCGGTAGTGACTACCATCACCTCCCAGTCTGTATGCTTGGTGAGCCACACCACCTTGTTCCACAGCACACGTTCCATGCCTCCGGGATTACAAACCGAATGTGTACAGTAAATGATTTTCATAGATTTTAATTTAGACCCAAGGTTTTTGACCAATATTAACGGAGACTGAAAAGTTCTCCACATCTCCACCACTTCTCCACCACCTTTCCACCACCCTAAAATGGTGTAAAAATTTCAGAATTTCCACATGGTGGAGAGGTGTGGAAAATCGGGGAAACCTGTACAACCCCGACATTTTACTAAAAGTATATTCCTTTGTAAATTAGAATATTATAATTTTATCGTGTCGGGGTTGTCGGGGTTGACACGCATTTTCTTAAACTTTTTATAGAAATGTGTGGAGAGATATAAAATTCATTATCTCCACACTCACACGTAATAAATTTATAAAATAGGGTAACAACCCTGCCAACCCCGACATATTATATCTTTAATAAGTCCGTCTCACTCCATACGATACTTGTATCATCGGCTTACGATACAAGTATCGTTGGCTCATGATACAAGTATCATCAGGCTTCGATACAAGTCGCGTTTTTCCCGATAGAGTTTTCTTCATTTTCCGGAGTACATACAAGGAAGAGAGCAAAAACCAAGAAAATATCTGTGGAGACTTTAAACCACACAATAAAATTTACCATTAACAACAATACAAACAAGGCTTTTTCTTTTTTAAATTTTTGCATACATACCTTTCCGGAAAGACACATAAAGAAAGAGAACAGAAACAAACCAAGCAGACCAAAGTAAAAAATAAAACGTAAATATCCCACATCTGTTGCCTGATAAAAACCAGCCCAATTAGGACCCACATAATAAGTTTCTGATTCTGAGTTATATGGATTATCAAAATACCCATCTCCGATAATCCATGTTTTCATATTATCAGGAAAGACATACATATTCTTCAGCATCTCATTGGAATGTACGTTCCATCTTCCTTCTTCTGCCAGACTGAAAAAACCTTCAAACGCAAAACGTAAATTATTTCTTACATCCATATCTGCATGATATAGGTAAATCAGTATCGGTATCAAAACTAACAAACTCCCCATCAACCAATAAAAAATAGTTTTGACCTCAGGAGATATTTTAAGTACATAAATCCGTGATTTGTAAACTAAATATATTATAAACAGAATCAGTCCAACCGTAGTAGTACGGGACATCATATTACCTACCACCCCAATGATAAAAACCGCTATAATATAAAACGGCAAATATAAATTCTGCTTTTTGCTTTCAAGCCTAGTCACCAAAAAAGCAATCATCACCAAAACAGCAGAAAAACGTGTTCCAGCTACATCCAGACTAGCCCCAATCCCATACAAACGATTCATCTTATCCAATGTATTAAGTTCCACAAAGCCCAAACCTGATACCACGCTATTTACCACCTGCTCAAAAGCCGGAATTCTATCTATCAGAAGGGCAAGAATACATTGCAATACACATACTGCTATCAAATAATGGGCTACTAGTCCTACTGATATTTTTCCATGTACCTTCCTGATCAGTTCCACTACCACATAAGCAGCTCCTGCCCATACCCACATTGACATAGCATACGTTGCGTAGGTATAATCATGGGTATCGTTATAAACTACAGCCACAAATCCTGCCAAGGATACTCCCAATGCCCAAAGACTTAATGTAAAGAAATCCTTGTTCAGTACAGCACTACGCGACTGCGCCATCCGTACTCCCAATAATACAAGCCCTACCGCTGCCATTGCCATTTTGGTATTGATACCCGGCAGAAAAACGAATTCAAAAGGGAAAAAATAGAAACTTGTGATTACCATCGTAATCACCATGTATATTATTTTTATCATTTGTATCTTAATATAAAAGAACCTACTAATTGTTGTACCAGCTTATAGTACAACCATACCACCCAATATTGTTTCTTTGCAGCCATAGTCTGCAGCATTCGGGTACGTAAACAAATCGATTTATTTCTGTTAATATATTGAATCGATTCTGTATACCATTCACTCCACAACCGATACATGGAAAAACGGTCTGTTATCAGAAAAGGCAGCTTCACATTGAGTTTGAAAAATTCAATATATTCATCCCACTCATTTCCACATTTCCGATGAATAAAATCAATGGTCTGGTCTACATTATACCTTAAATCAGACAAGTGTTTCTCAGAATACGCTGCAGTCATTGCTCCTGTATTCATCTTTACATAATGATAAAATGCCTGAGGACAATATGCCACGCGCTTTGCACATACAAAAAGACGAATCATGGTCATATCCTCCCCCATTCCATGTCCGGCAGGAAAAACAATATCATTTTCTGTATAAAGACTGCGCTTTACCAACTTGTTCCATACATTATACTTCATTGTTCCGGATAGAATCGCTTTCAATGCATCATTAGCAGTAGCACAGTCGGGCTGCTTCATATATCGTTCGTTTTGCTCAAAAGACAAGAACCAATCACTCCACACAATATCTGCGTCCTGAGTTATTGCCATTGTATATAGCGTTTCCAACATATCTTTCTCCACGAAATCATCACTGTCACAATGGAAGATATAATCTCCATGTGCATATTTCAGACCTGTATTACGTGCTGCCGGGAGACCTTCATTCAGTTCATGTTCTACTATATTAACCGACTGACTTCTATTCGGATAACGAGAAAGAACTTCTCGAAGTACTTTCATACTATCATCAGGAGTTGCATCATTCACAAAGATGTACTCAACCTCCTGCAAAGTCTGCTCCATCAGCGATTCAACACATCGGGCAATAAAGTTTTCTACTCCATATATTGGAATGATAACCGAAACTTTCATACTATTGTTTTAACACATTCTCAAATAAAGAAACCCATTGAGACATTATTATTTCTTCTGTAAATCTGCGGGAGTTGTCATAAGCCTTATTTCCCATTGTTCTTCTCAAACTCTCATCTTTTATCAATAAGAGAAGTTTTTCTGCAAGTTCTTCAATATTCCCATTAGACACTAAAAAGCCATCTTCACCATTACGAATAATATCTTTCGGACCACAGGGGGTATCAAAACTAACCACAGGAAGTCCGGTAGATTCCGCTTCCACAAGAGCCAATAAAAAACCTTCATGTCGAGATGTAAAAACTGCTATTGAAGAATTTAAATAATCTTTATTTACATCTTTTGAAGCGCCAGCAAGAAATATAGAATTTTCCAAACCCAATTCTTTTATTTTAGCTTCCAGTTCTTGTCTTAAACTTCCTTCTCCCACCAAATGCAAAGTCCAATCCGACACCTGTTTTGATATAAGAGCCCACGCATCTATCAGTCTATCATACCCTTTTTGAAACTCATACCTTCCTACAGATATCACACGATGTTCAGTTAATTGTGATTTTAGCGAAGATTCAATTGGACACACATTATAAATTACTTCTACATTGTCCAGTTCAGACCAATTTTCAGCATCCTCTTTACTTAACACGACAAAACGATCATATTGACGTAAAGTTTTAGTATACTGAGTCATAATATAATCATCAACTATCCCTTTCCAACCTTTACGACGAAAAAAATGAAATAAATGCTTACTAAAATGAAACTCTATCATTTTTTTACTTCCATCTTTCATTTTCGGAAGAATTCCCATTTCATTAAAAAAAGTAGAAATAACAATATCAGCCTTTAATTCTAATAAAAGACGGCTTATTCGCTTTTTATGTAGATATTTATTATAAAAGAAATGATATAATTTACTTAAGAAGAAACGTTTACTATTCTTTTCGTAATTAATACCCAAATCATAAAGCTTTACCTTATCATCTATTTCAAAATAACAAGGACGTTCTCCCTGATCTGTGGTTATTATAGAGACATCAAAACCTCTTTTTGCCAACAGGCTTGCTTTCTTTGCAACAATCCGTTCTACTCCTCCTAAACGATACATGGAAGGGACACAATATACAATTTTCATAATTTTTTTCTACCAAAGACAAAATAACGAACCAATATTTTGATTCGTTTCCAAAGTGAAAGCTGATCTAATTCGCTCAAATGACTATAAAAGAAATCAAAATAAAATTTTTCATCAAAGAATGGCGATTTCCGATAATATTCCCACCAGATATCAAAATTAACACAAACTCCTTTCCACGGTTTCTGGCCATTATAATGAACAATCCCTTTCGATAATGCTTTATCTATAGTTTCATCAGTCCAAATTTCATTCAAATAGTGACGATTATAAATAGCCCAATTCAATATATAAGTAGTTAAACAAAACTCAGGAGATAAATATTTTATTCTTCCCTCGCATGCAATATTCAGAATATCCATATCCTGAAACTTATATTTATTGTTTGCTAAGCTTCTGAACTTACTGATAATTCCATCTTCCTTTATCTTTTTAGAATTAAACAATAAATTTCCGGAATATATAATCCCTTTGGAATTGACCCCTAGTCGCTTATAATATGCTAAATTTTCAGAAATCAAATATGATAAAGAATTTACGCCAGCAATATAATCATCTTCCATCTTCGTATTTATATAAAAATCTGATAGATCGGAGCGAAAGATTACATCTACATCTGAATAAATTATTTTATCATATTCTGGTATGAGTTCAGGAATTAGCAACCTATAATAAGCCGGAGTTGTTATACCACGTATTTCAAATGCAGAATCAAATGTATCATCCACTACCCGATATTGAATCTTACAATTAGGAAAATACTGAGGTATTTTATTTAACTGTATTTTGTCAAGCCTCTCTTTGTCTGAATGCAATATAAAAATATCATAAAATGTATCTTCATTAGCATTCATCAATAAAGAAGAAATACAAATACAAGCTGGTAAAACTAAATTATTGTCAAAAGCAAATACGATAGGAACTATTTTCATCACACAACCTTTTTAATTACTGGTAAAGCACGATACTCCTCACTTTTTATAAAATGTACAGCATCTTTTATCGCCTTTACTTTCAGTTTAAATATATCGATTCGACCCTTCATTAAGGATATAAAGAGCGTAAATAAAAGAGCATATCCAATGCCAATCATACTCCAAGCTCTACTACTTCCTATTGTATCAGGTAAGTAAATAAAGCGATGCCAAAAAATAGTTTTAAAGTAAAAATCAGCATAAATTACTTTTTTCTTCTTTTCCGGGTGCATATTCTCTCCTCCATCCAGATGAACAAAACCATGTTTGTACCAAGTCAATATCTTTAGTCCCATCAGATACATTTTATAATACATCACCTGATCGTCCCCTAAAGCATATTTCATTTGATCCATCCAACGTTCTTCTTCAAATGATATCTTCAAAAAACTCTCCTTTGAACACAAGAAACAGGCTCCTGCATTTGTTTGAGAATGGTATATCTCCTTTATTGGGGAAGCATTATAAGAATAACCAGAGTTTCTCATTACCTTATACCCCCAGTAATCATCATTTCTACGAGCACACATTCTTCCAGATAACCTCATCATTATTTCTGCCGGTAAAGAACGACTTGCATTAGGGAATATATCAGGAGATATTACATCGGCACATTGTTGCTGAAGTAAATCCATCATTCTTTCAACCGTATCCTCTGGAAAAGATAAATCATCATCCAAGAACAAAATATACTCTGTCTCTACTTCAGTGTAGGGCAAAGCACGTTGAGCAACCATTCCCTTCTTTACATAGATATATTGCTCTTTTCCAATTGTTTCTTTCGGGATGGGATACCCTTCTGCGATATATACCAAAATCTTAGAAGGCTGTATAGTTTGCTTATTCAACGAATTCAATAAGGTTTGGTATTTATCTTCTGCTGTACCTAATGTGCGAATAACAGCTGTATAATTCATTTTTACCATAGTCTTATTTTTAATGTTTTAAAAACCTCTACACTAATAACTAATATATCAGCCTTTTGATAAATAGTTCATTTTATAGATAGATATAACTTTATCACGACTAACGAATTAATTTACGAAAGAATGTCTTACTTTTTTTTATACAAATCAATATTAACTGTGCCAATTTATCTTGATGTACAGCTCTGACAGTAATTGTTTCCTTCAAAGATAAAGAACGATTCTTTGCCTCTTTCTCCAAATCCATAATCCACGTATCATAATAATTTATATGATAACCTAATCCTATCATACCTCCTAAATAAACCATCTTCCATTTAAATAGTGCCTGTAATACAGATTCAGACATACCTAAATATTTAATAATGCCATCTACCTCACAAATCATCTTTTTCTCATAATCATAATCACTACAATGTTTAATCTGCACACTATTAGGATTATTCTGATTATATAAATACTTATGAATTGGCTTTACAACAATCTTCCCTTTAATATTTTTGATCATTTTTAAATTCATCAGAAAATCCTCACCAACTTTAAAGTACCTAGGGATATCCATTACATATTCATCAAACAACCTTTTCCGGAACAACTTTCCCCAAACCACCCAATGATTAAACTCTAATAATGCTTTTGCATAATCATTTGTAGAATAAACACAATCTTTATCTGATTCAAAAATCACAACATCCACATCACTTTTCATATATGAAGATATACAAGCCAATGTATCAGGACAAATAGTATCATCTGCATCCACAAAATAAACATACTCCCCTTTTGCCTTAAGTATCCCTGTAGCTCTTGCAGCCACAACTCCCTCATTTTTCTGATGAATGCATTTTACCTGCTCATATTTAGCAGCATATTCATCACAGATTTTACCAGACAAGTCTTTACTTCCATCATCAATTAACAATAATTCAAAATAAACACTATTTTGAGCCAAAATACTGTCAATACAATTACGAAGGTAATATTCTGCATTATAAACTGGTACAATTATAGATATAAATGGTGAAGGTAAACACATAAAATAAAAATTAATACATTATTAATTTAAAGGAAACTTCCGTGCAAAACGAGCACTGGGCTTAAAAAGCGATATCAGTCGTACAAGTAAAACAGATATCATATATATTATTTTATGATATCTATATTGAGATAATCGTGAGTAAAACGTTTCATAATTACCACCCTTATATTCAAATCCAGAAGAAAAATGAAAATAATCTGAATAAATCGCTTTAGGAAGTAATTCTTTCAAAACTTGTAAACGTTCTTCTTCACAACAGTTTTTATTTTTATTACTTATACCATTTTCTTCAAAGAGTGTAATTACTTTATCTATCTTCTTATATGAATATTCATATAACACAATGGCTTGTAAAAAGAATTTCCAATCTGAAACAATTTTAAGACTTTCATCGTACTGAACTTTTTCAAAAATATTTCTTTTAATAAAAGAAGCCGGATGAGGTATAGGACTTTTCTCAAAAAAATCTAATAATGTAAGAGGAGTTTGAATATCAGTATATCCAATTGCTCCCGAAGGATAGCATTTTAATAATCCAAATATAATATCTTCTTCAGACTTAAATTCAGGATAAATTATATTTAGAATATTATCATCAATTAAAAGATCTCCAGAGTTCAGAAATAATAGATATTCTCCTGTTGCCTTCATAACTCCCTTATTCATAGCATTATATATACCATTATCCGGTTCACTAACCCCAAAAGAGATACGATGCTTATACTTTTCAATTACCTCTTTACTACCATCTGTGGAGTTTCCATCAATAACAATATATTCAATATTATCATAAGTTTGCCGGAGTACAGATTTAATCGTTTTCTCAAGCCCTAACTTATTATTATAGTTTATTGTTATAATACTAATTTTCAAATTTATCATTGCCTATTTTTTTATCAAAGATAAAAACTCATCCAAATTAGAGAAATATTCATAATTTTCTTTTAGCCACACAATAGGCTTATCCCACCATTTAAAGCCTAAAAGTATATTTATTATTTCATCCGAATATCTATAACCAAGAATTTTAGCTGGCACTCCACCAACAATTGCATATGGAGGAACATCTTTTGTAACTACAGCACCAGCATAAACAACGGCACCATCGTTTATTTTAATTCCACCAGCTATAAAGACTCGCTGACCGATCCAACAATCATTACCTATGGATATAGGAGATTTGATTTCATCGAACATCTGTTTTTGTGCAAAAGTCTGTCCATTTTGTTTCAATAAAGAAAAAAACATGGGTGATGTAGAAACATATGGATGTTTATATGGATGAATCCCTAAATTACATTGAACATCGCTCGCTATTGAAGTGAATCGGCCAATATTACCATGGATATAACAATTACATCCCATATAACTACCATACCCCATAGTTCCTTTAAAAATTGAATTTTCTCCAATACTATTGGCCCCTTCCAAAATAGAAGAAGAGTCAATCTCTACAGATAAATTAAATCTTACCCCTGGATACTTTTTTATATTCCGATAAAACCTAATATATCGATTTACTTTATCTTTAATTGCTGAAAAAACCATAAATTTTACGTAGCATTCTTTTCAATCTCATTAATATCCCCGGAAAAATACATATTATCTGCTCTATATATAAATATATCAAATATTCATGATATTTTTCTTTTAAGGAAGTGCTATATTCCGGATATAAATTTAAGCTTTGCTTAAGTAAACTAGCCAAAACAACTTTCTCCCAAAAAGAAATTCCTGAAAAAGTCATTGAAAAACTATAATCACTTGATACATCACTCGAGCATTTACTTAATCCTAAACTATCTTCAGAATATACCATTACATAATCTGAAGTATATGCTATTTTTCGTCCACGTATTACATCAAATTCCCATTTAATATCTTCATATCGACTCAAAGATTCATCAAAAAAATGATTCTTAACTATTGAAGAATGAAAAAGAACGGAACCAGCTCTTAAATAACATGTCATAAAATACCATGAACGAAAATTATTCTTCACAACACGTTTTCTCCCCTCACATTGTCCATATCTTTTAGCATTATGTTCTACATAAAAATTAGCTGCAGCTATTAATGTTCCATTAGATAAAGCAAAATCGAGCAAAGTAAATAATGCATTACTCAAAAAATAATCATCGGCATCAAGAAAAATAATCCATTCACCAGAGGCTTTCTTTATCCCCATATTTCTTGCCGATGAAACTCCTCCGTTTTCTTTATAAAAATAAGAAATTCTAGAATCGCTCAAATATGATTGAATAATAAAGGCACTATTATCTGTAGAACCATCATCAATAAGAATTAATTCCCAATTTTTATAAGATTGAGATTTAACAGATTCTATACAACGACTGATTTGTTTTTGCTTATTATAGACTGGTACTATAATAGAAATCCTTGGATACATATTATTAGGCTATTACTTTATTATTGCTATCAATTATGAATTCTTAATGGATACTCTAAGAAAATTAAAAGCCTTATTACGTTGTTTCTTCAACTCTTTATACACAGGAATATAGTCTATTTCTTTTTGTAAAGATTCTTTTCTTTTTTCATAGTCAGATTGAGTAAATATTAACCTTTCATTCAAAGAAAATAAACTCAATAAGGAAGTAAAGCGAGTAACTCCTCTATCCTGATTAGCAAATGCAATAAATGATTTCTTAAATAAGATAGAAAATACACAACCATGAAAAGAATCAGTCAATACAAAAGCAGCATCATCAAAAGCACGTAACCATTGCTCCACAGCCATCTTTGCTTCTCCATTCCAAAATACACTTTCTGAATTGGCATCATTATCGAACCAATAAGGAGTCACCCCCCGTTTTTTAGCAATTTGCTCCACCAGTATTTTCTTTTCTTCTGTTACGTCCAAAATATAAACTAACATATTTCCTTTTGAAGGAATAGTCGTTGTGTTAGAAATTAGCATCCGATAATCATCTACATCCAATAACAAAGTAGGATCGAGCATCTGTGTCGCTTCTATTCCAAAGAATTCTTTACAAATTCTAACACCAGAATCCTCGCGAACTGATATCGCATCAAACTGCTTCAATAAAGTGGAACAATAGTGCAATTGCTCTTCGGAAAATGGACATTGCTCTACTCCAAAAGATGCCGCATAAGCAATACGTTTCACATTCATTCCTTTTGTAAAGTCAAGAAAAGCATTTTCTATAGAATGCAAATATTCCGGTCGCCATATCTGATCACTCCCCACCACAAAAGCATTAATATCAGACAATGTTTGAGGAGACCATACCCTTTTATATTTATGATGAATATAACGACGAATAAACTGTTTTATATGCAAATTCACAATCTCATGGGGAGCCAAAAGAATATTCACTTTTTTTCTTAATACATAGCGTTTAAAAAGACGTTTACATATAGCCAATGCCTTAATAAAAGGATAAGAACGTCCATATTGAGGCTTTTCCAATACCACAACTTCATGTCCCATACGCTCTAAAACGGTCTGTAAGGCATAGCATTGCAGTATTCCACCATAATTTATATATAAAGGCAATGTGAGTATGGCAATCTTCATAATTTACGATATAGAGTTCTAACTAAACGGCAAATTATATTATTAGTTGTCGTCATGCGATAAGCAATAGAAAAACCATATCTACTCAGTAACAAAAAAAAGAATTTACGATTTGCTGGCTGATGAACAGATTCTACGACTGCTCGATTGTATTTTATCGCACTATCAAAATTTTGCTGATACAATTGACAATCTAATCGATACAGCAGAGGTAATACTTCGGAGTTATTCACTATTACTAAACTGCATCCCTTGTTATCGTCTATTTCGGGTTGTACCTGATCTATCCCCCAAAAATCAGCTATCACGATATCACTCTGTGAGTTTTTGATTTTAGTAGCACAAGCATAACAACTGGGGCGCAAGGTCAAATTAGCAAGAAAGGCTTTCATATAAAAATCACTTTCTAACGGCGTCCCTTCTACTCTACCGTCTGCATAAGTGAGTTCTAAACGGAATTTTTTCCACCCTTCAGTTTTAGACCTAAAATTTATGCTATGGAGATTTCTTTTACCGAACAGGTAGCTTTTCCATGCTTTAGGGCTAGGTACTCCATGACAGACTACTTCCACGGTAATCAATGTATCGTATGACTTACGTAAAAATTTTTTAAGTCCAGCAATTTGACAAGACGTACCGGAAAAAAGAACATTTTTCCCTTGATCCAAAAAGTGCTTTGCATCCTGAAAAGAAGTCCCCATATTGCTTTGTACATATTTGGAGCCACGGAAAACAGACAATCCTTCCAGTGTTTCTGTATAGCGATGGATAACATTCCACTCTTTGTCAAAACAAGCACCGAAAACCACACCACCTTTCTTAATAGTTTGTTCGGCAAGCAAAGTAAAAATACCTCCGGACGAACTCTGCATACGAACCTCAAGATTATTATTGACAGCAGCAAATACGGCTGGCCTTTCTTTGGCTTGAACAGGATGCAATACCGGACAAACTTTCTCGCAAAGCCCACAGTCTACACAAACAGAATAATTGATTTGTGGATAAAAAAATCCTTCCTTATCTTCTATCATCTGAATGCATTGTTTGGGACAAATACTGACACATGCCGTACAGCCACAACATTGAGATTTATCGGTGAATGTAAGCATATTTATTTTTTAGAACAATTAAAACTTTAGCTCTTATAAAATTTCTTTCATTAGAAGTACATCCTATCCAATAAATAGAACCGATTGTACATATCACAGATAATAGGGACACTACCAAAAAGCGTTGAAAACCATCTTGCATTTGCCACATAAAAAGAAGTGGAAGCAATACGGCAGCAGAGGTAACCACAACTACATTACCACACACTTTATATAAATAACGACGGACGGGAAGTCCAACCATTTTACGCAAGAACAAAAGACGTAATAACAGACAGCAAACGGCTACTAATAATGCTACAATCAAAACTGATTCAGGAGGAAATCCTAATTTCAAACAGATATAGGAAAGAGGAAAATTCATCAGCAACATTCCTCCCACTGCTAACTGATAATTACGCAATTTTCCGGTAGCTAACTGTAGATTGATTAATGTATTGGACAATATATCGCACATAGTAACCAACAGTACCAAACGAACAAAATTGACGGTATGCTCCGGATAACTTTTCAGCCACAGGGTAAGGATAAACTCTGTTTCGAATAATACAGGTAAGGCAAACACTAATAAAATGTAATAAGAGAAACGAGACCCCCGCTCTACTAACGAAAACATATAGGAGTAATCTCCTGCTGCATACGATTTGGTTATCTGAGGATTGAGAGCTGTCATAAAATTACTGGCAAAAGAAGACAATACATTATTGACAGAACCTGCAATAGCCCGAGCAGCATTAAGAACCGGACCGATAAAGAGATTTAGCAGAATATTAACGCCCTGATCTTTTAACAGGCCAGCCGTACATCCGATAAAATTCCACCCAGCAAAAGCACTCATAGCTTTCCATGTTTCGTGATAGAACCGGAACTGCAAACGGCATTCTTCAAAGTGTCGTTTACAATAAATCCAATAGACGATTTGCATGGAAATTCCCAACACTACCAACAGCAATGAATAGACAATAAGCCGGTCGAAATGAAAGGGAGCATAGGCAATAAACAAAATAATGAATAAACGAAGAATAATATCTAATATTCCGAAATAGGCAAAAACTGTCATCCGCTCATGAGCTATAATGGAAGCATTATAGGGTACACTGAACAAACCGAACATGAAAGCCACCAAAGAGGCTTGAAAAACCCAGTTGGCTGCATAAAGACGGTCGGCAGGGATAGTCATCTGGGTATTCAGGAACCAGACTCCTACACTTTCAGCAGCTAAAAATACGATACCTGCCAAAGCCAAGTGAATGCAAAGAGAGGTAGAAAAGACTTTCTTCAACTGTTCCATATCGCCTCGTCCTAACTCGAAAGTAAGAAAACGACTTGCAGAAGAAGACAAAGAGGTGGATATCATGGAAAACATGGCTACGAAGCCTCCCACTACATTGTATATACCATAGTCTTCTACTCCTAATGCCTGCAGAACCACACGGGAGGTATACAGTGATACCAGCATACCGAAGAGCATGCGTACATAAAGCATCAGGGTATTCTTGGCGATACGCTTTGTATTTTCGCTTTGATTTTCCATGAAACAGATATTATCTTTCTACCGGAAGAAACGGATAACGGACAGCTATGGATTGTGTGTAAGCACTCAATTTAGGGCATACCCCTTCGAAAGGGCACTTTTCAGTGCCCTAAACCGAGTTTTGTTAACTAATTAG
>PPYF01545662.1_pt1 | contig 20527 bp, 19 predicted proteins | sample 1559871 | NCBI WGS metagenome assembly PPYF01 (sample SAMN08240021, study PRJNA423297) | Human gut metagenome, whole genome shotgun sequencing project. | reverse complement strand
CCTGCATACGATCCGCTACTTATTTCTGTACCATGATCGTGATACTGTCGATCGGCACATGGCTTTCAAACAATCCCATGATGATCGGAGTCGTAATGTAATACGGAAGATTTGCAACGACCTTGATCGGTTTCCCGTTATTTTTTTCTTCCGCAAGTTTTGAAATATTTACTTTTAAAATATCTTCATTCAATACATCCACATTATTATATTCCGCAAGCGTATCTTTTAGAATCGGAATCAGATTGGTATCTATTTCCACTGCCACTACCGCGCGTGCCGCCTCACAGAGATATTGTGTCATGGTTCCGATTCCCGGACCGATTTCCAGCACAAAATCATCCTTTGTGATCTGCGCAGCTTCTATAATTTCCTCTAAAATTCCTGTATCAATCAAAAAATTCTGTCCAAATTTTTTCTGAAAATTAAACTGGTATTTCTGCAATACTGCAATAGTATTCTTAGGATTTCCTAATGTAGCCATGTTATTCCTCTCTTTCTATAATCGAAAAAGAGCTGCCTCCGTGGTTTAAGAGACAGCTCTTCGTTTCGTTTTATTATGTGATTAGCCCTGAGAGATTGCTCCAGTTGGGCAAACACCAGCACATGTACCACAATCAACACAACTATTTGCATCGATCTCGTACTGAGAAGCACCTGCAGAGATTGCTCCTACAGGACACTCGCCTGCACATGTACCACAGCTAACGCATGAATCAGAAATAACGTATGCCATAATAAAATCCTCCTTATGAATAATGATCATTATTGCCTTATTGGCTTAATGGTATTCTAGTACAAACCCGTCCAAAGCGCAAGCATTTCGGCAAATGTATTTAATTTGATGCATGATCATAAGAAAAATTTTATCGTTCCAGATTTGCAAACTTCGTGTATTCCGGCAGCCATGCGAGGTTCACCGTACCGATCGGACCATTACGCTGTTTGGCGATAATGATTTCTGAAATTCCTTTCAGTTCAGTATCCTTGTTATAATAATCATCACGATAAATAAACATCACGACATCGGCATCCTGCTCGATCGCTCCGGATTCTCGCAGATCGGAGAGCATCGGACGATGATCCGGTCTCTGCTCTACTGCACGGGAAAGCTGGGACAAAGCAAGCACCGGTACATTCAGTTCACGGGCAAGTGCTTTCAGGGAACGGGAGATGTCCGAAATCTCCTGCTGCCGGCTGTCTGTACTCCTGCCGGACCCAGACATCAACTGCAGATAGTCAATGATGATAAGTTTCAGATCATGCTCCAGCTTATATTTACGGCATTTACTGCGCATCTCGGAAATACTGATTCCTGGCGTATCATCAATGATCAGTTCGGAATCCCCTATGATTCCGGCTCCTTCGACGAGTTTCGCCCAGTCAGCATCCGACAGATTACCGGTACGAAGTGCCTGTGCATCTACACGGGATTCCAGGGAGAACAGTCGGTTTACCAGCTGCTCCTTCGACATTTCCAATGAAAATATCGCCGTGCACATGTTTTCATGAAATGCCACATACTGTGCAATGTTTAAAACAAACGCTGTCTTTCCCATAGACGGACGGGCTGCAATCAATACCAGATCCGATGGCTGTAATCCCGCTGTCCGGTAATCCAAATCAATAAACCCTGTCGGTATTCCCGTAACATTTCCGTCCTGCTGTGACGCTTTTTCAATCTTTTCCAGTGCGTTCATGACAACCTGACGAATCGGCACATAGTCTCCACCGGTACGGCTTGACAACAATGCAAAAATATCATGTTCGGTCTTATCCAGAACACTTTCGAGCGATTCTTTGCCCGCATAGCACTCATTCTCTATCTCTTCCGTGACCCGGATGAGTTTCCGCTTCATGGAATTTTCTTTTACAATATTACAATAATATTTGACATTCGCGGATGTCGGAACCGCACGATAAAAATCTTCCTGCAGAAGGATCTCCATGGCTGTGACAATGGCATCCTGATCCATGATCATGGAACCAATGACCGACTGCTCGGCTTCCAGACTGTTCGGCATCACCCGCTTGATCAGCGTTTCTTCCAAGCGAACTTCCTCCTATTCCTCAACAACCTGAACACGCAGTGTTGCGGTTACCTTTGGATGAAGCTTCACCGGAATCTCATAAGTTCCAAGAGCCTTGATGGATTCGCCCAGCTGCATCTTCTTTTTATCCAGATCCAGCCCTGCCTGCTCTTTTGCAGCCTGTGCAATTTCCTTGGTGGAAACAGACCCGAAAATACGTCCGCCCTCACCGGATTTGATCTTTACAACAACTTTCTTTGTTCCGATCTCCTCCGCCAGTTCCTTTGCGTGCTCTAAATTTTCAGCTGCCACTTTGTCTGCATGCTGATTCTGCAATTTGAGGTCATTCAGATTCTTTGTCGTTGCCTCTACTCCAAGTTTCTTCGGCAGAATTGCATTGCGTGCATAACCGTCACTCACATTTACGATTTCGCCCTTTTTCCCAAGAGCTTTCACATCCTGTAATAAAATTACTTTCATTCCTGTATATCTCCTTCTTCAAGCATTTCATCAATGGTCCGCATAATGGCATGTTTTGCCTCGGAAATCGTACATCCCGTCAACTGTGCACCAGCCACATTCAAATGACCGCCGCCACCCATTCGTTCCATGATTAACTGTACATTAATTTCATCAATAGAACGTGAGCTGATGTATATTTTTCCTGCGTACTCTGTCAGCACAAAAGATGCCTTGATTCCTATAATATTGAGCAGCTCATTTGCTGCCTGCGCGCCGACAATCGTCGGACTTTCCACGTCCTCACTCGGACAGACAGAAATTGCAAATGCACCGCGGTATACTTCCGCATGACGCACTGCCTCCGCACGGGCTTTATAGCATGCCATATCATTTCGCAGCATTTTACGCACACGGGTCACTTCTGCCCCGGAGCGTCTGAGATATGCTGCCGCCTCAAATGTACGGACACCTGTTTTGGTCATAAAGTTATTGGTATCAATCAAAATACCTGCATAAATGCAGTCTGCCTCTGCCGGAGAAAGCTTAAATCCTTCCTGGAAATACTGTAAAACTTCTGCTACCATCTCACAGGCAGAAGACGCATACGGCTCAATATAGGACAGAAGCGGATTTTCAATCACTTCGCTGCCCTGACGGTGATGGTCAAATACAACAATTGTATCGGTACGCGTAAGCAGTTCCGGGCATTCCGTATAACTTGGACGGTTCGTGTCCACCACCATAACAAGGGAATTGCGGCTTACCTCTTCAATCGCAATCTCACTATTGATAAACATGTCTTCCGGATATCCTTTTTCCGGAGTAAAACATTCCATAAGCGGCCGGATGGAAGTTGTTGGCTCATTGATCACGATCTGTGCCTTTTTTCCAAGCACACGGGCTGCACAGAAAATTCCAATCCCTGCACCAAGGGAATCGACATCTGTCAGGCTGTGCCCCATGATAATCACGTTCTCACGGCTCTCAATAATTTCATGCAGCGCATGTGCCTTAACCCTCGCTTTTACACGGGTGTTGCGCTCCACCTGTTTTGCCTTGCCTCCAAAATATGCAATGTCCTCACCATTTTTGACAACGACCTGATCCCCACCTCGTCCGAGTGCCAGATCAATTGCCGCACGTGCCTGCTCATAGTTCTCGTTATAAGAAGTCCCCTTGATACCGACACCGATACTCAGCGTGACCGCCATCTCATTGCCCACTTTGACCGTCTTGACATCTTCAAGTACACTGAACCGGTCATCCATAAGCTTCTGTAAATATTTATACTTAAATACCACAAAATACTTGTCTTTTTCAATTTTGCGGACAAGCGCATCCATCTTTGAAAAATACTGGTTCACTTTTCGATCGACAAGCGCAATCAGAAGCGAACGCTTCACATCCTCGATACTGTCAAGCGCTTCGTCATAGTTATCAATATAAACAAGTGCCGATACCTGCTTCTGATCCAGATTTTCCTGCTTGCAATGCTGCAGTTCGGTCTCATCAAACAGATACAGTGCCGTCAGGAATTCATCGGAATCCTTCACGTCAATTTCCTTGCTCTCCTCCATGATATCATCAAAATAAATACGATTCAGGGAAATCCGGAAAATGCGCTCCTTTTTTTCAATCGTAATATTCTGTGCATCCTCATGTTTCTGAAGAAACTCACGGGTAATATTGGAAAAAAGGGTTGTAATTGATTTATGATAGTTTCTCCCCACTCCCGTCAGCTCGGAAAAGCGTTCATTCACCCAAAGAATTTTTCCTGTATAGTCCAGCAGCGCATATGGAATTTCAAACTCATTCAAAAGTTTTTTCTGTACCGTTGCATACTGTGTGGCAAAATTGATAATCTCATTTGCAAGCCGCGGTCTGGTATTATAATACAGTCCCAGTTCCAGTACAAAATAGACAACAATAAATACCGTCAGCAAAAAGCCTGCCGTCACATCGTAAAAATAAAGCCCCACATCTGCGATTGTCATCGGGATCGTCAGCCACAATGGCCAGCAGAGATACGATCTCAGCTTTCCCCTAAATCGAACCTTTGATTTCATTTACGCTCCTGTTCTTTCCACATCCATCGCTCATCTGTGGAATATGCTCCCGCATCAATAATCTATAGTATAACATTTTCCCTGTGCAAAATAAAGACCTTACTGAGATAACAAAAACTGCCCCATTTTCATGGAGCAGTTTCGTCCAATGCATCACAGATGTATCTGTGTTATCCGTTTTCTTTTGCAATTTCCACAATGGATTTGCTCAGTCCTGCAATCCCCTGAATATCCGATGGGATAATAATCTTGGTTGCCTGACCGTCTGCTGCCTTGGCAAATGCCTCCAGACTCTTAATCTGAAGTACCGCATTATCCGGAGCAGCTTCTTTGAGCATACGCAGACCATCTGCATTGGCCTGCTGGATCTTTAATGTAGCCTCTGCCTGACCTTCGGCTTCCTTGATGGTTGCTTCCTTCTGTGCCTCGGCACGTAGGATTGCAGCCTGTTTTTCAGCCTCTGCATCGAGAATTGCAGACTCCTTATTTCCTTCTGCAACCAGAATTGTAGATTTTTTCTCACCTTCTGCACGCAGAATGGCTTCACGCCGCTCGCGCTCTGCCTTCATCTGTTTCTCCATGGCATCCTGAATTGCCTTTGGCGGAATAATGTTCTTTAACTCCACACGATTTACTTTGATACCCCACGGATCTGTTGCCACATCCAGCGTTGCACGCATCTTGGTGTTGATGGTCTCACGCGATGTCAGTGTCTCATCCAGTTCCAGATCACCAATGATATTACGAAGCGTCGTAGCAGTCAGATTTTCAATTGCCATGATTGGATTTTCCACACCGTATGCATACAGCTTTGGATCCGTGATCTGAAAATATACAACCGTATCAATCTGCATTGTTACGTTATCTTTTGTGATTACCGGCTGTGGTGGGAAATCAACCACCTGTTCCTTCAACAAAACCCTTTTTGCAATACGGTCAATAAACGGCACCTTAAAATGCAGCCCTACCGACCATGTGGTAAGATACCCTCCAAGTCTCTCCACAACTACCGCATGCGCCTGTGGAACAATTTTCACACAGTTCACAATAATGACCAATGCAATGATCACTACAATGAGAATTACAACAGGCATAACTTTTTCCTCCTTTACCTATACCTTTTCTACTATAAGTTTGACACCACTGATTGCCAGAATTTTTGCTTCTTCTCCCGGTTCAATGATCTCATTATCATTACGGGTACGCACCGTCCACTCCTGTCCATGAACAACTGCCATCCCGGTCTGATCCATATTACTGACGCGCTCGGAAATCCGTATATTTTCCCCAATCAGGCTATCCGCGTTTGTTCTTTGCATTTTAGCATTTACATATTTACGCGCCCACGGTCTTGTCGCAACAAGCAAAAGAATGGATACCACTAAAAATACCAGAAACTGCACCACCGGATTTACCCCTGCCATTGCCATAACCAGTGCCGCAAGTGCACCTGCGGCAAACCATATGCACGTTAGTCCGATTGTTGCAAGTTCTCCCAGAACAAACACAATCAAAAGTACCATCCAAAGCAATTCATACGGATCCATCGCTCTTATAATTATCATAGACTCTCCCTCTTTTCTGCCACTTTTTTATTTTGGCGAATGCACAGAATACATACCGGCATTTTCCATCCGAATCACAAATGCTTTTGCAAATCCGGCTGCTTTTGCATAATGCTGAATCTGTGGCTGTTGCACCAGTTTTAAGTCCCATCCGTGCATCTGCACGATTTTTGACACGATGGAAAGTCCAAGTCCGTTCCTCCCATCGCTTACCCGCGCTTTGTCCCCACGCGTAAAAGGATCAAACAAATGCTGCGCCTGTTCCTCTGGAATTAGAATTCCGCTGTCTGCCACCAATACATAAATCCGCTCCAGCTCCCTATAAGCAAACAGTCCGATTCTTGTTCCCTTTGGATTGTGCTGCATGGCATTTGTCAGAAGGTTTGTCACTACACGGGATAACTGAAGTTCATCCGCCCAGACCGGTATCGTTTCCTCCGGAATATCTGCTGTCAGTGTCATTCCGTTTTCTTCCATCTCCGCATACAGCATTGCCGCATTTTCTCTGAGAAGTTCACACAAATCAAGCGTTTTTCCATTTAATGCAAACCCTTCACTATCCAGTTTTACATATTCAAACAACAAATTGATCAGATTTCCGATCCGAACCGATTTATTCTGGATGGCGTTCAGATATTCCTGCTGTTTTTCCGGTTCCTGTACCATATGATCCGCCAATGCTTTTGCGTAACCGGATACGGTCGTGACCGGTGTCCGAAGATCATGTGCGATATCGGAAAGCATCAGATTCCGCTTGCGGTCAAACTCTCTCTGCTGCTGTTCGCGCTCCTCCTGGATCTGATGAAACTCCGCCATCACAATCCGCGCGAACGTTATCGCACCCAAAATATAAGGAAGCAGCATACACACCATTAACAGCAGAAGAACCACAAACAGCAGGATGGCTTTCCATCCTTCCATCTCCTGTACGACGACGGAACTCCTTGTCGCCGGAAGTGCATTGCCCAGCCAGTCCTGTAATCGTTCCCCTGTCCACTGCATCATTCCCTGCAGCGGTGATGGCAAAAGCATCCGGACGGCATTTACTATCAGCAATAACAGAACACATATGATAAAAATAAACAGATCCGTCTTTCCAACGGATGACTGCCTCTGGTAATCCGGGAAAAAGACTTTCATTACCACAGGCATAACCGCCTGACTGATCAGGAAACTGATCAGCGACTGTGCAATCGTTACCAATACAAGGATATAAATAAACCGTTTGATCAAAAACGCCTGTAAATCACGCATTGCTATTTCTCCAGTCGATAGCCCAATCCGCGGATGGTTCGAATATAAGCTGCCGGGTCTTCATCAAGTTTTGCCCTCAGCTTGCTGATGCAGACCATAATATTATTGTCTGCAACCACATAAGTGTCACCCCATCCCTGTTCATAGATCTGTTGTTTGGTAAACACTTTTCCCGGATGCTTCATAAATAACTCCATGATCCGGTACTCTACCGAAGTCAGTTCAATCGGTTCTCCATTTTTTTTGAGTACGCAGCCTTCCGGATCCAGTTCCAGATCCCGGACGGTCAGTATATTGGATGACAGTTCCGCTGTCCCCAGAGCATAAAACCGACGGATATTTGAATTGACACGTGCTACTGCCTCCAAAGGATTGAACGGTTTTGCCAGATAATCATCTGCCCCGAGATTTAACCCCAGAATCTTCTCGGAATCCGCATCCTTTGCCGAAAGTATCATAACGGGAATATTGCTTGTTTTACGTAATTCCTGCAACACATGGTATCCGTCCATCTCCGGCATCATAATATCCAACAGACACAGATCCACATGTTCTTTCTTCAGCAGTTCCAGTGCCTGCTTCCCGTTTTCTGCCTCAATAATCTGATAATTTTCATTTTCCAGATACAGCCGGAGAAGCGTTCGTATCTCCGGCTCATCATCTGCAATTAAAATCGTATAATTCATACATTCTCCTGCCGGAAAGGTGAATTCACCGGATCCTCCTGCTGTGTAAATCCGTTTGAACCAGCCGGGTTTGCATAGCACAGTGCCTCATACAGTGCGGCATGTGTTGCATTCACATATGGTGACACATAAAAGATTGCAAGAATTCCAAGTGTCAGTCCGGATAAAATGTACCATCCGATAAAGGACAGATCCAAAACAAATGCTTTCCATTTCTGTCCCTGCATCATACGCTTGCTTTCCGCAAATGCCTGCTCTTTGGTCATCTGCGGGTTATCTGCCAGAAGGTACGGAATCATCATATATTCATATGCTTTTACAATACCCGGAATGATAAAAAGCAATGACCATAAAACCGTAAACAGATCACGGAAAAACATTGTCTTTGCAACATTCCTGTAATTATTGTCAAATCCATATCCAATGTTCCCAATCTGTGCCGGCTCGTTTAAGTTGCGGATAAAGAATCTCCTGCATCCAACCTCCAACGGATTTATGATAAATACATCAACCAGAAGTATAAGGACAAAAATCACCAGAAAAACAACTATGAGTATGCCGATGGCGATCGCTGCTGCGACCATACCGCCCATCATTCCCCTGTTTCCTGCTTTCAGTCCGTCCTTAAAGCCTTCTTCAAGCCCAGCCTCAAAATCGCGTAGTGAACCATCATCACTGTCATAACTGCTGTCATAATCATAGGAACTGCCTGCCTGATTATCCGATCCATGTAAGGAACCGGTTGCACTGCTGATGTTGCCCGAAGCAGCTCCGCTTCCCCCTGCAATCAGTGTCAGCAACAGGCTGATCAGAATACATTTCCAATAATTTCGTTTAAATGTTGCTTTCGCCCTTCCCTTTAATTGTGCGCGACTCCACATATCAAATTCCTCCATTTCCTTTTGATGATATCATCATAACACCAAATCCTTATCTTAAAAATCGCTGCACCTTAACATTACCTTAACAACGTGTATTTAATTTGCCTGTTTCTTCTTCGGCAAAAGAAGGCTCAACAGAAGGGAAACAACAAACACTCCTGCGTAACCAGTCCGACATTCTGGCTGAACGATGTCAGTGGCAGGCATCCAAAGCATCCGGAAATTGCACTGGAAAATCCATCCACAGCAAGTGAGCCCTGAAGTTCCTCCATTTTAAGGTCACGTCCAAGTGCTCCGGTACACACAGCAGTTGTCGCGCCAGTTGTCTCTGCTGCTGAAACCAGAAAGACAATCGCAATGGTTAAAAAGGATCCAAGATTAAATACCGGCTTATGGCTGGTGAAAAACACAAGTTTTGGAATGCTGAAAAATCCTACCTGGTCAATGGTCTCCTGAATTCCGGAAAAATCCACCATAGGTGCAATCCCTGCAACCGTAAATATAATAGAAAGAATATATCCGAAAATAAGTCCCACCAGAATATTCAGATTCTTATAAACACCCTTTAACACATATCTTGCCACCAGACACACGATAAGTGTCAGGGCTCCTACCAGCAGATGATACCATGCCCCGAACCAGAGCTGCACTGCAGACGATCAGGACGGGTGCCAGATTTGCTACAAACATGGCAAGCACATGTTGAAGGCCAAACGGAATTGCTTTTCTCATGTATAGACAAAAACAGTTTATCATCTTATTGCCCATAGTGTCAAACAGGATTTCCCGGTTGCGGTATAATTATCATCTGTGCTATACTATGAACAATTAGCGTGTGAAAGCGTACAAAAGAGGAGGATTTATTTATGACATCTGCACAAATATGCATCATGATTGCCATTATCGTATACCTTATTGGTATGATCTATATTGGTTTCCGATGTTCCAAGAAAAACAACAGTACTGACGATTTCTATCTGGGTGGCAGAAAACTCGGTCCTTTCGTAACCGCGATGAGTGCCGAAGCTTCCGACATGAGCAGCTGGCTTCTGATGGGACTTCCGGGCGTTGCTTACCTCACCGGAATTTCAGATGCCGGATGGACAGCAATCGGACTGGCTGCCGGTACATACATTAACTGGCTGATCGTTGCCAAACGTATCCGCCGCTATACGCACACCTGCAACAATTCCATTACCATCCCATCGTTCTTCAGCAACCGCTATCGCGATGAAAAAAAGATGCTGCAGGTCATTGCTGCTATTTTTATTGTTATCTTTTTTATTCCTTATACGGCCTCTGGATTTGCCGCATGCGGAAAACTTTTTTCCAGCTTATTCGGGGTAAAGTATCTGACCGCCATGATCATCAGTGCTATCGTAATTGTGGCATACACGACACTTGGCGGATTTCTTGCTGCTTCCACAACGGACTTTATCCAGAGTATCATCATGTCGGTTGCTCTGATTGTAGTTCTGATCTTTGGTGTAGAAACTGCTGGCGGTATCGGTGCCGTTATCCACAACGCCTCCGAGCTTCCGGGATATCTCTCCATGACACTTTCCTATGATGTAAACACCGGAAAGGCCGCTCCTTACAGTGCCCTGACCATTGTTTCCACTGCCGCATGGGGACTTGGATATTTCGGTATGCCGCATATCCTGCTCCGCTTTATGGCAATCGAGGATGAGAAAAAACTGAAACTGTCCCGCCGCGTTGCAACCATCTGGGTCGTAATCTCCCTGTTCGTTGCCGTCTTTATCGGTGTGATCGGTTATACCATGAGCAAAGTCGGCGCACTGGAGATGCTGACCGGATCGAATTCCGAAACCATTATCGTAAAAATTTCCGCCCTGCTCTCCCAGCACGGTGTGATATTTGCCCTGCTTGCGGGTGTGATTCTCGCCGGCATTTTAGCTTCCACCATGTCCACTTCGGACTCGCAGCTGCTGGCTGCATCTTCTGCGGTTTCTTCCGACATTCTCGGTGCTTTCCGCAAAGATTCTTCCAACAAAAATGGAAGCATGGCAGCCGCAAGAATTACACTCCTTGTAATTTCTGTCGTTGCCGCATTCATTGCCAGAAATCCGGACAGTTCCGTATTTGCCATCGTTTCTTTCGCCTGGGCTGGATTCGGTGCCGCATTCGGACCGGTTGTTCTGTTTTCCCTGTTCTGGAAACGTACCAGCAAATGGGGCGCACTTGCCGGTATGGTCTGCGGTGGTTCCATGGTATTTATCTGGAAATACCTGATCCGCCCACTTGGTGGTATCTGGAACATCTATGAACTGCTTCCTGCATTCCTGATTGCCTGCGCTGCGATCGTAATCGTCAGTCTGCTGACACCAAAACCTTCCAAAGAAATCGAAGAGGAATTTGACCGGGTCGCACAGATGAAATAAATCTTTTAACTTTGTATACCAAAAATGTCGGTAGATATCTGACAGATATCTACCGACATTTTTAATTTTTATTTTCAATTATGCTTTGATCCTAGCGGCGGATCTTTACAGACTTCACACTGCTGTATGGACTGTAATACTTTGTTCCATCTACAGTAACATAGCTGCGGATCTTGTAATAATAAGTTCCTTTGGTGAGTTTTGCCCTTGTATAAGACTGCATCTCACCATCTTTTGTAGCCGCAATCTTCTTGTATCCATAATCATATGCTCCCTTGGAGCGGTAGATTTCATAGCCGGTAACGGAAGTACCTGGCAGCCATGTGATACGGACTTTTGATCCGTGTGCACGCAATCTTGTGATAACCGGCTTCTCCGGCTTAATAATAAAGCTTGTCTTTGCAGATCCCGTATAATTACCGGTTCCCACTACCATAACAGCAGCTTTTCCCGGTGCACCATTGTCACTATAATTCAGATAGTAATCCGAACCTTCTTTTAAAACAATGTTATTTAATGTAACGGTAACTTCCGGTTTTACGGAAGATCCCGTATAACTTTGTGTTGCAATTTTGCTGATCACTGCATTTGCAAGATTATTGGATGAAACCGTTGTATTTCCGTTTCCATGATTTACAATACGGAAATAAACTGTTCTGCTTCCATAATAATTTCCGATTCCGTTAATTGTTACGGATGCAGTACCGATATTGCGGTTGTTGCTGTAAGTAAGTGTATAATCTCTTCCCTCGTACAGATAGCCGCCATTCAGCCATACCGATACAGACGGACGAATATCATATCCGGTGTATGTCTGATCAACGATTGTACCTACCGAAGCATTTGGAATATAGTACGAATAGGTATTATTGCTGTTATTGGTTCCTGTTACCTGAACCGGAATCTGCAGAGGAATTCTTCCATCCGGACGATTCAGTGTAAGTGTTGTGGAACCTGCAGTATTTGCGATCAGTTTTGTTCCGCTGATATAGGCAACCGCAGTATTGGATACATACATATTCAGTCCCTGTACAATCGGACAGTTTGCATTGCTTGGCCAGTGATTAGATACTTTAATGTTTTCATAGCATCCAGATAAATCAATGGTCTGACCCGCAGACATCTGAATGTAATTTCCAATGGATGACGGAACAACAATCTGATCTGAGGTAATATTGCTTTCCGCAATCTGAATATTGTTTACCGTTGTCGTCTGGTTGTTCGGTGTTGTATAGGATGTTCTGGTTACCGTGTTGGCAAATTCCTCTACCCAGTAATGGTAGCCATTGTAATATACATGTCCGATTCCGACAGCTGTAAACTGGCTGTTTAACATATTTCTACGCTGTTCCTGTCCGGAATAATTTGCATTGTCTTCCCGCATTGCGTTGTGAAGTGCAGATGCGGAAGAATAATTCACACCGATATTCTCTGCATACACTCCCGCATAGACACCGTTTTCACTGTAAGCAGTATAATAATTTGTGCCATTTGGTCTGGTGTGTGAATACGAAAGTGCAATCTCTGCTGCACGTTTCATGGCTACCTGCTCCAGTGCATAGTCGTAAGTAAGCGGCTGCAGATTATTACAATATGTCTTCGTGTAATTGTTTGCATCCCAGTACCATGCATCGGATGAATTTCTGCGCATACTGTTGATCATGCCATAGACATTTCTGGCATCCGTCTGTCCGTATGTAACCTGAATACTTACGTTCCGTGTACCGGTTGTTGCAGCCATCACATTGCCCGCATACCCCAGTGGAAGCAGTGAAACAATCAGGACAAACGCAAGCAGACGCCTGAGTACATTGTGCGTTTTGGTTTTTCTCATAATCTTGATCCCTTCCTTTATTTTAAAATTTTGTTATCCCTATTGTACGCTTTTTAGCGGCTTCCCGCAATGATAATTTCATAAAGTTTGCTTGACAAGCATAACAGAAAAGCTATACTCTAATTAGCAAACAGGTGGGTGCGCAACTCGTTTCTGCGGGCTGTCGTTTTGTCGGGGACACCGTTCGCAATTTCTAGTCTGCCTAAGAGGGAATCTTCGAAACGTTTATTACGCCCACTCCCCATTTGTCTTGATATTTACTTTATTTTCAATATGTCACTCTGTGACTGCGCAAATAGAACCGTGGGCATGCTTATTCGAAGCTTCCCTCTAAGGCAGACACAAAATCGCTCAGACGGTGTCCCCGACAAAACGACAGCCCGCAGAAACGAGTTGCGCAATCACCAATCTAATTAGCAGATGGAGAAGGGAGAAATGACTGACTATGACATATCAGGAATTAGTTTCAAAATTAAAAGATACTTATCAGGAGAAAGATGCTTCCAAAATCAGTGAACATCTTGCCATCCAGTTTAACATACAGGGAGAAGCCGAAGGTGCCCTGTATCTGGAAATTGCAAACGGACAGCTTCATGTTGAACCATATGAATATTACGACCGTGACATTTTAGTCACCACTTCAGCTGCTGATCTGCTTGCACTCGCGCAGGGCAGCCTTGACATTCTCGAAGCTTACCAGAGTGGGAAAATTTCTGCGGAAGGAAATCTTGCAAAAGCATTGCTGTTAAATGAAATTGTCACCGGTTCATCCGAAGCTCCGTCACCAACGGAATCTGCTACTGTGGAAGCTTCGGCATCAGCGGAATCTGCTACTGTGGAAGCTCCGGCACCGGAAGAATCTGCTACTGTGGAAACTCCAGCTGGCGAAAATACTCCGGCTGCAAAACCATCCGTTAAAGCACCACGCATGTCCCGGAAGAAAAACAGAAAAAGACATAAATAATCTGTAAACTTCCTTGTGTTTTTCAGACAGCATGTTATGATAATTCATAACATAAGGTTTTTGATATAGGAAAGGAGTGAAATATATGTCTTTTTTAAACAACTTAGGACAAAAGATCAGTGATGTGAGCCAGACTACCATTAAAAAAACAAAAGATCTGGCAGATACTGCAAAATTAAACTTAAATATCTCCGAGGAAGAACGCAAGATTGATACTGCATACGAACAGATTGGAAAATGGTATGTGGAAAAACATCGCGAAGATGCCGAAGAAGATGTAAAAACCTGGCTGGATGCGATTGCCGTTTCCGAAGCCAGAATTAAGGAATGCCGTGAAAGCATTCACCAGATGAAAGGTGTAGCGATCTGCCCATCCTGCGGTGCAAGCGTGGATGCCGATGCTGCATTCTGCAGTGCCTGTGGACAGAAAATGCCGGAAAAGCCAAAGCGCTTAAAAACAGACATAGAAAACAAAAGGAGCTGTCGTGCCGCTGATATTCGCTGGTGCGATAGCTCCTTTTCTAATTTTATTAAGACGAGTTGCGCAATCTCTACTGTTTATATAAACGGGTTATAAAACCGGCTGCCATCATGATATGTAATCACAAGTGCAGCCACGGCAAATCCAAGCACCAGTGCAATACACAGATAATCATTGCGCTGTAACTTTCTTCCCATATACCAGGTACGCTTTTTGTACTTCCCATACCCACGCAGCTCCATCGCATTACTGATTGTATCAATGCGGCCGATACTTGTAAAAATGAGCGGAAAGATGATAGATGCCGTACTCTTTATACGGCTCATCAGCTTTGCCTTCCCGGACATTTCTATTCCACGGGCCTCCTGCGCATTTTTAATTTTGTGGAAATCATCCTGCACATCCGGAATATAACGCAGTGCAATTGCCACCGCATATCCGATGTTGTAACTGATTCCAATACGATTTAACGATGCTGCAAACTCCGACGGATTGGTGGTCACGACAAAAATAAATACCGCCGGGATAATTGTAAAATATTTCAAAATAATGTTCAGCTCATAAAACAACTGCTCCGCGGTAATCGGATAATGCGCCGAAAGCTGCCAGAGTACATGCTTTGTACCATAAATTTTTGTTCCCTGATCTGGTGCAAAAATAAAAATGGCAAGCACATTGATGACCAGAAAGAACATAATGAACTTAAAAATAGAACCGACCTGTTTCCACTCTGTTTTTGAAATCTTAAACAGGATCAGACTAAGAACCAGCATCACGGCGAGTACACGGGTATCATAAGTAAGCATGCTTGTGATGGACCATGCCAGAAAATAGATCAGCTTTGTGACACCACACAGCCGGTCCATCCAGGTATCTTTTTGCTCATAGGTCAATAACTTTGCCATTACCGCACCGCCCTTTCGTAATTGATAAACCGCTGCACGAACTGGGAAGGATCTTCAATTCCACATTTGACCGCCATCTCATAGAGTGACGTCTGCTTTAAATATGCCGGAGCTGTGATCGTTTCATTGGTCAATACTTTTGCCGGCGTATCAATGGTCAGAAGTTTTCCATCTGCCACAACAATCGCACGGTTGGTATATTCCAGCATCAGGTGCATATCATGTGTAATCATGATAATGGTCGTCCCCTGTGTCTCATTGATCGTCTTTAAAAACTCCATAATTTCCGTATAATGGCGGTAATCCTGCCCCGCTGTCGGCTCATCCAGAATCAGGATCTCCGGCTTCATGACAAGAATGGATGCAATCGTCACACGCTTCTTCTGCCCGAAACTCAATGCTGAAACCGGCCAGTTCCGGAACTGATACAAACCACAGATTTTCAGTGTCTCGTACACACGCTCACGAATTTCTTCTTCCGGAACCCCACGCACCGTCAGACCAAGCGCCACTTCCTCATAAATCATGGGTTTTGAAATCATCTGATTCGGATTCTGCATGACGATTCCGATATGCTCCCCACGCTCTTTGACCGAAAGCGGTGAGATATCTTTTCCATTCAGTTCGATTTTTCCGTTGCTTGGCTCGAGGAACCCACAGATCAGATTGGAAAGGGTTGTCTTTCCGGCACCGTTTTTCCCGACAATGCTGATCATTTCCCCTTTTTTCACATCAAAGCTGATATCCGAAAGAATCGCCTTTCCCGGCTGATAAGAAAAATGCAGATGGTCTACTTTAAGTACCTTCTCCTGTGTTTCCTGTTTCTGCGGAATCTGCGTAGTCTCAAACCATTCCCGCACCTGTGTTTTGTATGGTTCAAAATTCATGGTTTCCACATGCTGCGGATGATCCTGTGCAGTGATGGTACATCCGGCATGTTTGAGTGCCGTGACATAGAGCGGTTCCCGGATTCCCTGTTCCTCTAAGATATTTCCAACCAGCAGATCATCCGGTTTCATGTCCGCAACAATGGTTCCGTCTCCGACCACAACAATACGGTCTACATCTTTGTACAGCACATCCTCCAGACGATGCTCAATGATTACGATCGTTTTTTTCTGTTCCTTTTGGATTCTGTCAATTAACGCGATCGCTTTCTTTCCGGTCGCCGGGTCAAGATTGGCGAGTGGCTCGTCAAACAAAAGAATATCCACATCATCAATCATAACGCCCGCCATGGAAACTCTCTGTTTCTGTCCACCGGACATCTCCGATGGTGCATGGGAAAGCAGCTCTTTTACTTCTACCGTTTCTGCCACACCGTCCACTTTGCGAAACATTTCTTCCTGTGCCATGCAGTCATTTTCCAGCACAAAAGCAATATCTTCCGCAACCGTCAGACCGATAAACTGCCCGTCCGTATCCTGCAACACGGTTCCGACCATCTTGGAAAGTCCGAAAATTCCAAGTTTTTTCGGATCTTTTCCCTCGATTTTTAAAGTTCCGGTACTGTCTCCTTCATACGAAAAAGGGATCAGTCCGTTGATACAATTTGATAATGTCGACTTCCCTGATCCCGATGGTCCAATGATGAGCACCTTCTCTCCGGGATAAATTTTCAAATTGATATCCCGGAGTGTCGGCTCCATCTGTGACCGATATTTAAATGTAAAATTTTCAAATTCAATAATCGGTTCCATACGTTTTTAGTCTTCCTTTGTAAGACTTGATGATTTTGCTCCAATCTTTGTATATCCCAGTCCGAGTAATGAACCAAGTACACCCACAATAATAATATTGGCTACAAACGCAAATACGCCCTGTGAGAATACTTTCTTTGCAGGCTCTGCATAAATGAGAATATCAAGCACCGGTGCAACAACGATCCATGCAATTGCATTTGCAACCACCTGAACGACATTAAAAAGAACTACTTTCTTCCTATTAAACCCACCGGCCTTAATCTCAAAGCTCTTTGCGAATAAACCAACTAAAATTCCAAAGATCGCATCTGGGAATACCCAGCTCCACCATACACCACCGTAAAACAGTGCATCTCCGAGTGCATGTCCCAGCAGACCAATGATTCCTCCGACAACCGGTCCAAACACTGCTGCAAGAAATGCCAGCACTGCTGCACGTGGCTGCATGGATGTATTCGGGATAATTCCCAGCGGAATCTGCACTTCTGTCAAAACAATGAACAATGCGGTTCCGATACCGGTTGCTACAACTTCTTTGATTCCAAATTTTTTCATAACAAGTTCCTCCTTTGTTTTTTCAGTACCTTATTATTTATGATAAACGCACAAATGTCAAGTTTTTCGCCCTTTTTCTTTCCAGCTTCCCCTAACTTTTTGCACCTTCTCCGGCAAAGTATTCCTTCACCAGCTTTACAACCACTCCGGAAAGCAAAAATACTGCAATCAGGTTCGGAATTGCCATGAGTCCGTTAAATGTTTCCGCAATACTCCACATCAGGCCCAGATCCATGGTCGCACCCACAATGGCAACCAGTGCATACACCAGCATGAACGGCTTATTGACACGGGAGCCGAACAAAAACTCGATGCAGCGCGTCCCGTATAATCCCCATCCGATAATGGTGGAAAATGCAAAACAACACATCGCAACCGCAGTAAAAATAGATACCCAGTTTCCGTATGTTGCGGTAAATCCACTGATTGTAAGCTCAGCACCTGCCGCCTGACCGTAACTGACCGGAACCTGGCTGCACAAAATAACCAGCGCGGTAAGCGTACAGATCACAATTGTATCTACAAACACCTCGAAAATTCCAAAAAATCCCTGCTTGACCGGTTTTCTAGTGTCTGCACAGGCATGTGCAATTGATCCCGTGCCAAGTCCTGCCTCGTTGGAAAAAATTCCACGGGATACACCCTTTTTCATACTCATGAAAAAGCTGCCGACCGCGCCGCCGGTCACTGCTGCCGGATGAAATGCCCCTTCTATAATGGAAGCAAATACTGCCGGAACATGACCGATATTAAATAAGATCACTCCCACTGCCAGAACAATATAGATCAATGCCATAAACGGTACCAGCTTTTCTGTCACCCGTCCAATCCGCCTGATACCTCCAAGCAGAATGAGTGCGATCAGAACCGCCAGAATGATCCCAACCACAAGATTAACAGTCGGTACCGCATCTTTTGAAATAACATGGTAATTCATTAATGCCGTATTGATGGCTGTGGTAATCGTATTTACCTGTGTGGCATTCCCTGTTCCGAATACGGTCAGTACGCCAAACGCGGAAAACAGATACGCCAGCCAGTGCCAGTGTTTTTTCAGTCCGTTCTTAATATAATACATCGGACCGCCGACCAGATCCCCATGCACATTTTTTTCGCGGAAATGCACCGCAAGCGTCACTTCTGAAAACTTGGTACACATACCGAGAATTGCGGAAATCCACATCCAGAACACTGCTCCCGGACTGCCGATGGCAATCGCCCCTGCCACACCGGCAATATTTCCCGTGCCGACCGTTGCCGCAAGTGCCGTACACACCGCCTGAAACGGTGTCATGGCTCCATCCGATGCCTCACGCTTCTTAAACATGCGGCCGAAGGTCACTTTCATCGCGTATGGGAACTTGCGGATCTGTAAGAACCGGGTCCGGAAACTCAATACCAGACCAACACCGATGATACAGATCATTGCAGGAACACCCCAGATGAAATTGTTGACCGCATTATTGATTGCTTCAATTGTGGATAACATATTTTTCTTTTCCTTCCTACGTGAATAAGCGCGTGTTTTTTGTAAAACACGCGCTTGCATTATAGCACAATTTTTGCATTTTCTCTACAATGGAATTGTGGAAGAGGATATTTCCCACGGAAGTCCTTACGGTGGTCCTTATTCCCCCGCTCGTGCAGCCGACCCCAACACTTTCTGGCCTTATCAGGTATGGTCCTATCAGGCCGATGATGCCTCCTACACCCAAATAGGTTTTGTGACCGACTGGAATAAAAAAGAATGGGCAGACAGCATTGACGGATTTTCCTCATTTCCGGATTCCGCTGATAAGGATCACGACGGTATCGTATATCTCCTGACAAATGCCAAAGGGAAAAAAACCGCCATAGATGCTGCTGACCTGAAAAAGTGGGTGGATTCCTACCGTAAAGGTGCAAAAGAAATTCCCATCACCTATCAAAGGCTCAAATAATGGCAATTATGATTGTGTATCAGGATCACTGGCTGCGTACCGCCCAGCGCATCTTCGTGGATCGTGCCCGTCCGTTCTGCGCACACTCCTGCGCGGACGGACGCACCACATCCTTTGCATACTCCGAATAAATGCCTGCGCGACAGCCTTCTTTTAAAGCACGCTTTACCAGCTTGTCCTCCCCGGAATGGAATGTCAGAATCGCCACGCGGCCGCCCGGTTTTAAAGCACCCGGCAGTTTTTCCATAAATTCATAAAGCACCTCAAACTCTCGGTTGACATCAATGCGAAGTGCCTGAAACGTCCGCTGACAGGTCTTTTTGATGGTTTCTTTTTTATCCTTTTCCGGCAGAAAATCGAGAGTGTCTTCAATAATCCTGCGCAGTTTTGTAGTTGTATCCACGCGGTGTCCTTTGCGGATCTCATCGGTGATCGCTTTTGCAAGTTCCTCACAGTACGGCTCATCCGAATTTTCATAAAGCATTCCGGCAAGCTCGTCACGGCTGATCGTATCCAGACGCTCTGCCGCACTGATTCCTGCCTCCTGATTCAGCCGCAGATCAAGCGGTCCGTCCACTTTAAAGGAAAATCCGCGCTCCGGATTGTCGATCTGCATGGATGAAACACCAAGATCTGCCAGAATAAAATCAAATCCACCCACTTCTTTTGCAATCTCGTCGATCGTGCAGAAATTCTGCAGATGGATGGTCAGCATGTCCTCTCCGAATCCCTGGTCTGCCAGACGTTTTTTCGTCTTTGCCGATTCTGCCGGATCCACATCCGTCGCATGGATGTGTCC
>PPYF01267832.1_pt1 | contig 20529 bp, 22 predicted proteins | sample 1559871 | NCBI WGS metagenome assembly PPYF01 (sample SAMN08240021, study PRJNA423297) | Human gut metagenome, whole genome shotgun sequencing project. | reverse complement strand
AGTGCTGTGAGTTTACACACAACTTACACACTTTAACGATTCGGAAAGGCTTAATACGGCTTTGCTACCCGGCTTCCGTGAGCACGGAAGCCGGGTAATTCTATCTTGCGGCAAACTCCCATTCCAGATATAATATTCTCAACCAATGCGAAAAGGAAGGCGTGATGGCAGATGTATAACCCACAGCTTGAAACTTTTCTCCGCGTGGCGGATGCAGGCAGCTTCAACAAAGCCGCCGAAGAAAGCTACATCACGCCCACGGCAGTCATCAAGCAAATCAATTCGCTGGAGGAATCCCTCGGCGTCAGGCTCTTTGACCGGAGCCACCGGGGACTGCGGCTCACAAAGGCCGGGCGTTCCATGTATCAGGACGCCAAATATATCATTCGATATTGCCGGGACTCCGTGACACGGGCAAAAAACGCCATGCAGGAGGATGAGAACATCATCCGTATCGGTTCCTCGCCCATGACTCCGGCACAACTCCTGATGGAGCTCTGGTCCAGAGTTCAAACGCTGCACCCGGACATCAAATTTCAGATCGTCCCCTTTGAGAACACCCCGGAAAATGCGAAAGAGATCCTTGCAAATCTCGGAAAGAACATTGATGTAGTAGGCGGTATTTTTGATGAGACCATGCTGCACCTGCGGGGCTGTGCTGGGTTGGAATTGGTCAGAGGCCCGTTCCACTGTGCTGTTTCCATTCACCATCGACTGGCAGCAAAGGATAAATTACAGATCACAGATCTTTATGGCGAAAATCTCATGCTGATGCACCGGGGCTGGAGCCATTATGTGGATCAACTCCGAGATGACCTCTGGCAGCACCATCCACAGATCCATATTGTAGATTTCGACTTTTACAACATGGATGTGTTCAACCGCTGCGAGAACACCAATGACGTTTTGCTGGCTATTCCCGGATGGGCAACTGTCCATCCGCTTCTGAAGATAATCCCAGTGGAATGGAATTACAGCATTCCCTATGGCATTCTCCATTCGCCAGAGCCGACACCGCCGGTACAGCGCTTTTTGGATGCAGCCAAAATCATCAGCAAAGAGCTGTACAACTGATTATAACCTAAAGGTATATACTGATGAACGAAGCGAGACTTCTCTTGAAGTCTCGCTTTTTTTATACTATAGGCAGAAGTTCAAGAAAAGGCAGATGATGATATGAAGCTTGGATGTTTCTCTGCGCTGCTGTTTTGTACGGCGCTTCTGCTGAGCGGCTGCGGTGCTCGTGAACCACAGGAACCAGTGGAAACCACTCCATCCCAAACAGCAGCATTTACAAGGGAAAGCAAAATCAAAGATGTGAAGAATGCTCCAATGTTCGGCTCTTACGGACGGTTGCTGTTCCCTGTAGAGGATGCCTACTACAGCGGCGACACGCTGGAAGAACTTCAACTGACCTACTACAGCCATATCGATCCGGACGAAACGTTGGAGATCGTGAACACCCTGCGAGAGCGGGCAGCGGACGGCCAAACCATCTTCTATGACATTTACACTGACGAGGAAAAGGCGGCTGACCCTGCCAAAGAAGATACAGGATTGTTTTTCTTCAAGGGAACTCCCGGTGAGAAGCTCGCCATCTGCAATGCAGGCGGTGCCTTTGCCTATGTGGGGGCCATGCAGGACAGCTTCCCTCATGCGCTGGAGCTTTCCAAAAAGGGCTACAACGCCTTCGCTCTCATTTACCGCCCCGGCGCACAGACCGCCTGCGAGGACTTGGCAAGAGCCATCCGCTTCATCTTTGACCATGCGGACGAACTGGAAGTGGACACCGATTGCTACTCCCTATGGGGCGGCTCTGCAGGAGCGCGAATGGCGGCGTGGCTTGGGTCTTACGGTGCAGAAGCCTTTGGCGGCGGCGATCTGCCCCGTCCCGGTGCGGTCATCATGCAGTACACGGGACTGAGCGAGTATTCCGAAAGCGATCCGCCCACCTATGCCTGTGTCGGTGACCGGGACGGCATCGCCAACTGGCAGGTCATGCAGGCGCGGCTCGAAGCCATGCAGCAGGCCAGGATCGATACGGAGTTTCATGTGTATTCCGGTCTGGGGCACGGCTTTGGACTTGGGACTGGAACCAGCGCCGAAGGCTGGATCAATGATGCCGTTGCCTTTTGGGAACAGCAAATGAAGAAATAACATTCAGAAAGGATGCGTTTTTATGAACAACTTTATTTTTGAAAACAAGACCAAGGTGTATTTCGGCAAGGGCGGCGTGAAAGAGTATCTCGGCAGTCTGCTGGGGAACTACGGCGAAACCGTCATGCTGGCCTACGGCGGCGGCTCGATCAAGCGCAACGGCGTGTACGATGAGATCATGGGTATCCTGAATGCCGCAGGCAAGCGCATCGTGGAGTTCTCCGGTATCATGTCGAACCCCACTTATGCCAAGGTGCAGGAGGGCGCGAAGCTGGCGCGTGAAAATCACGTCGATCTGATTCTCGCCGTGGGCGGCGGCAGCGTTTCCGACTGCTGCAAGGTCATCTCCGCACAGGCGAAGCTGGACGAGGACATCTGGGAGATGCAGTACACGAAGCACACGCTGTCGACCAAGTTTATTCCCCTCGGCACGATTGTCACGGTGTTCGGTACCGGCAGCGAGATGAACAACGGGGCCGTCATCACCCACGAGGAAAAGAAAATCAAGGGCGCTCTGTGGGGCGCACAGGCGGATTTTGCGTTCCTTGACCCCAGCTATACCCTGTCCGTTCCCATGAAGCAGGTCATCTCCGGTGCCTTTGATACCCTGAGTCACGCCATGGAAACCTACTTCGGCAAGCCGGATGAAAACAACCTGTCCGACGATATTAACGAAGCCGTCATGCGCAGCGTCATCCGCAACATCCGCGTTCTGCTGACCGACCCGGAGAATTACGATGCCCGCAGCGAGCTGGCGTGGGCGTCCGCGATGGCAGAGAACGGCGTTCTGAAGATCGGAAAAGTCACGGACTTCCAGTGCCATATGCTGGAGCACCAGTTGGGCGCGTACACCAACTGCAACCACGGTGCAGGTCTGGCGGTGATCCACCCCGTTCTGTACCGCCATATCTACAAGTCCGGCGCGGCGCGGTTTGCACGGTTTGCGCAGAATGTCTGGGGTGTCGCACCCAAGGGCAGCATTGAGGAGACGGCTGCTGCCGGTATCGACGCGCTGGCTGCGTTTATCAAGGAAATTGGTCTGCCGACCAGCTTTGCAGAGCTGGGTATCCCCGATGACACCGATTTTCGTGCCATCGCGGATTCCACCGTTCTCACCCCCGGCTGCTGCAAGAAGCTGAGCCATGACGAGATCTACGAAATTTTGAAGGAGTGCAGGTGACCATGAAGAAAATCACAGCAGGCAGAGATATGCTTGGTGAATTTGCGCCGAAGTTCGCACAGCTCAATGATGATGTTCTTTTCGGTGAGGTTTGGAGCCGGGAAAGCGAGCTTTCTGCACGCGACCGTTCCCTCATCACCGTGACAGCACTGATGGCGCAGGGGCTGACGGATACCTCTTTCGGACATCATCTGGCAATGGCAAAGGAAAATGGGATCACCCGCAGTGAAATTGCGGAGATCCTGACACACGCCGCATTTTATGCGGGCTGGCCGAAGGCATGGGCAGCATTCCGCATGGCAAAGGATATCTGGGCAGACGAGGAAGGCACCGACGAAAAGCAGCGTCATCAAAACAGTATGGTATTTCCCATCGGAGCGCCCAATGAAGGTTTCGCACAGTATTTCAGCGGGCAGAGCTATCTTGCGCCGGTCTCCACGGAGCAGGTCAAAATCTTCAATGTGACCTTTGAACCCGGCTGCCGCAACAACTGGCACATCCACGAGGCGGACAAGGGCGGCGGACAAATCCTTATCTGCTTGGCCGGGCGCGGTTACTATCAGGAATGGGGTAAGGAGCCGCAGGAGCTGCACCCCGGCGATGTAGTCAACATTATGCCCGGTGTCAAGCACTGGCACGGCGCTGCGCCGGACAGCTGGTTTTCCCATCTGGCGGTGGAAGTGCCCGGAGAAAACTGCCGCAGCCGGTGGTGTGAGCCGGTGAGTGAAGAAGAATATCAAAAACTGAAATAAGGAGCATTGCTATGAGTATTTTATTTATCAACGGCAGTCCCAACAAAAACGGGAACACCGCCGCACTGGCGGCAGAGCTGCTGGAAGATCACGAATATGAGACTTTGAACCTTACGGACTACACCATCGGCGCTTACGGGCAGAACCTCCCCGGCGATGGGATGGATGCTGTCATTGGTGCCATGAAGCAGGCGGACATCGTCGTCATCGGCTCACCCCTGTACTGGCACAACATCTGCGGCAGCGTGCGCAATGTGCTGGATCGTTTCTACGGCAAGGTGGAGGACGGCGAACTGTCCGGACGCAAACTGTATTTTGTGTTTCAGGGCGCTGCCCCGGAACAGTGGATGCTGGAGGCGGGCGAGTACACTATGAAGCGCTTCGCCGGCCTCTATGGCATGACCTACGGCGGCATGGCGACCAATAAAAACGAAGCCACAAAACTTGGAAAGAACATTTAAGGAGGAATCTTTTATGGAATACGCAACTCTCAATAACGGCGTGAAAATGCCCATGGCCGGTATCGGCACCTTTCTTCTGACCCCGGACGAGGCGGAGGCCTCCTGCGTCAGCGCCTTGCAGAACGACTACCGCTTGATCGACACCGCCAACGCCTATGTAAACGAAAAGGCCGTTGGCCGCGCCATGAAGAAGTCCGGCTTGCAGCGGGAGGAGATTTTCTTGGAAACCAAGCTGTGGCCCAGCTTCTATGAGCAGCCCGGCGCAGTGGACAAGACACTTGCCCGTCTGGACACCCCCTACATCGACCTGCTGCTGATCCACCAGCCCGCGGGCAATTATGTGGCGGGCTACCGTCAGATGGAGAAGGCGTACAAGGAGGGCAAGGTTCGCGCCATCGGTCTGTCCAACTTCAAAAAGGAGCAGATTGAGGAGATTCTTTCCCTCTGTGAAGTAAAACCCACGATTTTGCAGACCGAGCTGCACCCCTATAACCAGGAACCGGAGCTGAAAGCCTTCCTGAAGGAGAACGGTATCGTGCCGCAGGCATGGTATCCGCTGGGCCACGGTGACAAGGCGCTGCTGGAGGAGCCGCTGTTCGCTCAGCTTGGCAAGAAGTACGGCAAGTCCGCGCCCCAAATCATTCTCCGCTGGCACATTCAGAGCGGCAACATCGTCATCCCCGGCTCCAAGAATCCGGAGCATATCAAGTCCAACTTTGACCTGTTCGACTTTTCTCTGACGGAGGACGAAATGGCGCAGGTCGTCGCCCTCAACAAGAATGTACGCTACTACACCAACACCCCCGAACTGCTGAAAAAGTACGCTGAAATGGTTCCGCCCGTAGACGAGCAGAAGTAAAGGAGAACGCAATGAAGAATAGACAGATCGCCGCGCTGTTTCTGTGCGGTATTATGAGCCTTTCTCTCCTGGCGGGCTGCGCCAGTAACACAGCAGATGCGGACAACTCGCAGAACGATAACGCCCAGACAACCGAAGACGGCATGAAAGCACTATACCTTTCAGAGCAGGGCATTTTCTCTGCGGGCGGCATTACCGTGACCTCCGACGGAACCTTTGACCCGGAGAACCAGTGGGAGGAGACCGGAGCCGGTCAGACCGCCCATGTGGATCACGCCAATGTGCTCTATCAGATCCCCGCAGAGGAAACCGGGCTTCCCATGGTGTTCCTCCACGGTTACGGCCAGTCCCGCATGGGCTGGATGACTACCCCGGATGGCCGGGAGGGCTGGTCGAATCTGTTCCTCCGCAAAGGCCACAGCGTGTTCCTCATTGACGAGCCCCGACGGGGCGAAGCGGGCGCTACCTCCGTCAGCGGTGACATCAGCACCAAGACGCTGGATCAGCGCTGGTACACCCAGTTCCGCATTGGCCGCTGGGAGAATGGCGAGTCTGTTGTCAACGAAGGCTCTCAGTTCCCCAACGATGCCGCTTCTGTGGATCAATTCTTCCGCCAGATGACGCCGGACACCGGTATGACCTCTGATATGGGCGGCGATTTTGATAACGAGACCGTGGCAAAGGCCGTGGCTGCCACCATTGACGAAGTATATGAGCGCACTGGAAAGAACTCCATTCTGGTGACTCACTCTCAGGGCGGCGGCCCCGGCTGGACGGCAGTGCAGTACACCGACCATATTGCCGCCATTGTCGCCATTGAACCCGGCGGGGCCCCAGGCGCGGACAGCGAGGACTTCAAGGCTGTGTTGGAGAAGAACATTCCCGTCACCATGTACTTTGGCGATTACATCGACAACGGTGACCCTGCGATTCAGGCAACCGGTATGTGGCAGATGATGCGCCAAGCGTGCTACGACTTCCGCGACGCTTACAACGAGCAGGGCGGTAACTGCACCGTGGTGGATCTCCCTCAGGAAGGCATCACCGGCAATGACCACTTCATGTTCCAAGATCTGAACAACGATGTGATCGCGAATCACATTGAAAATTGGATTCAGGAAAATGTGAAATAAAAGCGATAGGAGGATGATCTTATGAAAAGCGTTCAAAAATTCGGCAGCCTGCTGTTGGCTGCGCTGATGATCCTGTCTTTGACCGCCTGCGGCAGCAAGACGAATAATACCCCTGCACAGACACCGTCCAATGACACACCCGCTGAAAGCACCCCGTCGGAAACACCAGATGATGCCACGGCAGGCGATTCGGACAGCACCACCTCCGGCGGCAAGGTGCTGGTGGTCTACTATTCCGCCAGCGGCAACACCAAGCGCGTGGCAGAGGATATTGCCGAGGCCGCAGACGGTGATCTCTTTGAAATTACGCCCGCTGAACCCTACACCTCCGACGATCTGAACTGGACGAACAGCGACAGCCGGGTCAGCCGGGAGCACGATGATGAATCCCTGCGGGATGTGCCTCTGACCACCACGGAGGTGGAGAACTGGGACGATTACGACACCGTGTTTATCGGTTATCCCATCTGGTGGGGCATCGCAGCGTGGCCCGTGGACACCTTTGTAAAAAACAATGATTTCACCGGCAAGACCGTCATTCCCTTTGCCACATCTTCGTCCTCCGGCATGGGCCAGAGCGGTACGCTGCTCTCCGAAATGGCGGGCACCGGCGACTGGCAGGACGGTCAGCGCTTCTCCAGTGGCGCCAGCCAGAGCGATGTGGCCGATTGGGTCAGCGGCCTTGGCCTGAACGGTTGATTAACCGAGTATTTCCTCGGAAGGAGGGCAAGGTATGCGAAAAATGTTAGCGGGTTTACTGGCGGGAGTTCTGCTGCTCTCCGGCTGTACGGCGCAGGCGGCGGCAAAAAGTGACGATACTGCCGCCGTCGCGCAGCAGCCTGCGGAGAACGCCGCCGTACAGGGCGGCTTCACCGAAAACCAGATGCTGGACGGTGCGGATGGCATCATCCATTTCAGCTACTATCTGCCGGACGGCTATGACAGCGCAAAGACTTATCCCCTTATCGTGGCTATGCCGGGGTATGGGGAGATGTGGTTCGGGGAGGATTCCGCAGGCAGCAACCTTCGCTGGAACGGCGTGCAGGCGTGGACGAAGCTGTCGGAGCCTGTGATCCTTGTTTCCGGCCAGCTCACCGACTGGGGCACAAAATCCGCACGGCAGGCCAACGAACTGGCAGAGTACATGATCGGTCACTTCTCGGTGGATGCCAGTCGAGTTTACGCTGCCGGATACTCTGCGGGCGGCGAAACCATGTCGCAGGCAGTGGCACTGCGCCCCGACCTCTACGCCGCCTATATCCACGGCGGCTCCCAGTGGGACGGCACCTATGACCCCGTGGCGGAAAACCGTGTGGCAGTCTATATCTTCATGGCGGAAAACGACGAGTATTACGGCTCCCAAAAGGCGCGGGACGCCTACGCGAACCTCCACGCCGCCTATGAAAAGGCAGGGCTGACTGATAGCGAGATCGACCAACTTTTGCAGCTCAATATTCCGGACAACGCCTATTTCAACGCCAAGGGCATTTACAATTACCATGGCGGCGGCAGCGTGGTGTTCGACGATGAGAACGTACTGAACTGGGTGCTTGCCCAGAGAAAATCAACAGGAAAGGATGACAGCAATGAAAAAGATGAAGCGACTTCTGACGGCGGTCATAGCGGCAGCGCTGGTGATCACAACAATTCCGACGGCCCTGGCGGCAGGGGGTATCTTTAGCGACGTTCCGAATGGTGCATGGTACGCGGATGCCGTGGATTATGTCTATGAGCACGGCATTATGAACGGCACTTCTGCCACCACGTTCAGCCCCAATACGCCCATGACCCGCGCCATGCTGGTGACGGTTCTGCACCGTGCCGCGGGCAGCCCGTCCGCTGCCACGGGAATGGCCTTCTCTGACGTTCCTTCGGGCGCCTACTACACGGGTGCGGTGGCATGGGCGAGTGCCAACGGCATCGTGACCGGCTATGGCAACGGGCGCTTCGGCTCCAACGATCCCGTCAGCCGCGCCCAGATCGCCGCGATCCTCTGGCGCTACGCTGGTTCTCCCAGTGCGGAAGCCGGACAGGATTTTGCCGACGAGAGCAGCATCCCCGCTTACGCTTCTGCCGCCGTGGATTGGGCAAGGGCGAACGGCGTGGTGAACGGCACCACCGGCAACCGCTTTGACCCGAACGGCAACGCGACCCGCGCACAGGTGGCTACGATCCTTCGCAACTACCTGACGATGACACCCGTCACCCCGCACCCCGATCCCGGCACCGGCAGCAAAATTCTCGTGGCCTACTTCTCCGGCTCTGGAAACACGGAGCGCGTGGCACAGGACATCGCGGATGAACTGGACGCGGATATTTTCGAGATCACACCTGTCACGCCCTATACCTCCGCTGATCTGGACTGGACGGTGGACGGCAGCCGTGTCAACCAGGAGCATGACAACGAGGCTCTGCGGGACATTGCCCTGACCCAAACCACCCCCGCAAACTGGGATGAGTATGACACCGTGTTCATTGGCTATCCCATCTGGTGGGGCATTGCGGCGTGGCCTGTCAACAACTTCGTAAAGGACAATGACTTCTCCGGCAAGACCGTCATTCCGTTTGCCACCTCTTCCTCCTCCGGCATGGGTCAAAGCGGCACGTTGCTGGAAGAAATGGCTAACGGCGGTACTTGGCAGAGCGGTCAGCGCTTTTCCTCCGGCGCGTCCAGCAGCACCGTCCGCGATTGGGCCGCAGCCCTTGGGCTGTAATGAGTAAAAGGCCAATCGCAGCAATTTTGATTGCCATGTTTGCAGGCGTAATGCTGACTGCCTGTGGGCAGGAGCCTTCCGAGGCTCCTGCCCCTGATCTTGAAAATGGCATTTCTGCCATCGAGGATGCTATGACAAAGCAAAATGAGAATTATCCCGCAAATCCTAATATGACCGACGATCTGCGTGACGGTTCCTCGGAGGACACCGTAGCCACGCCGGGCGATTTTCCAGAGGCATATAACTATGGAAGCGGCAAAATTGCAGACTATTCCCGTACCGCCATGCTGCAAAAGCTGCCGGAGCCTGCTGGTAATGAAACCATTCTGAACACGGCAGCAGATCCATCAAACATTCAGGTGCTTTATCTCTGGGAGAAAAACAATGTCCCCGCCAAGACAGAATTCACGCAGGACATGACTGGCTATTTCGACGACTATGACTTCCGCCCCTATGTCACCGCCATTCCTGTCCGGGACGGCGTAGAGCCGAAAGGCGCGGTGGTGCTGATGGCAGGCGGGGCCTATCAGTTCCGGGGAAACTACACCGATTCCCTCCCCACCGCCGCAGCGCTGCGGGAACTGGGGTTCCAGACCTTCATCGTGGACTACCGTCTGTCACCCTATACGCAGGAGGAGGGGGCACTGGATGTGGCGAGAGCTGTCCGCTTTGTCCGAAAGAACGCGGACGTTTACGGCATTGACCCAAATGATATCGCCGTCATGGGCTTTTCGGCGGGCGGCATTCAGGCCGGTGAATTTCTGATGCACTACGACGAGGACGTGAACGGCACGGTGCTGGACAGCGCCTATGTGCCGGACAAGCTGGACTCCGTTCCCGCCCACGCCTCTGCCGCAGGCATGATCTATTCCTTCTATGGCCGCCTCAGCGTGGGCAATATGGACTCTAACTGGCTGTCCGAGGGCAATTTACCGCCGACCTTCTACGTCTACGGCACGGAAGACCCCTTCTACCGTCAGTTCCAGCAACAGTATGACGTGATCTCCGGCATGGACATCCCAACCGGGCGTATCGTGCTGAACGGCTGGCCCCACGGCTTCGGCGCGGACGGCGGCTGGGTCAAGGATTACGCTGCATGGCTGGAAGCGATTTTTTCAAACGCAGATAAAGGATAACGGAATGAAACCGACGATGAAATGCAAGCTCGCAGTCGATGCCGCGATGACTGTGGCGCTGCTGCTTTTGATGGCATACGGCCTTGTGGGCGAGGCGGCGCATGAATGGCTGGGAATGGGAATGTTCGCCCTGTTTCTTACGCACCATGTACTCAACCGGAAATGGCTGTTGGCAATCGGAAAGGGCAAATATACACCTCTGCGCATAATCCAGACAGCGTTGGTCGGAGTGATTCTCCTTTGTATGCTCGGCTCGATGGTCAGCGGTATCCTCCTGTCGCGGTATGTATTCACGTTTCTGCCGAAGCACGGCGGCTATGAGGCGGCGCAAAAAACGCATATCCTCTGCGCCTACTGGGGCTTCGTCTGTATGAGCCTGCATCTGGGATTTCACTGGAGCATGATGCTGGCGATGGCGCGCAAGCACTTACAGCCCTCGCCTTTGCGGACGTGGAGCCTGCGCCTTGCCGGTTGGCTCTGGGCGCTTTATGGCACATTTGCGTTTCACCGCAGAGGCGTTGGACTCTACCTGCTGCTCAGGAGCCATTTCGTATTTTATGACTATTCCGAGCCTGTGATCCTCTTCCTGATTGACTATCTTTTCGTAATGGCGCTGTTTACGCTGATTGGATACTATCTCTCACAAGTAATCAGAAAATAAAAAACGTCAGCTGCTCCATGGCAGAACGGTTCTAAGGCCGTTCTGCCCAACCTTTTCACCCCATCCCAACGGAAACCAATAATTTCTTTTTTGGAACTCTGTATATAACATATAACTCTACGCATTACGTAGTCTTCCGCAGAGCATTACACTCAATGTAGACCTAATGTAAATTCAGATCATTCTGTGTTTACGTAAGTCTACGTTGAGTGTAATTTTTTTGCTTTGTATGGGTGGTCAAACGGGGCCGGTTTTCTACATTTATTACGAAGGGATGAGACATCCACCCCTATTCTCACACGAAAGAAGGAGTTTGATTTGAGCAAACGAAAACACGGACCTACGATCGTACCGCCCCTATCAGCCAATGTGGATAACAAAGAAAAACGATTCATTCAGGTTGGAAACTCACTGCTTCTCTCCAAGCAGTTCCACGCGCTCAGCACCGGCAGCCGGTTTCTCTATTTCTGCATGGCCATGGAGAGCGGCGGAAGGAAGGATTTCATTCTTCCGCAAAAGGACGCAAAAAAGTATGGAATTGCTCCTTCCAGCCTGCGGAAGCACATCAACGAGCTGGAAGCCGCCCGTTTTATCAGAGTCTATTCCGGAAAGCCAACACGCGAGCCAAACCGATATGAATTTTGCCTGAGTTGGAAGCTGCCGCCGTCACCCCTTCGTTCGCATACCCCCATGGCTATATGTAGTAAATCTGTCTCGGATGGAAACAAGGGCGGGCCGTAAAAAATCTCACTGGTTATGTCTTTTAGAATGAGTGCCGGCTGACAGAACGGAGGTTACTTGTGCTGTTTTGATACAAGATTGGCATTTCTCTTGCGCAAAAATGAACCAGCCGAAATGAATGAAAGGATACAAAATGGATCAATTCAGTTTCCATAGCAGGAAGATGCTTTTAGAGGCTGTCCGCTCCGCGGAGGACACAGCCATCCAGCTCCGGCAGTACGCAGCGGCAACGCTGCCGCCCGTGTGGGAGCTTTCCGAAATAAGCGGTGACGCCGATTTGTCAGCCGCTATTGAGATCACCGCAGAAGGTTGGTTGAAAGTGGAACTTCCCTGCGTCATGCCTCGGCGAGAGGACAATGACCGCTCCCGCTTCCTGGCAGGACTGCTGCGGAACGCGATTTATCGGGCATTTCCGAAGCACGATCAGCCGAGGTTTCGCACCTGCGTGCTGGTGTATGAGCACATCTATGATCTCAGCCAAAGCAGGCGCTTTATTGACCACGATAACCTGGAGCTGAAGCATTGTCAGGATGTCCTGGAAGCAGCCTTTCTGACCAACGACACCTCAGTGCTCTGCTCTGCGTTTCAATGCAGTCATCGAGGGGCACAAGACAGCACCCGCATTTGGATACTGACGCCGGAGCAGTTTCCCGAATGGCTGAAGAGGCACCGTGAATGTTGGAATGGCAGCACCGAAAACAGGTAAGAGACAACCCGAAAACGCCTACCAATTCCTGTTCAAATGGCAGTGCGGATTTTCGGTGTTCTGTAGCAGAGGAAAACCCTTGTGGCGCAAGGACTCTCGGCCTTAAAAACGGTCGGGGGTAGGGTTTATAGGGTAAGGACTTTGGATAACGGTATAGAGGCCGTTCCGGCAGTCTGAGATAAGTATGCTTGCCGATCATAGGCTGCGCGTGTGAAGTGTCCGGCAGCCTTGCTGATCAGGCGTTCTGCTTGTCTCTGAGAGTCGGCTGGATGCGCTGTTGAGAGAATAATTGACCGAACAAGAATGAGGATATATTGATGCAATTAAAAAATGGATGTATGGCAGTAAAGCTGCTGGATTTTATAGGCCTGTGCGGCGAAGTACCGGTTTCTCTAGTAAGAATGCTGCCGGGATATTATGACTATAATCGGCGTGTAGTGACAGCGCTGATACGGGAGGGCTACTTAAAGGAACGGCGCATAAAAGGGTATCGACGCAGAATCGTTCGCTCCCTGAGCCTGACGGAATTGGGATTGAAACATCTTCAGCGGGTCAGCCCCGGGCGGGCGCAGCGTGTCCGCAGTCATGCGCTGGCTCCGGAGAATGGGCATGGCAACTGGAAGAAAACACTGCGACTTCACCGCGGCGCGGCCTGCCTGCTGACAGCAATGCGGCTCAGGGCTATTTGGCAGCCCGGAAGCCAAAAGGAGTCCGTGATGGGAAAGCAGCTCGTCTATTTCAGCGCCTACGAGCTGACCCAAAAGTATGGTTGGGACAACAAGGGAGCCAGATTGTCGGGCATTTTTGTGTACAGGTATTACTATTACCCGGTTTATTATCTTGGCGACAGCAACTTGCTTTGGTCGGTGGAGGCAGAGCGGATGTTTCTCGACCGGGTTGCTTCCTCGCCGTTAGGATATGGCCGGACATGCGGAAGCTCGATCCTTCTTGGTGACAAGTGGGACCTGATCGAAAATCTGATGGCTCACGGGGTAAACCCGCGCAGCCGTCTGATCCGTTTCAGCAAGAACAGCAGCTTTCATTATTTCACCGTCGATGAGATGAGCCTGCGGCTGATGAAGCTGGCGCTGGATGAAGTGGCGCTGCATCGGTTTCAGTGGTACTTGCAGCAAAACGGCATTTGCAAAGCATCTATGCTTCCGCTGTATCTGTTCAGTCTGGAACTGCTTTCGGAGGCGTACGCCTCGAAAACGGGGAAACAAATGAGGACAGAACTGGATAGAGGTGGATTATTCTCGTGCCAGGCAGATGTTGTAAAACGGATCTGCAACACAGGGCCTGATCTGATCACGATTCCCGACAAATGGTTGCTGGGCTTCGATATGGAGAAGGGCGGTGAACCGGATGGAGGATAAAGTCCCTGTGTGGGAAAAGGCTAATCTGAGCCTTGAAGAAGCCGCAGCCTACTTCGGCATCGGTATCAATAAGTTGCGGGATATGACCAATGATGAAAATTGCCCGTTTGTGCTGTGGAACGGCAGCAAGCGGTTGATCAAAAGAAAAGCACTTGAAAAATATTTGGAGTCCTCATATTCAATTTAGACATGGAAAACGACAGAAACATGGTGTATAGTATAGACACCGTGTTAAGCGCTTTCCGGCAGAAAGGAGCGAAGAATTGTCCGAAAAGCGCAAGGATAAGAAAGGGCGCATCTTTCGCTCAGGCGAGGGCCAGCGCCCCAATAAAACCTATTTTTATCGCTATCACAGGAACGGTGACAAGAAATGGAGCTATGTCTACGCCCCTACGCTGGAGGAACTGCGGCAAAAAGAAGAAGTGATCCAGCGTGATCTGTTGGATGGGATCGACTATGCCGGCGGCGAGATCACCGTGGCTGAATTGGTGGATCGGTACATCAACCTACGTCGAGGGCTGAAAGAAAACTCCATGAGAGCCTATGGCTCCGCTATCAATCGCATCCATACGGATCCTTTTGGAAGCCGAATGATACGCAGCATCCGCCTGTCTGATGGGAAAGGGTGGTTCGTTTCTCTGCATGACAAGGGCTTGAAGCAGAACACGATCGGCATTCTGCAAAGTGTTCTCCGGCCAGCCTTTGAAATGGCAGTCGATGATGATATGATTCGGAAAAACCCATTCAAGTTCAAGTTGTCCGATGTGATCCCCAATGATGCTTATGTACGAAGCGCATTGACCAAAGCCCAACAGGAGCGGTACCTGCAATTCATCCGAGATCATGGTAAGGACAACTACTATGATGATATTGTGATCCTGCTGGGGACTGGGCTGCGTGTCAGTGAACTCTATGGCCTGACCAAGGCAGACATCGACTTCGACCGACGATGTATCCACATCCATAAGCAGTTATGCCGCACGGCAGACAAGCCCTATTTCATCGCTCCGCCAAAGACCAGCAGCGGCAACCGCAGCATTCCTATGACGGATACCGTCTATATGGCTTTCCGCCGCGTGCTGGAAAACCGTGGGCATCCCAAGGTAGAAATGATGGTGGATGGATACAGTGGCTTCTTGTTTTTGGATAAGGACGGCAAGCCGAAGGTCGCCATGCATCTTGAGAACTATATGCGTGGGATGCGGCGGAAGTATGTCAAGAAGCATGGGAACACGCTTCCAAGCGTGACACCCCATGTCCTGCGGCATACCTTCTGCACCAATGCACAGCAAGCGATGCTGGATGTCAAAAGCCTGCAATACCTGATGGGCCATTCGACTGCCAGTGTAACACTGGATGTTTACACACATAGCGATTTTGAGTCAGCGGAACGGGCGTTCCGACAGATTGCTGAAGCCCTGTGATCACAGCATTTTTCTCATTGCGAAGCTTACACACAACTTACACACTTTGCCCGTGAATATGCGGAGATTTATGGAGAATTATGAGGCCCGGCCTCAAATTAGGGTGCGGTATCATTTGGAAATAAGTTCGATATTCTTTGGATTTCATGTGAAAATGATACATTTTCACACAAGGATATTGAATTTTTAAAAATGCATCCCATAAGGGCGGCATGTACTAAGAGGTAACCGCTAACCCTTGAAATTGCTGGGTTTTCTGTAGGTGGTGTGGCTGATTTACACCAAATTTACACCAATTCAGCGCTTAATAGGCAAAAACCTCCCCGATGCTTTGCATCGGGGAGGTTCCTTTTTATTTACCTTTAAACGCTATTGGAATCGCCCGATAGTCCATAGGCCCGATTGAGATGGCAGTAAAGAGTGGAGTATTCTGATTGGGCTCGATTGATTCATATAGTTCTTCTTTCTTTGTCAAACGGCTCAGAGTATTGTGGTGTCACAATGCTTTGAGCCGTTTGACATATCCGGCACTTTAGTACACAGCTTTTCTCACTGAGAATTCAGTTCCGTTAAGACTATCAGATGATATCTGTTTCCAAATTGTGCCGACAGTTTATTTATAAATCAAAAAATAAGGTCAAAAGAAAAAAGGTGCTATACTGTGCGAAAACACCTGATAGGAGGAAATCTGTATGGAAATCACTCTTGATTCGAGATTTGTGCAATATTTGGAGCTGCGAAATCGGGCGCTCAAAAAACGGGAACCCACAGCATTGTATCAACTGGCTCAGGTTTATTCACACATGAACGGTAAGGAAGCGAAGCGGAAGGCCTATGAGCTGTACAAAATCTCGGCCGCATTCGGATATGCAGAAGCACAGTTCATGATGGGAGTGTGCTGCGAAAACGGCACAGGAATCAGACGGAGCGAACAAATGGCGATTATGTGGTATCTGCGCGCGGAAATCAGCGCTGCCAGCGACATCGCTGATCACTCAGAGTTTGTAGAGAAAACGGAACAGGAGCGGCTTCGCCTATATCGTGAGGATCCCTACTTTGCGGCAGAAATGGATGATGCCGCATATGCTCAGCTTGATTTACAGGAAGATGCAACCATAGATGAAATTGCCTTTGCCGCAGAAGCTGGCGATCCGGCAGCACAGGACTGTTTAGGCCACAGCTATGCTCTTGGCTGCAACGGCCTTGAAGAAGATCATAAAGCGGCTGAGTACTGGCACCGCAAATCTGCCCAGCAGGGTTGGCTGGCCGGTATGCACCATCTGGCCCAGTTTTATAAACGAGCGGAACGGTATCGTGAAGCTGCGGAGTGGTATCGAAAATTCGCAGAACTTCGTATCAAACAGCGCAAGACAGAACTGGGCTGGTAATGCAGAAAGGCAGGATGGAGCTTGAAGAATGCACTGGTTTTTAAATTATATCAAAAACTAAGGTCTTAATTATAAGGGTGCTATACTGACGACAAAAAAGAAAAGGAGTTGCACATATGAACGCATTTGACAAGGTGATCGGATACAAATCCATCAAACGGGAACTGCTGCAGGTCTGTGATATGATCCGCAACCGCGCAATATATGAGGAAATGGGTGCCCGCTTGCCGCATGGATTGCTGCTGTATGGCGATCCGGGCTTTGGAAAAACGCTTCTGGCAAAATGCTTTATGGAAGAAAGCGGATTGAACACCATAACGGTGCGGCGGGATCAGGGCGGAGATGCCTTTGTCAACAGCATTACACAGGCATTTGCCAAAGCAAAGGCCGAGGCGCCGGCCATACTCTTTCTTGATGATATGGATAAATTCGCCAACGAAGATGCCTCCCGCTGTGACGCACCGGAATATGTAGCAGTACAGGCAGGGATTGATGATGTAAAAGAAACAGAGGTCTTTGTCATCGCCACGGCAAATGAGATTCGCAAGCTGCCGGACTCCCTGCTCCGCTCCGGCCGGTTTGACCGAAAGATTGGAGTTTACGCACCGTCGACAGCCGATGCTGAAGCAATCATTGCCCACTACCTGACAGAGAAACGTATTTCCGATGACATTAACATGAAAGACCTGACCATGATGATGAGCTATCATTCCTGCGCCGAGCTGGAAACGATTCTGAATGAAGCAGCTGTCCGTGCAGCCTTTGCGCGCAAAGAGAGCATCGGCATGGAGGATATCACGAGCACCGTGCTGAAGCAGCAATATGGCGCGCAGGAGGAGATCTCTCATGTTGCTAACGAAATTCTGGAAAAGGTAGCTCTTCATGAGGCCGGACATCTGGTGGTAAGCGAAATTCTGTGCCCCGGCAGCGTTGGGTTTGCGTCGCTGCTTCCCTCCAGGGAAAATCGTTGCGGCGGCTTTGTCCATAATTGCAAGGTACTTCCCGATTCCTATGAAGCGATCATCGGGCTGGGCGGCAAAGCCGCCGTAGAGATGCGATATGCAGGACAGATTGCCGACGGATGCGCCAGTGACATTAAGCGCGTAGTCAACCGCATTCGCGAGGCAAGTGCCAAAGAGGGAACACTTGGTTTTTCGCTGCTGGATGTTGAAAGCGGTTCCTCTGCCGGTATGTCCGAGAGTCTGAATGCCCGCAGCGAAGCAGCGGTGCAGATGGAACTGGAGCGGTGCTACAACAAAGCCAAAAACATTCTCTCAGCGAATCAAGCGTTTTTTGAGAAAATCACCGAGGCGTTTCTTGAGAAGAAAACGCTGCTTTATTCTGATATTCAAAGCATTCGCGGCGCCTTCGCAAAAGAAAAACACGCGCCGGGAGGCGAGGCAGCTTCGGGGTATGACAGCTCCGAAGAACCTTCAGAGGAAGAGAAAGTGGATGAGCTCAAGCAGCGTATCCTGCGCAGGCTGGAGGAGCATAGAAGAAATCAATACTGTTGATGGACCTGCTGCACTTGTTATTATTTACTTTTTTTGATATGATCGTCATATCAAATCAAGATTTTGGAGGAAAATGAAGTGGAATATTTTGGAGAATTGAAATGCAAAATTGCCGAACTGGTAGACCACCAGGGAGAAATCCGAGATGAACTTTTGCAAGATATTAATGCAATGATTTTGACACAATATGTTATTCAAGTGAAAGATATCGTCATTGAACCACTCCGTGTCGAAGCGTATCTATATGTGGACGGCAGATTTGAAGACAAATTCATTCACCGTCCAAACAAAAAAGCTCCTTATGGTGCCTGCCAACGGAATCGATTTGGTCAATTATATGTTCATCCCGGTTATAGTGGCGTAGATATCGTATTGTCACTTGAAGAGACCTATGCGTATTCATGCTTAATCAAAAACTCGCGCATTTCAGTAGGCGGCAAGGTCGTAGAACCTTTCGCCAAACAATATGGGGTTGCAATATTTCTCAAAAAAATTGGATTTCAGATTGGTGATAATCAAGTAGTCTTGAAAAAGAGAGAGCATCCAAGGGAAGATATTGTGTTCAATACCGTAAGAAAAGGGCTTTTATCTATTAAGGAAAGGCCTGATTTTAGTAAGGCGGAGCAGAATCAATTCAATGCGAGACCGATTGCTTCTTTAATTGAGCTAAAGGAACATACATCTTCACAGTTTAATTTTGAAACAGGTTACGGTGGCGACTGGATTGTTGTTCAATATCTTAAGAAAGTGAAGGAAGAAAATCCCAACATTACTACAAACCAGTTGAACCAACTCCGCAAAGAGTTGTATCCAAATGGGAGCAAGAATTTGCTGGAGAAAGAATTTGGGAAAATATAATGATTTTACTGCCATCAAGCATTTTTGATAGCCATATCTTTCGCCATTCTGCCGCCAACCTCACCGCAGCGTTTGAAGTCCACAATGTTCCCTATCATTTTCTCTCCAATACCAAGGACATCTGGCTGCGGGATTTTATGCCGGTGCGGACAGACTCCGGACGATTGGTTTCTTTCCGCTATGAGCCGTCCTACCTAAACGGCTTTCCCTCACTGCGAACCGATTTCCGCCAAGAGATTGCACCGCAACTCCATCTGCCGGTCACATACTCCGGAATCAACCTGGATGGCGGGAATGTGGTATATTCGCCCTCGCACCAAAAGGTGATCGTGAGCGACCGTGTTTTTGCAGAGAATCCGGTATCCCCACCCGCAGCGTTAGTGCGGGAACTGGAAAATTGGTTGGAGGCGGAAATTATTATCATCCCGTCCCTAAGAAGTGATATGACCGGCCATGCCGACGGTATGGTGCGGTTTGCGGATGAATATACCGCCATTGGCAACGATGTGCCGTCCACGAACGGTTTGGAGCAGCGCATCAAACACATTCTCCGCAACCATGGCATTGATGTCATGGACTTTCCTTATCAAGATGGTCAAGGCATCAGTGCGGTGGGCTGCTACTTAAATTTTCTCGAAACAGAAAACTGCATTTTTCTGCCGGTGTTTGGTTTGGATATGGACAAAACAGCGGTTAGAACAGCCCAACAGATTTTCAGCAAAGAAATTGTACCGGTTCAGATTTATGAAATTGCCAAACAAGGTGGGTGCCTGAATTGCATCAGTTGGGAGCTGAACGAATGAACCAGTCTTTTCATTTACACAATACACCGGAGGTTCGTTCTAGAATGCATCGCATCGTTGACTGCCCTGTATGCGGAATGAAAACCCTGGATTTTTATTGGATTTGTGAACACTGCGGATGGGAATACAACGGCACAACAGAGGACGAAGAGGAATCGGATGCCAATGGCATGACGCTGACAGAATATGCCAAATATTGCTATGCACTTGCAGAACTACAGGAGAGGCATCCAGAAGAAAATCAACCGAATCTATGGAAATTCCTTTCCCAGGGTAACGCCCCATGTTCTGCGCCACACCTTCTGTACGAATATGCAGCAAGGGGGCATTGATGTGAAAAGTCTGCAATATCTCATGGGACACTCCAATGTCAGTGTAACGCTGGATGTCTACACGCATACGAATTTCCAAACTGTGCAGGAAGCCTTTACGAAAGTTGCAGCTAACCTCTAATTTTTGCCCTGGATACTTTACGACAAAAGTTACCATTTTCGGCCGTTAACTTACGTAGAGTCTTGCAGAGTACTTTTGAAAAAGTGCAGAATACAGGCATCATATCCATACTTTTCTCTATGTTTTATGTCAGATTGGGGCTGTTGACAAAGTGGTTTTCTAAAAAATCCGTCTTGAAAAAAGTTCAGGAAAAAGTCATTTCTGCCATAAAAA
>PPYF01188299.1_pt1 | contig 20531 bp, 14 predicted proteins | sample 1559871 | NCBI WGS metagenome assembly PPYF01 (sample SAMN08240021, study PRJNA423297) | Human gut metagenome, whole genome shotgun sequencing project. | reverse complement strand
AATAATCGAAAGTTGACAGTAGCCCCCCTTACAGGGGGCATTCTCAAAAGCCACCTTCTCAGAAGGTGGTCTTTTACTGGCTCCGTGCTGCTACGGGGCCGGCATAAATGCCTTGCCGGGGCGACACACAACCAATAATCGTGGTCGTTGTAGGCCGGATAAGCGAAGCGCCATCCGGCAACATCGGCACAGACTTAACCGTGCTTATTCTTCAATTCAAACCGCGGTGAGACCAGCCCGTACAGCGTCCAGCCGAGGAACGTCACGATGGAACCGTACAGCATCGCTTCTTCACCGGAAGAGTAGAGCGCATAGAAGCTGTACATCGCACCAATAAAGGCCACGAAGTTAGCGATGCGCGCTTTATTCATCGGCACGTTAGCCATACGCTGGATAATGACCAGTGCCGCCATCGACAGGATGTACGGAATAATGTTGGTCACCACCGCCAGGTTCACCAGCACGTTGAACTGATTATTCAGCGACGGGCTGATGGTCATCAGCGACAGCCCGGACTGAATCACCACGATCACCAGCATCCCCTTAACCGGCGCATCCGCCTTGCTAACCTGAGAGAACACTTTCGGGAAGTAGCCTTCATCCGCCGAGGATTTGAATACCTGGGCGATAGTGAACTGCCAGCCGAGCAGCGAGCCGCAGCAGGACATGACCATCAGCGCCATGATCACTTTACCGACTTCCGGCGTGAACATTTGCGCGAAGGCCAGGCCGAACGGGGCGGTTGAATTAGCCAGGTCCATATTCGGCACAATCCCGGCAATCACGTTGGTGGAAACGATGTAAATCACCGCCGCCCCCAGCGTCCCGCCGAGCACGGCGATCGGTACGTTACGTTCCGGGTTTTCCACCACTTCAGCGTTGGCGCAGGCGGATTCCAGACCGAGGAAGGCCCACAGCGTCATGGCGATGGATGAACCGACCGCGCTAAAGAACGGCACGTGATGCGGGTTCCAGGACTCGACGTACATCGTCGGGCTGAACCAGAACCAGCCAATCACGCACAGACCTACCACCGGGATAATGACGCCCCATACCGTGATGCTGCTGATCTGTCCGGTAATGCGCGCGCCGCCGAAGTTGGCAACGGTACAGATCCACAGCACGCCGATGGTGGCGAGCCCAATTTGCACGGGGCTCAGTGCGGCACCGAAAAGCTCGGTGCCATAACCCACCGCCGAAATTGCGATCGCGACGTTGGCAATCAGCAGCGATACCCCATAGGTATAGTTGGCCATAAAGTTGCCCGACTTACCAAAGGCATACTCCGCATAGCCGCCCATGCCGCCGGATTTTTTACTGAACATCCCGCATTTAGCGAAGGCCCAGGCCAGCGCCATAGAACCGACGGCGGTGACCAGCCAGGAGATAATGGAAATGGTGCCGACTTCAGCGAGCTTGGTGGGCAGCATGATAATACCGGAGCCCATCATGTTCACCATCGTCAGGATGGTGAGCTGAACAACACCCATTTTGTTGTTGGCTTTGCTCATAATTTCTCCCCTTTCAGCAGCGCTGGCAGCGGCTGCTGAGGTTTAATCACGTTGCACCACACTTCTTTGCGACCGTCGTGTTCCTGGATGTAAACCCCTTGCAGTTCTGGCGCAAAGCCCGGCAGCAGGTTGATGCCTTCTTCCAGCGCTTTGAAGTAGCGCAGAACGGAATCCCCCCAGATTTCACCCGGGACAACGCACAGCACGCCAGGAGGATACGGCAGGGCGCCTTCGGCGGCGATTTTGCCTTCCGCCATTGACAGCGGTACCAGATCGACCTCGCCGCGGATGTAGGCAAAGTTCGCCTCCTGCGGGTTCATGCTGACGCGCGGGAAGTGTGATTTGCGGAACATCTCTTTTTGCAGCTGTTTGACGTTATGGCGGGCATACAGGTTATGCATTTCCTGGCACAGCTGGCGCAGGGTGTAACCGGCGTAACGCTCTTTATGCTGACCGTAGAGCGATGGCAGCACCTCCTGCAGCGGCGCGTCAGATTCCAGCAGCGTTTCGAAGCGCACCAGCAGCGCCACCAACTGTTGCAGCTTGGCCATATCTTCTGCCGGGGTGAGCAGGAACAGGATTGAGTTGAGGTCGCATTTTTCCGGTACTACACCGTGTTCACGCAGGTAGTTGGCCAGAATGGTGGCCGGCACGCCAAAGGTGTCGTACTCGCCATTAGCGTCGATGCCTGGGGTAGTCAGCAGCAGTTTGCACGGGTCAACGAAGTACTGATGCTCCGCGTAGCCTTCAAAGCCGTGCCAGCGTTCGCCCGGCACGAAGTGGAAGAATCGCAGGTCGTTGGCAATCTGTTCGGTCGGCCAGGATTGCCACGGTTTACCGTCAATCTCGGCGGGCACAAACGGACGAATGTGGTGGCAGTTATCCAGAATCAGCTTACGCGCTTCGATGCCGTTAGAGACGCAGTCCATCCACATATTGCGGCCCGCTTGCCCTTCGTGCATCCGCGCGTTGATGTCCAGTGCGGCAAACAGCGGGTAGAACGGGCTGGTGGACGCGTGCATCATAAAGGCGTTGTTGAGACGTTTATGCGGCACATAGCGCTGTTGACCTTTGATATGACTATCTTTTTTATGGATCTGTGAAGTCTGCGAGAAACCGGCCTGCTGTTTATGCACCGACTGGGTCACCAGAATCCCCGGGTCGTTTTCATTCAGCTCCAGCAGCAGCGGCGAGCAGTCGGCCATCATCGGAATGAACTGTTCGTAACCTACCCACGCGGAGTCGAACAGGATGTAGTCGCACAGATGACCGATTTTATCCACCACCTGACGGGCGTTATAAATCGTGCCGTCGTAGGTGCCAAGCTGGATGACCGCCAGACGGAATGGGCGTTCGTTACGTGCGCGGTTTGGCGCCACTTCTGCCACCAACTCACGCAGATAGCCTTCTTCGAAGCAGTGGGCGTCGATGCCGCCGATAAAGCCGTACGGGTTACGTGCGGTTTCCAGGTAGACCGGTGTGGCACCAGCCTGCAACAGCGCGCCGTGGTGGTTGGATTTGTGGTTATTACGGTCAAACAGCACTAAATCTCCCGGAGTCAGCAGCGCGTTGAGCACCACTTTGTTGGAGGAGGAGGTGCCGTTGAGCACGAAGTAGGTTTTGTCGGCGTTAAACACTTTTGCCGCGTGCTGCTGAGCGATGCACGGCGCGCCTTCGTGAATTAACAGGTCACCCATTGCCACGTCGGCGTTGCACAGGTCGGAGCGGAAAAGCGTTTCGCCAAAATACTCGACAAACTGGTTCCCTGCCGGATGGCGACGGAAGAATTCACCGCCCTGATGTCCCGGGCAATCAAAGGCACTGTTGCCCTGGGCGACATAATCCACCAGCGCACTGAAGAACGGCGGGCGCAGGTTGACTTCGTACTTGTGGGCGGCGGCCTCCAGCTGGCGTCCATAGAAATCGTTGCGGGTTTCATCGTGCTCGAATACCCCTTGAATGCGGGCAAGATATTCAGCCGGAACGATCTGATCTTTATTAATAGCAATAAATACCGGCAGGTTATAACCCGTCGCATCTATTTCATCGAGTTTACCGCATTCCACATCTTCAATAGATAATACGGCCGCCGCGACATCAATAAAGTGGGTGTCGCAGGTATTGATAATACTACGCTGGGTAGTAAAGCAGTCAGGGCATGAACGGCTTACGGCAATTTTTAATTCAGACATTTTTCGACTCTTTATTTTAGGTAATAGTAGTCCCTCAATTTCTCGATGGAGAAATTGATATCGCCGGATAAAAAGCAATACGATCCCGCTGATGATTAAATCAGGACATTGCTTTTTTCAGAATGTGGCAAACCCAACCGGTCCGGTGGCCGGCAGAAACAGGTTTGTCAGAGCGAGTGCAGGCAGCAGGCAAAGGCCTGTATTAGCAAGAAATAACTGCGAGGCACCCGAAGTCGGGAGACTTATCGGGCGTTAAAGAAGTGAAAGTCGAAACTATTACGGTGGGCAAACATCATAATATGCGTTGTCCGCCGTATGTGGGGCATTAATCGGTTATTGTTTTCCATTTCGTATACCTCAGATGAATATCCTAAAGCGAGGTCATTTTATCTCCGGATAGACTTAAAACTGTGAGAATGATCAACAATAGAAGATCATTTATAAAATTATTCATTATTGATGAGCTGCAAGCCAGGATAAAATTCTGGATTGTTTAAGTAATGTAAATGAATTGTATTGAATATATTTTTGGATGGGCTTTAAAACTGTATTTTAATTTTTTAAGATTTAGTTATTTCTGACTAAAATAAAAAATCGGCTATGTTGTAATTATGAATAACTATTCACAACATAAAGCGATAGCCAATTCCAGTTTCGGTTAATAAATGCTGAGGACGCGCGGGATCTATTTCCAGCTTCTGGCGAAGATGTCCCATATAAATGCGCAAATAGTGACTATGCTCTACGGCATTGGGCCCCCATACCTGGCTGAGGAGCTGGCGTTGGGTGAGCACTTTACCGGCGTTATTCAGCAGTACAGCCAGCAGGCGGAATTCAATCGGGGTGAGATGAATTTCTTCGCTGCCACGGGTAATTCGCCGTGAGGCGAGGTCAACGGTGATATTCGCAAAGGAGACGACGGGTTCATTGGGCTGGGCACCGGCATGGCGACGTAGCGCGACGCGTAAGCGCGCCTGTAGCTCGCCGATACCAAACGGTTTACTCAGATAATCGTCGGCACCGGCGTCCAGCGCCGCTATCTTGTCACTCTCTTCACTGCGCGCCGACAGCACAATAATCGGCACCGGGCTCCACTGGCGGATATCGCGAATAAAATCGAGACCATCGCCGTCAGGTAGGCCGAGATCGAGGATTACCAGATCTGGTTTACGCGTCGCCGCTTCCAGTAACCCGCGCTGGAGGGTTTCGGCATCAAAAACGCGCAGGTCTTCAGCTTCCAGTGCGGTACGCAGAAAACGGCGAATGGCGTGTTCGTCTTCAACAATCAGAACGCTGGTCACAGCTCTTCGTATCCCTCTTCAAGTTCTGGCGGTTTTTCCAGTGGAAGTGTAACACGAAAACAGGCGCCACCTTCCGGGCTGTTACTGACAGAGAGCGTCCCGCCGTGAATTTCGACGATAGCCTGACAAATGGCCAGCCCTAGCCCCACGCCGGGAATCGCTGACTCTTTGTGGCCGCGGGCAAATTTGGCAAAGATATGCTGCTCCTGTCCGCCAGGAATGCCCGGCCCACTGTCCCAAACGTCCAACAGCAGGTGGTTATTTTCCGTCGCCGCGCGAATACCGATTTGTGCCTCGCTGCCTGCATACTTCACGGCGTTTTCCAGCAGGTTGTTAAGCACTCGCTCAAACAGCGGACCGTCGAGGTGCACCAGCATCAGCGGATCGGGCAAGGCGAGGGTGATTTGCCGCCCGCCAAGCGTGGGCTCCAGCGTACGCAGCGCGCTGCCTATCACCTCTTCAAGCGTCAGCCACTCTTTATTAAGGTTAAAGCCACCGGACTGAATCCGCGCCATATCCAGCAGATTGTTTACCAGACGTGTGGTGTTGAGCACGTGCTGGCGAATTTCGTTCGCCTGTGGCGCGTAGGGCGAACCGCTGCTGGCGAGATCGAGCGTCAGAATTTCGGCCTGGCCGAACAGTACGGTCAGCGGTGTGCGCAGGTCGTGCGACAGCGCGGCGAGCAGCGAGTTACGCAGGCTTTCGCGTTCGCTGATAAGCCTTGATTGCTCTTCGCTTGCCGTCAGCGCCAGCCGCTCCAGTGCGCTGGAGACCAGCAGGGTAAAGGTTTCCAGCAGCCGCTGCTGCTCCGGTACCATCAACTGACGCAGATTATTGGGCTCGACGACGACCAGTCCGTGGGTTTTATCCGCGCTGCGCAGCGGCAGAATCAGATAGGGGACGCCGGGTAGCGTGTCGGTTCCTGCCCCGGCGGGCAGCCCTTTGTCAAAACTCCAGTGGGCGATGGCTTCATCCCAGGGCGTCATGCCTTCCTGATGATTCAGCGCCGCCAGCTTCCCGTTTTCGTCCGGCAGCAGCACCTGGCTGCGGGCGTGGAAGGTCGAGCGAATATATTGCTCGCAGGTGAGGGCGATATCGTGGGCGTTGCGGCCCACCGCGAGTGTTTTCGACATTTCATACAGGTGACGCGTTCGTTGCTCGCGATAGCGGGCCACACGCGCCTGATAGCGTACGCCAGCGGTCAGATTACCGATGACCAGGCCGACGGTGAGCATCACGCCGAAGGTGAGCAGGTACTGGACGTCGGAGACGGCGAGCGTGCCGCGTGGAGCAATAAAGAAGAGATCAAAACTGACCACGTTGATCACCGTTGCCAGCACCGACGGCCAGCGGCCATAGAACAACGCGACGATCACCACCCCCAGCAGATAGAGCATGACCAGGTTGGCGGCGTCAAACGTCATTAGCCACTGAGCGGCGACCAGGGTAATGGCGGCGCACAGCGCGAGCGCCACCAGGCAGCCCCGGATCTGCACGCGCCATTTGTCGATAAACGGGCGGCGGTCGCTTGAGCGCTCGGGCAGCGGCAGGGGGGGCTCATCAACGCCTATCACCAGCAGGTCCAGTTCCGGCGCGTGGCGAGTCAGCCGGTCGCCGAAACGCTCACCGCGCCACCAGCGACGCTTCTGCTGACGGCCAATGACAATTTTGCCCAGATTGTGTTCGCGGGCATAGCGGATCACCGCCGCTTCCTCGGACGGATCCGACAGCGTCGCGGTCTCTGCGCCAAGCTCCTGCGCCAGTCGCAGTGCGTTAAGAATGGCGCGGCGCTGTGGTTCGGGCAGACGGTGTAGCGTAGGGGTTTCAACGTAAACGGCGTGCCAGACGCTGCCCAGACGGGCGGCCAGACGCGCGGCGGTGCGCACCAGCTTTTCGCTACCGGCATGATGGCCAATACACAGCAGGATCGCGTCCTGGGTATGCCACACTTTTTCCTGCCCCTGACCGTCTCGCCAGGCGCGCATTTGATCGTCCACACGCTCGGCGGTACGGCGCAGGGCCAGTTCGCGCAGGGCGATCAGGTTACCTTTGCGAAAGAAATTCTCGATCGCGCGTTCGGCCTGGCCGGCCAGATAAACTTTGCCTTCGTTCAGGCGCTGACGGAGGTCGTCCGGCGGCAGATCCACCAGTACGACTTCATCAGCAGCGTCAAAAAAGGGATCGGGCACGGTTTCCCGCACCTGAATGCCGGTGACGCCGCTGACGACATCGTTCAGGCTCTCCAGATGCTGGACGTTGACGGTGGTGAAAACGTCGATGCCCGCCTCCAGCAGTTCGTCGATGTCCTGCCAGCGTTTGGGATGGCGGGAGCCGGGCGCGTTGCTGTGGGCCAGTTCGTCCATTAACACCAGCGCCGGGCGACGGGCGAGGGCGGCATCCAGGTCAAACTCCGTCACGTAGCGGCCGCGGTAGGCGGTACGCTTTGGCGGCAAAATGCTCAGGCCATTCAGCATCGCGGCGGTCTCTTTGCGGCCATGCGTTTCTACCACGCCCGCCAGCACGTCTAACCCCTGCGCACGCAGCCGCTGCGCCTCTGCCAGCATCGCCCAGGTTTTACCTACCCCGGCGCAGGCGCCGAAGAATATCTTCAGCTTTCCGCGGTGCGCGTCGGCGGTTTGTTCCAGCAGGCGATCCGGGTTCGGACGCAGCGGCTCGTCGGTCATCATCAATTATCCTTGTGGGCATCCAGCGCCATATTCAACTCAATAATATTTACCACAGGTTGGCCGAGAAAGCCGAGCAGCGGCGTATGGGTTGCCGCCTGCACCTGTTGCGTTAACCATTGCGGCGAGAGTCCGCGCGCTTTGGCGATACGTGGCACCTGCCACAGCGCGGCGGCAGGGGACAGGTTGGCATCCAGACCGCTGGCGGAAGCGGCCACCAGCTCAACCGGTACCGTGCGGCTGGCGTCCGGGTTAGCGGCGCGCAGCGCGGCAATGCGGTCCGTAAACAGCTTATCCAGCGCCGGGTTGCTGCCCGCCAGGTTGCTGCCGCCGGAGGCCATTGGGTTATCCGGCGCGTCGGCGGTGGCGGATGGACGCCCCTGGAAATAGCCAGGATCGCTAAAATTCTGGCCGATAAGCTGCGATCCGCGAATTTCATGGTTTTCAAAAATCAGCGAACCGTTAGCCTGAGTATGGAACAACCACTGCCCCAGCGCGGTGGTCAGCAGCGGATAGACGCCGCCGGTAATGACCGCCAGGAATAGAAAAATGACAATGGCAGGACGTAATGCAGACATGGTTATTTCCTCACACCAGACCCAGCAGGGTTAACAGTAAATCAATCACTTTAATACCGATAAACGGCACCACCAGCCCGCCCGCGCCGTAAATCCACAGGTTGCGGCGCAGCATCGCCGATGCCGACAGCGGGCGGTAGCTCACGCCTTTCAGCGCCAGCGGCAGCAGGAAGACGATGATAAGCGCGTTAAAAATCACCGCGCTGAGAATGGCCGAGTTCGGTGAGTGCAGGTGCATAATGTTGAGCACGCCCAGCTGCGGCCAGGTGGCGGCAAAGGCTGCCGGGATAATGGCGAAATATTTCGCCACGTCGTTAGCGATACTGAACGTGGTCAGCGAGCCGCGCGTCATCAGCATCTGTTTACCGATATGCACCACCTCAATCAGCTTGGTCGGGTTAGAGTCCAGATCCACCATGTTGCCCGCTTCCTTCGCCGCCTGCGTTCCCGAGTTCATCGCGACCGCCACGTCGGCCTGTGCCAGCGCGGGAGCGTCGTTGGTACCGTCGCCGGTCATCGCCACCATCCGGCCTTCGGACTGATACTGACGAATCAACGCCAGTTTGGCTTCCGGCGTGGCTTCGGCGAGGAAGTCATCAACGCCCGCTTCGGCAGCGATGGCGGCGGCGGTCAGCCGGTTGTCGCCGGTGATCATTACCGTTTTAATGCCCATTTTGCGCAGCTGGGAAAAGCGCTCTTTAATGCCGCCTTTGACGATATCTTTCAGCGCGATGACCCCAAGCACCCGCGCGCCTTCGGCCACCACCAGCGGCGTCGCGCCCAGACTGGCAACACTTTCGACCTTTTGCTCGACATCCAGCGGGAAATGACCGCCGTTGCTCTCAATATGGCGGCGAATAGCATCGACCGAACCTTTACGGATCATGCGGTTGTCAATATTAATTCCGCTCATTCGGCTTTGGGCGGTAAACGGCACGAAGGTGGCGTGTAGCGCCTGGACGTCACGTTCGCGCAGGTTAAAGCGCTGCTTTGCCAGCACCACGATGCTGCGGCCTTCCGGCGTTTCATCGGCAAGTGACGAGAGCTGCGCGGCATCGGCCAGCGTTTTCTCGTCCACACCCTGAGCCGGCAGGAACTGCGAGGCCTGACGGTTCCCCAGGGTAATGGTGCCGGTCTTATCCAGCAGCAGCACGTCAACATCGCCCGCCGCTTCTACCGCGCGGCCGCTGGTGGCGATCACGTTTGCGCCGAGCATGCGGCTCATCCCCGCCACGCCGATGGCCGACAGCAGGCCGCCGATGGTGGTGGGAATCAGGCACACCAGCAGGGCGACCAGGACGGTGACGCTAATGGGCGCGCCGCTCCAGGCGGAAAACGGCCAGATGGTTGCCGTTGCCAGCAAGAAGACAATCGTCAGCGCCACCAGCAGAATCGTCAGCGCGATTTCATTTGGCGTTTTACGTCGCTGGGCGCCTTCGACCATGGCGATCATGCGGTCGAGGAAGGTCTCACCCGGGTTAACGCTACAGCGTACCACCAGCCAGTCGGAGAGTATGCGCGTCCCGCCGGTTACCGAGGCGAAGTCGCCGCCGGATTCACGAATGACCGGCGCGGATTCCCCGGTAATGGCGCTTTCATCCACCGACGCGCCGCCCTCGATCACTTCGCCATCACAGGGGATAATGTCGCCGGCTTCCACCAGCACCACGTCGCCTTTGCGCAGGTCATCGGCTGGAATATGGTCCATTTCCGCACCGTAGCGGGCTTCGCGCAGTTTGCGGGCAAAAGCGGTTTTCTTGACCCCTTTCAGGCTGTTGGCCTGCGCCTTGCTGCGGCCCTCCGCCATGGCTTCGGCAAAGTTGGCGAACAGTACGGTAAACCACAGCCACAGCGCGATAGCGCTGCTGAAACCCACGTTACCCGGCAGAGCGCCCACGGCCATGGCAACGGCCAGCGCGCTGGTCAGCACGCTACCAATCCAGACGATAAACATCACCGGATTGCGCCACTGGACGGTAGGGCTGAGTTTCTTCACGGCGTCGATCAGCGCCTGGCGAACCAGCGACGGTTCAAACAGGCCCAGTTGTTTACGACTCATAACCAATAGCTCCGCATCACTCAAAACAGGGAAAGATGTTCCGCTACCGGGCCAATCGCCAGAGCGGGAATAAAGGTCAGGGCGCCAACCAGCAGCACGGTGCCAATCAGCAGGCCAATAAACAGTGCGTCGTGGGTGGCAAGCGTCCCCGGCGTTGCGGGCTGGATCTTTTTATTCACCAGCGAACCGGCAATCGCCATCACCGGGATGATGACGCCGAAGCGGCCGACGAACATGCACACCGCCAGCAGGCAGTTCCAGAACGGCGTATTGGCGCTCAGGCCGGCGAAGGCGCTACCGTTGTTGTTGGCGGCGGAAGAGACGGCATAGAGCACTTCGCTAAAACCGTGCGAGCCGGGGTTGGCCATCGCGCTGCGGCCAGCGTCGGTCATCATCGCCAGCGCCGTACCCAGCAACACCAGCGTTGGGGTGACCAGAATCGCTAACGCCGTCATTTTCATCTCCGGCACGTCGATTTTTTTGCCGAGATACTCCGGTGTGCGGCCAATCATCAGCCCGGCGATAAACACGGCCAGCAGCACGAACAGTAGCATGCCGTACAGGCCCGATCCGACGCCGCCGAAGACCACTTCGCCAATCTGCATCAGCCAAAGCGGGATCATGCCGCCCAGCGCGGTAAAGGAGTCATGCATGGCGTTAACCGCCCCGCAGGAGGCTGCCGTGGTCACCACCGCGTACAGGCTGCTGGCGAGGATGCCGAAGCGGCTCTCTTTCCCTTCCATGTTGATGCTGCTGTCCGCGCCAAAGGCCAGTAGATGCGGGTTACCGCGAGTTTCCGCCCACATCACCACCGCCACGCAGACCACGAAGATGATCGTCATGGCCCATAAGATCGCCCGGCCCTGACGGTTATCGCTCACCGCCTCGCCGAAGGCGAAGCACAGCGCTGCCGGGATCAGGAAGATCGCCAGCATCTGCACGAAGTTGGTCAACGCTGTGGGGTTCTCAAACGGATGTGAGGAGTTGGCGTTAAAGAAACCGCCGCCGTTGGTACCCAGCATTTTGATCGCTTCCTGCGAAGCGACTGGCCCCATTGGCAGGAGCTGATGCGCGCCTTCCAGCGTGGTAAAGGGCTGATAGGGCAGGAGGTTCTGCAACGCGCCTTGCTGAATAAAGAACAGGGCCAGGACCAGCGAAATCGGTAGCAGCAGCCACAGGGTAATGCGGGTGATATCGACCCATGCGTTGCCCAGCGTGCTGACGTTGTGACGAGCAAAAGCGCGCACCAGCGCAAACAGCACGGCAATACCGGTGGCCGCGGAAAGGAAGTTCTGCACCGTCAGCCCAGCCATCTGGCTAAAGTAGCTCAGGGTTGTTTCGGCGCTGTAGGACTGCCAGTTGGTATTACTGACAAAGCTGACGGCGGTATTGAGCGCCAGATGCCAGGAGAGTCCCGGTAACTGCTGCGGGTTCAGCGGCAGATAGCCTTGTAGCATCAGCATCGCGAACAGGACCAACAGGCCGCACAGGTTGAGCAGCAAAATAGCGATAGCATAACGCCCCCAGCTCATCTCCTGACCGGAAATCCCGAGTATGCGCCACAGCCCGTTTTCCACACGCGCCAGGCCCGGCAGCGGCACGTTGCCGATCATTGTCGCCAGCATTTTGCCGAGTGGGCGAGCGAGAATAAACAGCACCAGCAGGAAGCTGGCAATGAGTAAAAATCCCTGAGCAGCCATCACAGCGCCTCCGCCTTCAAAAGGGCATAAACCAGATACGCCAGTAACAGGAACACCAGCACCACGCCGGCTATTACGCCTGTAGTCACAATCCACCTCCGGATGGTTGAGTTATGCCGGTAAGCGTAGGATTTTGGGTGCAAAGATTTCGCAAAAATCGCCGGGCGAGGTGTAAAAAAAGTATAAAAATGGATAAGACCACAATTTAACTAATGGTTAGTATTAATTTAACAATCGTGTAACTGAATTACGTTTTGAATGTAAATAAAGCTAAAACGGCCTTAAATTAGTGGTCGGATGAGTAGTAAAATTACACAAAAAGCGGTACTCTTTTAGTCAGATTACTGAGCTTCATTTTCCGGCGAGCGTTGCCGGCCAACTTAGGGGAGAGAATATGGAACTGTATAAAAAATATCCTGCACACATCATATTAATGCGCCGTATTTTCGCCGTGGTGGCGGGGATTGTTGCACTGCCGGTGATGCTGTTCTGGAAAGACCGCGCCCGTTTCTATAGCTATCTGCACCGCGTCTGGTCGAAAACCAGTGAGAAACCGGTATGGATGGAACAAGCTGAAGAGGCCGCCTGCGACTTTTATTAATGTTGTGGCGTAAATGAACGAGACAAACCGCTCCTGCTATATGGGGCGGTTTTTTTTCGCCTTGTGTTGCCGGGCCAGCCGCGTGTGGTGAAATAATTGGTGTAATATGAATGTATTAGTTAAATATATTCAGGGTTTTTATGTCCACTCATCTGGTCTGGTTCCGCGCCGATTTACGCCTGCATGACAACCTCGCCCTTGCCGCCGCCTGCCGCGATCCGCGTGCGCAGGTGCTGGCGTTGTTTATCGCCACGCCTCAGCAGTGGGCTGCGCATGCCATGGCTCCCCGTCAGGCGGCCTATATTGCCGCGCAGTTGAACGCGCTCCGCCAGGCGCTGGCAAAGAAAAATATCCCGCTGGTGTTTCATGAAGTGGCCGATTTTGCGGCCAGCGTCGAGGTGGTGCACGACGTTTGCCAGACTCATGGAGTAACGCATCTTTTTTACAACTATCAGTATGAATTTAACGAGCGCCAGCGTGATGCTGCCGTAGAGCGCCGGCTTACCAACACGGTTTGCCAGGGTTTTGATGACAGCGTTATCCTGGCGCCCGGCGCGGTCATGACCGGTAGCCAGGAAATGTACAAAGTGTTTACACCGTATAAAAATGCCTGGTTACGACGCCTGCAGGCGCATATGCCGGAGTGCGTCCGCGCGCCGGAGCGACGCGATGCGCCCACGGTGACGGCAGGGGAAACGCTCAATTTTACCTATCCTCAGCAGCCGTTCGACGCGATGCTGTTTCCCGCCGATGAAAAGGCGGCCATTGCGCAGTTGCGCCAATTTTGCCAGCAGCAGGCGGCAGAGTACGAAACCCAGCGCGATTTCCCGGCTATTGAGGGAACCAGCCGTTTGTCGGCCTGCCTCGCCGTCGGCGTGCTTTCGCCGCGCCAGTGTCTGCATCGCCTGTTGGCAGAACAGCCCGAGGCGCTAAACGGCGGCGCGGGGAGCGTCTGGCTGAATGAGCTTATCTGGCGCGAGTTTTACCGCCATCTGCTCTCTTACTACCCGGCCTTATGCAAGCACAGGCCGTTTATCGCGTGGACCGATCGCGTGCGCTGGAACCCGGCGCAGAAGGCGCTGATTGCCTGGCAGAAAGGCGAGACCGGCTACCCGATTGTCGATGCTGCGATGCGCCAGCTTAATGAAACCGGCTGGATGCATAATCGCCTGAGAATGATCGTCGCCAGTTTCCTGGTAAAAGATCTGCTGATCGATTGGCGAGAGGGTGAGCGTTATTTTATGTCGCAGCTGGTGGATGGCTGTCTGGCCGCGAACAACGGCGGCTGGCAGTGGGCCGCGTCAACCGGTACGGACGCCGCGCCTTATTTTCGCATTTTCAATCCGACCACTCAGGGGGAGCGTTTTGATAAAAGCGGTGAATTTATTCGCCGCTGGCTGCCGGAACTGGCGGCAGTACCCGAGAAGGCGATTCATCAGCCTTGGGAATGGGCAGATAAACAGGGGCGCACGCTGGCGTATCCGCGGCCGATAGTCGATCACGCGCAGGCGAGGGTGGCGACGTTAGCCGCTTATGAAGCGGCGAAAAAAAGCGAGGCCTGAATATTCCGGCCTCGTCAGAGTAGGTTAGACGTCAACCGCGAGGCGACGGCTACGCACTTTCACCGTGTGATACAGCCAGATAACCAGCACTACGCCAACGCAGGCCAGCGCGCCCCAGGTGATTTGGCTGAACACGTCGATGTAGGCGTTAATCGAGTAGTCCGCCGCGCCCGCTGAATCAAACGATGCCTGCGACGTCTGGTCGGCAATAATACCCGCCACGTAGTTTGCTACCGCGCCGGAAAGCAGCATGTAGATACCGGTCAGCACGCCGGTGACGCCCGGAATCTGGATACGGGTGATTTGCGACATGGCGACAGGGTCGATAAACAGTTCGGCAAAGCCCATCACCGACAGCCCCAGCAGCATCAGCGGCATGGAGGAGTGGCCGTAGGTGGCTGACCAGCGGGCGCTCAGGGTCAGAATACAGAACCCCGCGCTCATCAGACCCAGACCCAGCGCGTATTTGCCCCAGATGCGCAGATCGCGGTTATTGGTGACCTGTTCTTTAATCAGCCACGCCAGCACCACGCCGCACAGCATGACCGCAAAGGCGTTGACCGACTGGAACATGGCGGTAGGCACTTCATAGCCCAGCACGTCACGGTTTACAAAACGGTCGATATACAGACTGATTGAACTGCCGCCCTGCTGGGCAAAGGCCCAGAACAGCAGGCTGAAGAAAGTCAGAACCACAATCAGACGGAGATCTTTACGCTGCTCGGCGGTTTCCGCACGGCGATAAATTTTCGCCAGCACCACCAGGCCAATTACCGATGCGGCAATCAACGCGTACACCGACCACTCCTGCCAGAACAGGACGGTGATAAACAGCGGCGCAACCACCAGCAGCACCAGCAGCCAGCCCCAGTTCGGCAGCAGGAAATTGCGGGCGCACAGCACCTCTTTGTTTACCCCACGGGTGTGGGCAAAATGGCGACGACCGCTGATGAAGATGACCAGCCCGGCCAGCATGCCGACGGCTGCCAGCGTAAAGCCCATTGCCCAGCTATACTGCTCTTGCGCGAAACCGCAGGCGATGGGTGCGATGATCGAACCGACGTTACCCGCTGCGTACATCAGCGAGAAGCCGCCGTCGCGACGTGGATCGGCCGGTTCGTACAGTTCGCCCAGTAGGCAGCTGACGTTGGACTTAAACAGCCCATAGCCGCAGACGATAATTGCCAGCGACAGGTAGAGGAACATCGGCGCGATTTCGCTGGCGCCAAGCACCATATGGCCGACGACCATCAGCAGTGCGCCGAGCATGACCGCCACGCGGTTGCCGAGCACTTTATCCGCCAGATAGCCACCGAGGATGGGCGTGACGTACACCAGCGAACAATAGGCGCTGAACAGTTCGTAGGCGTGGGTGTCGTTGTATTTCAGCTGGTTGGTGAGATACAGAATCAGCAGCGCGCGCATGCCATAGAAGCTGAAGTATTCCCAGATTTGCAGAGCGACGACGTAGTAAATCGCCTTAGGCTGCGATTGTGATTTATTCATTGCACATTTGACCTCGAAACCCGGCAACGGCATGCTGCGTAAGGCTTTGTTTCATTTATGTAATAATACGTAGAAAAGCGTATTATCTTTGTAATATGCGGTATGGTTGCATAAATATACATGAAGTCCATCACATAAAAAGAGGCATATCGTGTTATTTACGCATTTTTTTCGCGTAGTTAAGCGGTCACACGGCAGAGGTAAGGAATTGTGTATCGACGTTGCCGCACGAGGGCGCTATTTTATTCTGCTTAACAGCATCAACGGCTAAGGGAGCGACGATGAAAAATACCGAGCTAGAACAACTGATTAACGAGAAACTCAATAGTGCCGCCTTTAGCGATTATGCGCCTAACGGCCTGCAGGTTGAGGGGCGTGAAACGGTGCAGAAGATTATTACTGGCGTCACCGCCAGTCAGGCGCTGATTGATGAAGCCATTCGCCAGCAGGCCGACGCGGTGATTGTCCATCACGGCTATTTCTGGAAAGGGGAGTCGCCGGTCGTGCGCGGCATGAAACGCAATCGCCTGAAGGCGCTGCTGACAAATGACATTAATCTCTACGGTTGGCACCTGCCGCTGGATGCGCATCCGGAGCTGGGCAACAACATCCAGCTGGCACAGTTGTTGGGGATAAACGTCCTGGGAGAAATCGAACCGCTGGTGCCGTGGGGTGAATTGTCGATGCCGGTGTCCGGTCTTGAGCTGGCCTCCTGGATCGAAGCGCGTCTGGGGCGTAAACCGCTGTGGAGCGGTGATACCGGGCCGGATAAAGTCTCGCGCGTGGCCTGGTGTACAGGCGGCGGCCAGGGCTTTATCGATAGCGCGGCGCGCTTTGGCGTCGACGCATTTATTACTGGCGAAGTCTCGGAACAGACTATCCATTCGGCGCGTGAACAGGGGCTACATTTCTATGCTGCAGGGCATCATGCCACCGAACGCGGCGGGATCCGTGCGCTGAGTGAATGGCTCCATGAGACTACCGATCTGGATGTCTCGTTTGTGGACATCCCGAACCCGGCCTGATGTCGTGAGCACGTTAAGCCTCGGTAGCTAATCCTATTTTTGAGCTATAAAATCGGTACAGTATTTGGCTGTACCGTTTTTCATTCGTAATTTAAATGTTTCAATTCTGAATATAAGAACTTCATTATTTATTTATTCTGATTTGGACCGTGATTAACCTTCGGGAGTGGTGCTGGGTCTGAGGTTTCGCTTATATTTTGTGTCTGATAACGTATCCAGGGATGGTAAAATGGCATTTAAAATAGCGACCCCACTTATCGCGTTGCTGGCATGTGAAACGATCGAGCGACAGTTAACTTTGGCTGAAGGTAAATCGCTCTACCTTATCGTCAACGGGCTGCTTATGGCATGGTTACTTCTGGCGATAGCGCGCTATTTTATGAACGCTCATGCAAAGAAAAAGATGCCGGAGTTTGCCATCGGCAAACTGTATAATGCGAACCCCGCATACCCCCTCAGAACCGACAATGAAAGGCATGCAGCCTGCGCAGAGGCGCTCTATTTGATTGGTGAGACGTCCGTCCATCATGCTTCCATTAGCTATGTGAATTCGCTTGAGCAGCTTGATCTGAGTAACGAAGACGACATTAAAGAAGCCCGCTTATTAATGAGCTGCGCGTGGAATATTGACGGTGACCGGGCATTACGTAAAGCATTATGCCAGTTAATTACCCGCGCGACATCGCGTGCGGATATTACGATGAAAAATATAGCTGCAAAAGAGCGGTATATCGCCTTTTTGCAAAAACAGGGGCTGCCCTTTCAGAATGTTGATGCTTGCTCTATTACCGGATACGATTTAGTCAGAGCCTCCTGGCTGGCGCGAATTGGTTTTTCGGTGGGATATATTGATGAGCTGGAGGCAAGGTCATTTTTAAATATTATCGGAGGGTTGATTCAGCAACAATATTCATCCTGGGAGCAGCTAACCGCGTCATATCTGATGATGTATCTGGAGTGGGACTGCGGGCTAAAAAATATGCCGGGTAGTTTACTATCCCGTCTGGTGGCGAAAGAGCGCATTCTGGGGGCCAGACTTCTTCTGGAAGACGAGGCATCGCCGTTTCGTCACTATGGCTTTCCGCCTTACGCCTCCTGAGGAGCTGAAATTGTTGCTTGCGTCGACGGAGCAGGGCGCTCACGATATTTGCATGTTGGTTTAGCAGAAGGATAGGGCATGCCTGAAGGTCCAGAGATCCGTCGCGCGGCGGATAGCCTCGAAGCGGCGATAAAAGATAAAACATTAACCGAGGTCTGGTTTGCATTCCCCGAACTCGCGCCCTACGCGGCGGAGCTGGTTGGGCAACACGTCATGCGCGTAGAAACACGCGGTAAGGCGCTGTTAACGCATTTTTCAGGCGGTCTGACGCTCTACAGTCATAATCAGCTGTACGGCGTATGGCGGGTGGTGAAGGCCGGCGAAATACCACAGACCACGCGAATGCTGCGCGTGAAGCTACAAACGGAGGATAAAGCCATCCTGCTGTACAGCGCTTCCGATATTGAAATGCTGACGGCGGAAACGTTAAAAACGCATCCGTTTTTGCTGCGCGTTGGGCCCGATGTACTTGATATGACCTTAACGCCGGAGGCGGTAAAAACGCGGCTGCTGTCGGCAAAATTCCGCAACCGCCAGTTCTCCGGCCTGTTGTTGGACCAGGCGTTTCTCGCGGGGCTTGGTAACTATCTGCGGGTTGAGATCCTCTGGCAGGTGGGGTTAACCGGGAACCATAAAGCTTCGCAGCTTGATGAACAGCAGCTCGGAGCATTGTCGCATGCGCTGCTCGATATTCCTCGACTCTCCTACAACACGCGCGGGCAGGTGGATGATAACAAGCACCACGGCGCGTTGTTCCGTTTTAAGGTGTTTCATCGCGATGGCGAAGCGTGCGAGCGCTGCGGTGGGGTGATTAAGAAGACGATGCTGTCCTCAAGGCCGTTTTATTGGTGTCCGGGGTGCCAGTGTTAAGTAGGCCGGATAAGGCGTAGCCGCCATCCGGCAATGTGCGCTGATATTGCCTGATGGCGCTTTGCTTATCAGGCCTACGGGATGGGCAAGCGGCTTCGGAGTTACTGCCATAAAAAAAGCGCCCGCAGGCGCTTTTTTACACTCAAACCCTCGATTACTTCTTGAGGTCTGATTTGAAGTCGCGCTGCTCGTAGCCGGTGTACAGCTGACGCGGACGCGCGATTTTCATGCCGTCGGTGTGCATTTCGTTCCAGTGAGCAATCCAGCCGATGGTGCGCGCCATCGCGAAGATCACGGTGAACATGGAGGACGGAATGCCCATCGCTTTCAGGATGATACCGGAGTAGAAATCGACGTTCGGGTACAGTTTCTTCTCGATGAAGTACGGGTCGTTAAGCGCGATGTGCTCCAGCTCCATCGCCACTTCCAGCAGATCGTCTTTGGTACCCAGCTCTTTCAGCACTTCGTGGCAGGTTTCGCGCATGACGGTCGCACGCGGATCGTAGTTTTTGTACACGCGGTGGCCGAAGCCCATCAGACGGAAAGAGTCATTCTTGTCTTTCGCACGACGCACGAATTCTGGAATGTGCTCAACGGAGCTGATTTCTTCCAGCATTTTCAGCGCGGCTTCGTTGGCGCCGCCGTGTGCCGGCCCCCACAGGGAAGCAATACCGGCCGCGATACAGGCAAACGGGTTGGCCCCGCTGGAGCCTGCGGTACGCACGGTGGAGGTAGAAGCGTTCTGTTCGTGGTCAGCGTGCAGGATCAGGATACGGTCCATCGCACGTTCCAGCACCGGGTTCACTTCGTAATCTTCACACGGCGTTGCGAACATCATACGCAGGAAGTTACCGGCATAGGAGAGATCGTTACGCGGATAAATGAACGGCTGGCCAATCGAATATTTGTAACACATGGCCGCCATGGTCGGCATTTTGGACAGCAGACGGAATGCGGCGATTTCACGATGACGCGGGTTATTCACGTCCAGAGAGTCGTGATAGAACGCCGCCAGCGCGCCGGTAATCCCGCACATCACCGCCATCGGGTGAGAGTCGCGGCGGAACGCGTGGAACAGACGGGTGATCTGCTCGTGAATCATGGTGTGGCGAGTGACGGTAGTGGTGAACTCGTCGAATTCGGCCTGGCTCGGTTTTTCGCCGTACAGCAGAATGTAGCAAACTTCGAGGTAATTAGATTCGGTGGCTAACTGATCGATTGGGAAGCCGCGGTGCAGCAGGATCCCTTCGTCGCCATCAATAAAAGTAATCTTAGACTCGCAAGATGCGGTAGAGGTAAAACCAGGGTCAAAAGTAAAAATGCCTTTTGAACCGAGAGTACGGATATCAATAACATCCTGACCGAGCGTGCCTTTCAGCACATCAAGTTCAATAGCAGTATCACCGGATAGAGTGATTTTTGCCTTTGTATCAGCCATTTACGGTCTCCTTAGCGCCTTTTTGCTTAAGACTGCCGGATGCCGGATTTGCAATTCAAAAAATATTTCGACGGTGCCAGTTTGTTATTTGGCTCACGGCTCTGCTGTAGAGATAAAGCAAGGGTACAGAGCAAGGGCGCTTGACGGTGCACGTCTAATCTACAGTGAAACAACAGCAAATCAGGGTCTTAGCAATCCAATGATTCAAACCTGAACAAACACTAATAACGTTACAGCCAGGCCAGGTCAACCCAATCACACTGTTACATAACTTATTATCAGGTGAAAGAGTGCCCCCATAACTTTTGAGCATTATATGCTTTTACAGGTGATGGTTGTAACAATAATGTTTAATATTTGTCAAATCACGTGATTAATTTTTAAAAAATTGTTTTAATCGTGAGC
>PPYF01017015.1_pt1 | contig 20533 bp, 24 predicted proteins | sample 1559871 | NCBI WGS metagenome assembly PPYF01 (sample SAMN08240021, study PRJNA423297) | Human gut metagenome, whole genome shotgun sequencing project. | reverse complement strand
CCTATCATCTTTTTATAAAAAAATAAATAAAATTTAGAAAAAATTGTATAGATTTAGAGAAAATCCTTTATTAATACCGAATGTTAAACGATTATCAATTTTATTTCAAAACAGAATTTGCTAATCACATTCTTGAATCTTCAACATAGCAATTAATACATACATAATAAAAAAGCCCGTAAGTAACTTACAGGCTTTTATTTATGGAGATGAGGGGAGTTATTTATGATTTTTATCGATTTTTATTAATTTTCAATATTATATCTATGGCATTTCAGTTTCATTTGACTTTAGCTAGTTTTCACTTTGGCGAACATTTTGGCGAACAAAAAAAGCTGAACCAAGTCTTACTCTCCCTTGGTTCAGCTTCTACAATATACCATTAATTTTTTTCAGTTTCTACATATATATAAGCATCTTTTGTTATAATTATTTCTGGCAACTATTACCTCCCATTGAAAGGAGGTGAGTGTCTTGAAAGACTTCCTTACTTCGGTTGTCGCCCCTATCGTTGTGGGTATAGTGCTTGCACTATTCGATCACTGGTTAGATGATCGGCATAACAACCATAAACGTTAATAGTTGCCTTTCTACCCTCAACGCTTAGAAGGTTGCACTAAGCGATAAAAAAAGCATTACCTTTTGTGACAATCAGGTAATGCTTTTTGAGTGCTTGAAATATTAACTTCCTTACTTCGTTGCACGTAAATTATAACATGTTTGAAACTTACTTCAAACTATATTAGCGAACTATTTCAACATAAATGATTAATTTATTCAAAATAAGAAAATAAAATAACAAAAAAGCCACTCCAGAGAAGTTAATCTCCAGAGTGGCTTTTCAACTGTTTTAAATTTCCTACTTAAAAGTTCCCCAGGCTTCATTGCCGGCACGACATACTAAGTATCCGTATCCATTTGATCGAGGTTGTCTAATCCAGACATATCCATCGTGTCGGCTATAAGCATCATACTTAACTTCTGTACCGGCTGGGAGTTGAGCAATAATCTTAGAGCTTGTTTTAGCTCCATATCTAAGATTGATTGCTCCACCTGTTACAAACGTACCTTTTTCAGAGTACCAAGTATCACCTAAAGCATCTACCCACTTTTTAACTTCTGGACGTGGCTTAGTTTCAGTGACAACGGGCTTAGATGTAACCTTAACATCAACATTAGGCTTAGCTAGTTTTTTCCAGCCTTCTTTTGTGGTGTTAACTACATTGCGATCCATATCACCACCCGTAAACTGCCAGACGGTATAAGTTGGCCAAGGCGCAACACTAAAGTTTGCAGCTGGTAACGTCCAAGAATTCCAATTCATGGTAGCATACCAAGCTAACCATAAACCGCAATCTTTAGCGCAGTTGGCAACTTCAGGAAGTGCAGCTTGACCAGTATAGATGAGTGGCCAAACACCAGATAATTCGTGGTACTTATCAACAAACTCTCTACACCAATTTGAGTCTTTACCGAATTTAGGATTTTGATAATCTTCCCAATCTAAGGCGGGAACTGCTTCGCCAATGTAATTCTTGGTATTTTTATAGAAATAATTAGCCTCAACAGCAGGATCGCCACCACCAGCATAGTGATATACACCAAGCATTTTTCCAGCTTTCTTAGCAGCCTGATAATCGGTATCACAGTATGGGTTTACATAGTAAGTTCCTTGAGTAGCTTTTACCATAGTGATATCAGTATCACTTTGAGTTGCAAAACTTCTAGGGCTTCCACTATATACATCAACCATTTTAAGCATTCTTTTTTTCCTCCTTTTTTGTTTCTGTCTTTTCAACTGGCTTATACTGACCAGTTACTGTTTGCATACTTTCAACAGCATTCTTAGCCTGTTTCATAGTAGTAATCGACTTCTCAATCTCACCTTTGATGTACGCTGTCGAAGGGTGCGGTAAGCGTGCCATGTCTAAGATAGCAGTTAAGTAATTAAAGGCACTTACCAGCTTTTCTTGGCCTGATCCACCTTCTTTGTCAGTTTGAAAAACAATTGCTCCTGCAGATCTAGCAATCATTTGCTCAGCCTTAGCTAATGCGTCTCCTTGCAGTGCTTTCTTATCAATTTCAATTTTGTGCTTTGAATAAAAATAAAAGATTATTGTCACAACTACCGATAGAACAACAATAACCAAGTCTGTAATTTGTCCTAAACTCATTTTCTATCCTCTTTTTCTTTAAAATCATCTATCTTGTTTTCTAACCGTTTAACCTTCTTGCGCAACTTGTCATTTTCTGCATCAATTTCATCAAAAGCTTTCTCACTTTCAAGCCAACGATTTCTATATAAATCACGGTCAGCTCTCAATTCTTCTTTATCGTCTTTTGAAACCTCATGACTAGTCTTGCGTAGAGCATTCCAAGCAGTAAGTCCTGCAACAAAACCAGAAAAAAGAAGTGCTATTTCACGGATTAAGTTAGCCCAATCTTGCACTTCTTATCACCTACTTTCGTCGTTTTACAGTCTTAGAAAATACTGCTAAATATTGAATTACTAATAGCCACCCAATTAACGCTACAATTGAAAGCAATCTGCTGTAGTCATGAGCTACAAAAACATGTCCTAGTTGCAAGATTGTCAGCATCATTAAAAAGAATGCTGAACAGGCTAATAAAACAGCATTAGCAAGTTGACTTCTTCCACCAGCAAAAACAAATGCAATCAAGCCAATACCAACTATGATTGCAAAAGCATCTACTAAATCGTTATTGAAGAACCACTGCCATTCTGGCGGCCAATAAAAAAAGGAATCGTTCACTAAAAGAACAATTCCAAAAGCTGTGAGCAAGCTTCCCAAAATCAAATGAAGTAAATTAAGTTTAGCCGTTTGCCACAGTGCTTTGATTTCCTGCAACATACTCATCACCCGTAATTCTCTTATAGCCATCTGCATCAAATGTCCCTTGCTGAACAAATCCTGCAATGGTGTTGTCTGTAAAGTACCCATTATCTAATGAAGATTTACACAAACTTTCAAGGTTTGAATAGATAGAACTGAAATCGAAATCAAACATTATTCAGCACCTTCTTCTTTTTTAGTTTCATCAGCTTCATTTGGCTTGTCTGGTGTGTTTACTGACTTGGAAAGTTGTTGAACCATTGGCACAAGTTGAGCAAGAACTGCTGTAGTTTGTGCTTGTCCCTTTTGTACGCCACTCAAAGCTTGAGCAACTTTGTCATTATTTTGAGCATCTTTAATCTTAGCTGCTTCGTAGTTTTCCATTTTCTTTTGCATAGCTGCATTACTTGCTTGCAACTTAGCAATTAAAGCTGGTTGAGATTTATCACTATTTTCAATCCAACTATGCGAGTCATCGTCCCAAACTGCGTCAACTAGATCTTCACTTGGCTTTTCTGCATGCCAACGATAAGGTAAGTCTACAGGACTAAGCTCTCCCGGATAAGGGATTTCTAAATGATGCAGTGCTGTGATTGAGCTAGTTGGATCACAGTAGTAATAAAAACTGATTTTTCCATCAGCAACAACTTGTTTCAATAAATCTAAAAAGTTTTCTGCTTCCATATTAATTTTCTCCATAAAAAAATCCTTAGTTTGACTAAGGAAAAACATTAAATAACTTCATTAAGATATCTACGCCATCTTCCCCAAGCACTTGGGCTTGAAGATTTTCTACCATACATGTTATCTCCTTCGTAAAGAGTCTGGTATACGGTATTAGCATCAAAAACTGTTACTTTCAAATAAATCCAGTGGGCATAATCGTTTGTATATGGTCCATTTTGGATGTGACAGTTAGCAAAGCGATAAATTCCAGTTTCTCGTAGATCATTAATATTAACAGTTTGATTATTAAACGAACCCTTAGGTGTGTTAGGATCTACTCTTTGCTGAAACTTAGTCATATCCTCTCTTAGAGAATCCGTTGCACTTCCTAAAGAGGTAATAGTGTCATAGTAAGTATGCCATGCTGGCGCATACTGACCTTCCCAGTATCTCCATGCAAAACCCATCTGTCCGGAAGTACCAACTGGCATCCAAATTTGAGTTTTTGCATTTCCGTCATAATTGAAGACAATCAATGTGCCTCTAGCGTCACTCATATTTGGATTAGTTAAGGCAATTGGAATACCCCGATTGTTCCCATTAGTCAAAATATAAACCGTAACTTGATTTGGTATACCTGTTAGAGTATTGACATCGACAGCGTAATCAATTCGATAAGATCCTTGTCCTTTAAGCGAATTAATAGCTTCTGCAAATGGATGTAAAGCCATTTGATCTACTAACCATGGCTGCTTTACCGGCCAAGTTTGACGTGTTCCTTCTCGAACATTAGCTACATCAAAGCTATTAATTACAGTTACAGCAGGATTGGCGTTGTTAATATCTGGTCGTCCATTAACACGATCCCAATTAACTGTTCCCGTATAATGACCGTCCGCCCAAATAGCAGCTGTTTCTGCGCCTTGGGCGTTTCTAATTGAAATATGGTTAGAATTATCGTCTCCAAGTTGAATGGCTAAATCTAGATTGTCAGAGGCATTGTTATCACCAAAAATCTTTACATAGTCTGTAGCACCATTCCATTGAAGACCGCCAATGTTTCCCTCATGAATATTAGGTCCAGCATTAGTTCCTTGCCATAAAATGGTGCTTCCTTTTGTCATTTCACCACCACCACGCATTAAAGCGCTTGAGTTTAAAACATTAATTGAATGAGCAATAGGCTTTAGAGCGCCTGCATCAACAAGATAATTAGCAAAATTACCAGATGAACTAAATCCATTAGTTTGTGTATTATGCCATCCCTCAGCACCAACATCATAGTCAGTAATTGAAGTAATACTTCTATTAGCTAAATCACTTGCATTGGCTTTTGCTGATAATTTATTGTCTACTTCATTCTTGGTATAAGTATTGGACTTATCCGCTTTATTAGCTAACGAATTGTTAAGGTCTCCCTCATTAATAACTCTTCGCCATGCTGTAAAAGCAGTATTATTCCATGTTCTTACATAGAATTGATTAGAGTTAGTATCATATAGTGTTTGCTGTCCGTTCCATTGATTAGCATTTACTGACATACTAAACCAAGCTGACACAGGCGAGTTCTTTAATCCTGAAGTACCAGCTGCATTGTAGAAGCCAGTGTTTTTAACATTGTTTAAATCAGTATTACTTTCAATAGAATAAGATTTTGTGTTTTTCAGCAACCATGAGACTTTATTCGCAGTCCAATCACTGTCATAGATATTAATCTTGAATGTACCATCCGCTTCTTGGGTAACAAATTTAGTATCTTGAAATGTATCACCATTTTGGTTTAAGGATTGTTTAACAAACTTAAGCTTTTTAAGATGTTCATTTGTGACGACTGAACGCCAACCAGTCCAAACATTGCCATTCGCTGTATTTATCCAGTAACCTCCGTCTTGATCTATAACAGTTACAGAACCCCAATTAGTATCAAATAACTTAACAGCAAAAAAATATTTTTTATTATTCATTGGCGGTAAATTCTTAACTGCATCCCCATTGCCATGCCAATAAACTATTTTATTACCTGCATTCATTAATAGGTCAGTATTGGCAGGTCCTTCTTCAATTGGTAGCTTCGCATTAATTGCATCAGCAAGTTGTCCAATAACACCTTGATCTACTAGCCAACGTGAAAAGTTTCCGTTTCCATCAAATCCAGCATTATCATCAAAAGTAGCAGATTTATTTTTGACATCATAGCTAGTCATCGTTTTAGCTTTGAGTTTAGGTAGTGTTACTTCGCCATTACTATTTGCTCTATGACCATTTACTGATTTAACCTGACCAGCAATTTTGCTGTTAATTTCATCTTTGGTGTAAGTAGTAGCTTTATCAGCTTTTTTACTTAATTCACCATCTACATAGTTCTTATCAGCCTTAGGCGAAATTTTATTATTAACTTCGTCCCTGGTATATGTATTAGATTTATCTGCCTTAGTACCTAGTTGCTGATCTACAGTAGTTTTATCGGCTTTAGTAGCTAGTTCTCTACTAATTTCGTCTTCAAGCTGTTGATGATATGTTTTATTTTCTTGCTTGTAATCATTTAAATCTTTAATAATTTCGGCATCTTTTTTATTCAACTCTGAAACTTTAGTATCAATTTCAGTCTTATTATAGGTATCTTTCTTACGGTACACATCATCAGGACTAACTTCTACGGTTACCTTATCTGTTCTACCAATCACCAAATACATTAAAAAATCAAACTTGAAAAGTGTTTGTTCTCCAAAGTCTGGAATATATTCTGGAGTTTTTGCAGTAGCAATACCATACAAAATCTCATTTTTTCCAGGTTCTTTTGCATAGATACCAACAGTGTGAACATTATAACCAGTCTTCAAATTCTGATTATCAAAAGTCATTCTGACACCTAAAACCGTATCCGGATTATCAGCAGTATTGATCACATCGCTCAAAACTACTGACTGTTGAATACTCGGCAATTGAGTTAAATTTTGAAGTTCTTCAACAGTCTTACCTGATAAGTTATCAGTAGAAGAAGCACCTCTAGTTAATTGAAATGTTGCTGTACCCTTATTAGCTCTTCTGGCTAAGTCAATACCAGCATTAGTTAAGATCGTTTTATTATATTCTGACATTTCATCACCTCACTAGTTAAATACTTGGCTAGGACTTGCTTTTGCTATGCCTGTTGCTTTTACAATGTTACCAATGCCAAGTCTTAGATCATTTGAAACTTTAGCACTATTTAGCAAGATTTTTACTTGATATAGCAGATTAGCAGGCAAATAAACATTCAACAGATACTTCAAGTAATTAATCTGATTACTTGTCATTTCAGCAGATTTAGCAGTTGCTACAACAGCTCTAGCTCCATAATTAACATCAATTTTCACTGGAAGATTAACGTTATTAAGCATATCTTTGAAAAATCTAATTGTTATTGGCCTTGGTGGTAGTACATACATCAAGACCTTATTTCTGCGCATTTCCAAAGTATCGTTTTCGTCTGGAACTATGCCTAGTTGACTTTCAAAGAGTGAAATCCCCTTAGCATCAGCAGTTGAGACAAATTCATTTAGCAATGTTCTCAAATGGCTATCTTCTAAATCCTTAAGCGTTAAGCTTTCAGATTTAAGAAGTTCCTCCATTTCGTATACGCCCTGATAATAATCTGGCATGTAATTAAGGAGTTCATACTTATTTCTATTGTTCATTGATGGTCACCGTCCCAACTACTGGCAATTGTGACTTGATATTGTTGAAAATAAGATCAATATCCGCATCTTTGCCGTTAAGTGAAGGAAGCTTAGCATTGACAACTCCCTCAGTTAACATGACTTGTGACAAAATTTTAGAACGATAGATAGTTTGTTCATAACCTCTACCTAGCCTCTGATTGATATCTGACCAATCTTCCCTTAAAGATTGGAAATATCCTTCAATTGCCTTATTAATACTGTCTTTTACATAACGAGTAACTTTTGTGTCGTCAACTTTTACCGAAATATCAATATTTACAATTAGTTTTTCAGGAGCAGTTACAGTCACAGCATGGTCAATTGGTGCTAATCCATAGCCCTCTGCTTGTTTATCTTCTGGATCAAGTGTATTTTTAACCTTCTGCACTAAACTAGCACTAGCAGGCATCAAATCATTATTGAGGATAACCACTTTAACAGTACCGCCGCCATTCCAAGTTGGATAAATCTGTGCTGCTCCTACTTCATCAATCTTACTTGCCATATCCAGATAATCAGCAACATTACCACCGTAAGCAATCCAGCTTTGAGAGCTTAGCAATCTTGCTCTTAGGTGGTCGTCACTTTCTACATCCCTTGCAGGAGCAATAATTTCTGTGATTTCTGCCCATGAAAGCAAGTCATTAGGAGTTACTGGCAGAATTTGTCCGATATAGCTATTAGCGCTAGAGCCCTTAACTTCTGCTGTTAGTTCAACGGTTAAATCATCATTGATTTTTGTCACGACATAAAAAATAGGCGAGTCGCCAATGCTGGCAAACTTATCGCCTATTTGAACGTTATCTAACGGTTCTTTCTTATCATTTAAAACTTTTGCTTTAGCTTCTGTTTGAGTAGCAGGATATCGACTTGTGCCATGTTCAATTGCTCGATAGTCTAGGAAATTTCCAGAAGCTGTTTTGATATAAGTTTCTTTGATTACATTGGCCATATCTAAGGATTGTTGCCCCATAACTAACGCAGCAGGAGCTAAAGCGTCATAGATGATTGAACCCTCACGCTTATCAATATTATCAGGTACAGCATCAAGCATTTTTCTTAGAAAATAGTCATAATCTTTATTTTGAAATTCAGCAATTAGTTCATTTGGACTCACTTAATGCTTACCTCACTTTCTATTGGTATATTTCCGTAACTTGTCTCACATTCGCCAGTAAGAGTTAAGGTGTTAGGACTAGTTTCTTTAATGCTGGTTATTTTAACTTTGATAACTCGTTCATCAGCCAGCAGTGCCTCTTTAACCATTCTTTCTGCTTCAACTCTGGCATAACCCATATCTTTACCAAGTAAATCGTTTAGGTCATTGCCATATTGATCGGTGTAAATTGGAAAAACAAAACGTTCTGTTTTCAAGATTTTGTCAACTGCTTGAACCATAGCACCTAAGCCATCAAACTTATTTCTTATTCTCCCATTGGCGATTTGAAAAGTTAGTGTTGGATTTTGATTTTCTTCATTATCCAATGCTACCCACCTTCTCTCTCAAATAAGTAAAATTGTTGACCACCATCTGCACGGATCATAGTTACTTTATCGCCAACTTTCAAAGAATTATCAAAGGTAAAAGTTGCAGGCTTAGTTGTTTTTTCACTCTTAGGTTTTTCGCCATCTTTGTCCTTCTTTTCTTCGGTAGTTGTTAAACTACCGCTCATTGAAAAGCTACCAATATGCTTGCCCAAAACAATAAAATTATCGTCAATAATCATTGAGTTAGAAATTTGCACTTTCAATGGAGCTGTACTGATGACACGACCATAGACAACATCTGAATACTCGGAATCACTACCACCCCGTTCAGTCAACATTTTTATAAGCTGTTCTCCTGCCACTTGCTACCCACCTTCATTTCCAAACTGCAAGTATAATCCGTACCAAAATTATGAGTTGCTTTAAGAATTGGACAATTAGTCCAAGTCTTACCAAAATCTTTAATTTTCACGTTAGCTCCTGCACCAGCAATTAAAGATGTATCCCCAATACAATCTAAAGTTAACTTACGTTCTGAAACATTACGCTTTTTAAGTTCATCATTAGCTTGTTGAACCATTTGTGCCCAGTTAGCTTTATTTTTGGCATTTACTACTTTAACGATTTGCCCCCAAGTCTTAATAGTGTTACCTCTTGCAGAAGCAATTGTAAAACTTGTCGTTGCTGGGTCATCTCCAGTATCAGAAGTAGCAGTTGCAGTTTTAGTTTGTGAATTATCCGTGTTCTTTTGAACCACTTGGACCACATTAGCTGCATTATCAATGCTTTCTGAATAGGTGTAATCCGTCATAGTGTTTTGTGTATCAATAACTAAGAGTGTTCTTGTTGGGATAGGCGCTTTTCTTAGTTCAATAATCATGTGATTAGCAACGATACAGTACATTTGACCAGTTGCCACATAGGTTTGGTCAATTGCACTCTTAATCATGTCAAAGCCGGTCTTACCGTCACAAACTTCCGCCGGCACTCTGTAAGTTGGTTGCTCTCTGATGTTGAAAGGCACACCAAAACGACGGCAAACATTACTATATCTGTCGCCCAGAGTCCCAGCTTGGAAGACAACAGACCCTTCACTTTTTAGGTATCGTTCAAAGTCATACGCTTTAACACTTACAGTAGTATCAGAAGTATATTCAGCACTAAAAACAAAGCCCCAAAAGATATCCTTGTTATCCCATGCAAAGTCTACGATTGCACCCATAGCAGGCATAATTGGGTCTTTATCATTGACAATGTCAAAAGTTAATTCTCCAGCAGAGTAATTTAAATCCGTTACCCACTTAAGATTTTTAACCATATCTTTGATTTCAACACCAATTCTTGCACCACCATTATCGTGCTTTAAGATCTGCAATTTTGTTATCATGCTAATCTCACTTCACTTTGTCTAACCCAACCTCTTGGGCCTCCATTAACCAAGGCAACATGAATTGGGAAAGGATGACCAGGTGCTAAATAAGTAATTCGTCTTCTTACGTTATTTTCATACACACCCGGGGCACTTCCATAACTGTCTAAGCGCAATCGCCCATTAACAATCACAATTGAACCAATTCCTAGTTTCTTTGGTGGAGCTGGTCTTGGTTTAGGCTTCGGAGGAGCTGGAACATTAACTTTATGATACTTAACTTCTCTATACTGTTTTAAACCGAGAGTATAAGCATATTCCTCTGCATAACCAGACTTAAAGCCATATTCAAAGCTTGAAATTGTCATAGTCACACTAATTTGAGTTGAGCTAACAACTAATTGAACATGGTGCTTGTTACTTTGAATATTTTTTAACCAATTAATGTATTCGTCAGGTTTTAACAACTTATCTGCACTAACCCAAGAACTTCGATTTTTTGGAAAAACGCTATCTATAGAAACCGATACCAGCTTCATATTACCCACTCGGTTAATCTCACCGAGATTGACAATTGTTTCTGATTTATCATCAGTTTCATATTTCAAAGTTAATTCTGACGGGTTGACTGGTAACTCAACCGTCCTATTAGTTGAGTAATCGGTGATATACACACCAAAGCCGTTGACCGGCATATTAACCACCTCCTAAGGCTTTATTACGATTTTCAATAATTCTTTTATCCAACTCTTCTAAGAGTTTATCTACATCATCAGCTGGATCGCCTGTTGAATTAATTACAATAGCGCCTTTATCAATTTGAACCTGGGTACTATTATCTGTTTGAGTGTTGGTGCTATTGCTAGTAAGCACAGAACTAGGCCTGATTGTACCTGATGTCACAGTACCATTGACTGCATCAGAAGAAACTGCTCCTTGACCAAAAATACCAATATTAGCTCTTGATCCATCAAGCCCAGTAATTGCGCCAGCTACATCACTAATTGCACCTAAAGCTCTATTAAATCCATCAGCAAGTAAATCACCAGGATTAATTCCACTTAGTCCAATTGGGTCTAAGGTTGGTGCCATACCACTAGCAGCGTCAACAACACCTTGCGCCATACTTGCTGAAGCATCAGCAGCTGCACCTGCATCTCTATTAAGACCAATGATTAAACCTTGATCTACCCAGCGACCATATTGTCTAAATAAACGAGATGGAGAACCAATGTGAAGCACACTTTTAGCAGCACTGACAACTTTACTTGCAACACCTTTTACGGCACTAACTGCTGCACCAATCATAGATTTAATACCGTTAACTAAACCTTGAATTAAATCTTTACCAACTGAAACAAGTGCATTACCAAAACTTTTAGCAGCATTTACAGCATTAGAAATTCCGCTACGCACCGCACTGACTACATTTCTCATAGCACTAGTAATAGCTTGAACCATCATAGTACCAGCCATAATGAAGAATGAAACCATAATCATTACGGCTGCACCGACAGCAATTAAACCAGCAGCTACCGCCATTGCAGCAGCTGCAACTATCATTAATCCAGCACCAAGCATAATTGCAGCTACAGCTAATAGCATTAAACCAATTGCGGCAATCATTGCCATTGGTCCAACTAACATTAAGGCTACTGCTAATAACATCAAGCCGACTGCTGATACCATAGCTGTAACCATAATTAGCATTAGGGCGACCAACATTAGCAATAATCCAACTGCAGCAACGATTGCCATTGCAGCTACTAAGACCAATCCAACGCCCAGCAGTAAAATTCCAACTGCAGCTACTAATCCCATAGCCATGACAAGAACCAAGGCCACTCCTAAGAGAAGCAAACCTACTGCTGCAATTAAAGCCATTGGAGCAATTAAAATTAATGCTACCGATAATAGAATTAATCCTATTGCGGCAATCATTGCGCTAACCATGATTAGCATTAAAGCAACGCTCATCAAAAGTAAACCAACCGCTGCAACAATACCAAGAACAGCAACTAAAACAAGTGCTACACCAAATAAGAGCATACCTACAGCAGCAATTACGACCATTACTGCAATCAAGGCAATTGCTACTCCTAAAAGTAATACACCCACAGCCGCAATTAGGGCAGTAATTCCAACTAAAGCTAATCCAACTGCAAAAATTAAAGCACCAACTCCTGCTGCAACTAAACCAACTGCTAGAACCACTAAAGCAACTCCTAAAAGAAGTACCCCAACAGCTCCAATAATCGCAGCTAAACCAAATACAGCAATTGCACCTGCTAAGGCAAGCAATCCAACTGCGGCACTAGTCCCATATTCAGAAATAGTAGGTAGTTGAGTAGCAAGTAAAGCAATTCCTGCACTAGCAACTAAAACTGCTACTGCAATCAAAAGTAAAGCTGCTGCAAAGATGGCAAAGCCAATAGCTCCACCAATCAATGCAGGCCCTAAAAATCTTACTAGGATCACTAATCCAGCAATCGCAGCAATCATACCAAAGAAGGTTGCAATAGCACCTCCTCCAGCACTAGAAATTTGAGTAGCTGCATCAGCTAATAATTTAAATCCTGCACCGAGAGCTAAAGCACCAGCACCAACTAAGGCAAAAGCTGCACCTAGTTTCATATATGCTCCAGCATTACTTAGGATCTTACCGGGCTTAGACATTTTTGGAGACTCAATCTCAGGAGCTTTAATCTTTTTAGCATTTTTAAATGATTTAAAGAATTCAGCAATCCCTTTAGCATAATTTGAAATTTGACCAAGTGCTTTTAAAATTACAAAAGCAGCTACAAATTTAACAAGTGCATTAGCAAGATGCTGTAAGGTGCTTGGATCTAATTTATTTAATTCTTTTAACCCAATAACAATTGCTTCAAAAGTTAGTCCTTTAAGTCCTCCTTTTAAAATAATGAAGGCTTGTGCCAAACTAGAAAGCGTCCCTGGACTTAAATTTCCAATTGCTTCTGCTATTGCTCCAATACCTTTAGCTAATCCGCTCAATGCACCTCCCGAAAGTTCTCCAAGAACTTTAAAGAAGCTTTTACCACCTTTAACTTGATTCATGGAATTAGTTAAATTCTCAAACGCATTTCTAATCGAATCAATAGTTCCTTTAATTGCATCTGGAACCTTAAATTCTTCAAACCCTTTCTTGAAATCGTCAAAACCTGTTTTTAACTCTTCAAAAGCAGGTTCAAATTCTTTAATTCCATTTAAAAGTCCATCGCCAATTTTTCCGAAATCAACTTTGCTTAGTGCATCAGACAACTGATTAACGGCTTTAATACCAATTTGGCTAACTTTTCCCCAAGTTTCAAGTAAGCCGTTAGTTACTTGTTCTTTTAATCCTTGGACGGCATCCCCAATCGTCTTATATTGGGTTGCCATTTTGGAAAAGTTAGCATTAGTTCCTGTTTTTGCTACTGCATTGAAAAAATCTTCGGTTTTAATTTTTCCGTCTTGAATTTTGGAAATTAAATCTGTTAAACTCATTCCCATTGTTTTAGCAACAGCAGCCATACCAGCAGGAGTTTGTTGAACCATTAATTTAAAGTCTTCCCACTGAACTTTTGGCTTAGCTGCCATTTGAGTTGCTTGTTCGGACAAAGTTTTCATAGCTTGCGCTGGATTAGTAGCGGCAGCTGCTAGTCCACCAAAGCCCTTAACCAATTTAGTTGTGTTTTTTGTTCCCACAGCCGCTAATTGGGAATAAGTACTTGACATATCAGCTGCACCATAAATAGTTTGTTCAGCAAAACTTTGTAATTCTTTTTTAGCTTTAGCAATCTCAGCAGGTGACTTACCAATTTGGCGCATATTGCCTTCAAACGTTGTCCAAGATGTTTGAGCTTCATTTAATTCGCCAATCATTGAACGAATTCCATTACTTGCTAGCTCCATTCCCTTGTTAATTGCACCACCAACAACAGTACCGCCAACCATGGACTTGAACATGCTCTCACCGCCGTTAGATCCACCAGAAATAGCTTGTTTTAGTCTACTCATACCACTTTGAGCTTTTTGTAAGCCACTAGATAATCTATCTAATGGACTACTGAAAGCATCATTAATTTTCACAGTGGTACTAATCGTACTCATCTACTACCTCCTCTCTATTTTTAATTACAAAGAAAAAGCTAAGCCTAAATATGCTTAGACCTAGCTTTTCTCTTAGCTTTACGCTCTTCTTCTTTTTCGTATTTTTGCCGTACTTCAATTGAAGCCACGACTAAAGCCTGTTCACGTCTTGACATTTCTGCCCACTGTTTAGGCGTCCAATGATATTCATTAAGGACATAGTGATAAATGTTAAAGTCACCAACAGACTCGTTAATTAGTTTTTTGCTTCTTCAACCAATTCTTCTGAACTATCATCGTTATTTAAGCCTGATAAGTCCATGATTGCTTCTGATAAATCGGTATATTCACCGACTTTAAGCATCTTCTTCAAAATAGCTTCTGGTCTAGCGATACAGCCCCATGACTCTTGAAGTTCTGCATTATTTAAGTTAGGAGAAACAACTGCTGCTGCAACTACTAAATCTTGAAAGGCATTTTCATCAGTATCTTGTTCATACTTATGAGTTTTGCGATTAAGAACTCTCTTAGTTGCTTGCTTACGAAGATCAGATACTTCATCAGCGGTTAAAGATTTAATCTTAAAAGGTGATTTAAATCTTTCAAGCTTAAAGTCCTGTTCTACTGTAGGACTACCAACATTTTCAAATAAAAAATCTTTAATACTTTCAGCCATCTATTTTATTCTCCTAACCTTCTACCAAGTTTACGCCTTCAAAAGTAAAGTCACTTTCCCATTCCATTACACCGTCATCAGCTTCAAAGTCAGCGATTGGGATATCATCCAAGTTAACGTTAGATAAGTGAATTACTTGCTTATCTGCTCTTGAAGTTGGGTCATGAATGGTTAAAGTAGCATCAAAGTATAAATCCCCACCATTTTGAGTATAAGGAATGCCATATTTAAGCCAGTTTGCATTGATTAAGTATCCACCTAATGTTCCAGTACCTTCAACGGAAGTAGTCTTCTTTCGCTTCCAGTGTGAGCCTAAAGTCTGAACATCTTCCTTGTTCTTTTCAAGCTTAGCGGTAAATTTATTACATTCAATCATCTTATAGATGTTACCGTTAATCTTAAGTGAGATGGTTGCATCTTTTGTTGAGATCGTATCTCGACCGTTTAAAAAATCATCAGTAATTGCCATTTACGTTCCTCCTATCTAACTACCATAGTCATGTAAAGCTTTTCCATTGCATCAACTGGAGTAACTGCCAGGTTAACAACAATAGAGTCACTGTTATTTCCTGCTTCTACAGTGATATCAGTGTTGGCAAAAGCTTGAATGATATTTCTGTTTTGCAAACCAGTTAAGTAAGCAATTCTATCAGCCTTGAACAAATCTCGCCCATTAGCATTGTTACCAACCTTACCTAAATAAACTCTTTCAAAAGTGTTTTCAGTATCAGTAGCAATTTCATCAAGTGTTCTCATTACACGGTTCTTTGAGAAAGCCATTGGCTTTTCAGCAGTAAATTTGTGTAGTGAGTTAATATCTTGTTCAATAACTACTCTTTGACCTGGTCTTGTAGTAAATACAATTTGACCAGCATCAAGTGCCTTGATTGTCTTTTCATTATCGAGCTTAGGATATGCAGAGATGGCATCTTCAACGTCAAAATAAGTTAAAGAAGTGGCTGCATCTGCTGACGCTGAAATACCAGCAAAGAAACCTGTAGCATCTTTTACATCAACATTAGTTCCATCGCCTAAAGTGTAGCCATTAACAACTGTTGAAATACCCTCATAGTTATAGACAGTACTTGCATCAGTAGGGATTACACCTCTAACCTTGCGTCCTTCGTTTTCACGGAGACGTTTTACTGCTTCAACAACCAATTTATTCATGTTGCTTGATGGCTCAAAACCAGCAGTAGTAACAACAGCGTACTCTTCATTTTCTAAAGCATCGTTTAATAACGTTTCTACTTGCTTAGATTCAGTAGTTGCTCCACCAGTTAAAGCGCCAGAAACATTAGTAAAGGCAGTAGGCTTTGAACTGCCATCTGCTACTTCTTTTGCAGTAATATAATCATTGCCTTTAAATTCATCTAAGGCATCAAACTTCACAACTTGTTCATCAACTAACTTAGTGCCAAAGATAGTCGAAACCGTAGCCGTATTTGGATCTGCTGGACTAACTTCAACACTAATGGTGATTTGATTACCCTTTTCACCCGGATAATTAGCTGTAATAGTCCAAGGTAAGCCTTCTTTGGTTAAAGTTGCTGCCGTTCCTTCATTAGGATTAAGAACTAATACTTTAGAAGCTCCTTTTAGAGTTTCTTTAAGTGCTGTCAATGCTGGATCATCTAAAGTAGTACCAAGTTTCTTAGTAAAATCAGCATTAGCATCTACTTCAACAACGCCAGTCTTGCCCCAACCTAAGCCTTTATCACGTACTAAAAGCACTCTTCCTAGAGATGAGGTCGTTTCTCTTTGACCATTACCAACCACATTGATATAAGCACCCGGTCTACGCTTGTCTTGTGCTTTCCAAGTTCCACCTGCCATTAATATCCCTCCTTAAAATTTTCAACTGCCTTTTGAACTTCAGCAATTGTATATTCTTTGTCATCATCTAGCACTAGTTTCAATACATCCCGCTCAATAGGAGTGAACCTATTACTTGAAATTAGTGCTTTTTTAGTAAATTTTGGATCTTCAACTTTGACGGTTGTCTTGATTTTTCCGACTTCCGTCTTCTTGGATTCCGCCACTATATTCAATCCTTTCTAGCTTTCCACCGTTTTCAACCTTGTACATATTAAGCAAGAGATCAAAACTCATTACTAGGGTTTCATCGTCTTGGTTAATCGTTGTTTCTCGGTTTCTAACGGTTGCATAATCGTCTAATCTAGCGAAATTATTCAGTAGTTTTTGCTCTACTTCGTCCATATCAGCATTAGGTCTGTCTGGATTAGCAAAATAGGTCAGTGAGTAAGATACAGTCCTATCTTGAACATCAAAAAAGCGGCTTTTAGTAATCGTCATTATCTTACTGATGTAGAATGACGGCACTTCAAATCCGCTCTTTTGTCTTTCTGAGTAAATTGTCATATCAGGAAAAATTTCTGATAATCTTTTTGCTATTAAATCAATTAAATTCATTCGAACAAGTCCTTTAATACCCACAACCCTTCTGTCACTAACTGTGGCATCTGTCTTTGAATTTGTGGGATAGATTTCTTCATATAGAACTTACCAGGCACCCAATCTCTAACCAAACATTTTTTAATTGCTGGAACATATCTCCCCGGTTGTTGTCTATGCCCAGATTCAACATAGGAAGCATATTCAGCATTATTGATTAGTTTAATTGTCCAGCCACCACCACTATAACTAGGTCCTTCGGCAGTCCATGACCTCCGAAGATTACCTTCTTTTACAGGAGTGTTAGCTTTCAAAATTCGTAAAGATTGCGTACCTATTCGCTTAGAACTCTTACCAAGTTCTTGTTTTACATAGCCACTGTCAATCTTTTGTCTAACACGGCTTGCGAATTGCTGAAATTGGGCGTCATCAACATGACCCAAACTCATGCTTTTTCACTCCTAACCATTGCTACTTCTTGATGGCTAAAATAACCACTATATCCCTTACTAGCACGTTTATATTTAGTTTCTTGACCATTTACATCAGTCACATAAATATCCGCTCCAGCAGGGATTTTTATACCATTTCGGATAATTAATTTTGCATCATACTCATCTGTTCCAAAGAATGATTGTTCACTTGGAGATTGTCCTTTTAAGATAACCTTAGCTGGTTCATCTTCCACAATAGTTACATCTTCATTATTGGTGATATAACCCTTTTTTACCGGTTGAGTACCAACTATTCTAACTCGGTCGTTCCAGAGCCTAGGAAGTGCATTTTTTAAGCCATTAAAGTAATTCATTCTGCTGGCAACCTTCTAAAATTATTGAGCAACAATACATAGTTATCCGTAATCGTATTAGTAGCTTGTAATGCTGAATAAATATCACTCGGAGATCTAAAAGAAACAGACGTATCACCTTCTGATAAAGATTGAACGTTACCTACTTGTTGATCTTTTGGTACTAGCCATTGATGAGTATCAATAGTTTGTACTGCTAATCCTAAAATAGTTGGTTCAAGTGCCTCTGGTAATTCTAGAATTGGAATATTGGTGTAAATAGAAATGTCCGAAATAACTTTGTCTAATGTAAATTCCAGTACACTATCATAATTAGGCATATCATCAGTATTCGGTAAAAAATCTGCTAAATTCTTTTTAATCTCGTCAAAGCGTGGGTATTTATCCATCTAACCACCTACTTTACTAAAGCTAATAGCTCATCTTTCTTGGTCTTACCAGTGTAATCAATACCTGCTTTATCTAAGTAAGCCTTAATCTCATCTACAGTGTTATTTTCGTTGGGTTTAGCATCTTTTTCGACTATTTTCTTACGTCCAGCAGGATTAGAATTACCATCTGCGTCCTTTTCAGCAACAAAGAACTCAATTCCCTTAAATTTAGGCTTAAGTAAAAGAACATCATCATAACTTTGTTCGTAGTATAGCCAGTTTCCAGAATTTGCAGCAGCTGGCGCATCTAATCCAACGAAATCATACTTTTCAGGAGAAATTTGAACACCGTTGAAAATAAGCATCATCTTAATTTGCTTAGCATCATCAACAGTTTTAGAACCATTAGTGAAATCAAACTTAGTTTGGAACAAATCTTCTGGCACAGGAACAATAGTAACTTCATCAAGTGAACGTACAGAACGGTTAATATTTTGTGCATCACTTACGATAATTGTTCTATTAATTGCTTCTGCGTCCTTAAGCATGTAATAAGTGCCAGTATCAACGTACAAGATACGTCCTTGGGCTGGAATTCTTGCACGGTCAAAGTTACGCATCATTTGATCATAAGCGTGTAAAACGTTTTTTGCGTCTAAACTTTCTGAATGGATACCAGCATTTTCATCTAATCCCTCGGAAGTATTAACTGCTTGACGTTGACTGAACAACTTAGAAAACATTTCTCTATCCTTTTCAGGCATTTTACTATCTAAGTTGTATTGTCTAGTAATATTAGCGATTGATAGCAGTTGATTACTTTCATCAATGTCTGATGGATCAACTAGCGTACTCCAATAACGTTCATTGGTTAATTCATAAACATCATAATCTAATGAGTAGTTGGCTGCTGGTTGCGTAATAGTACGTCTTTCACGGTCTTGACGTCCAGATAAAATTGATAATCGTGGAACTTTAATATGTTTTGCATCTAAAAAATTAATTGTTTTGTTAGATGGTGATTGCCACAAAGCACTTGAATATAAAACGTCTGGATAAAAACCATCAATAACTGCTTTTTGATATTTATCAGCGTAATTAATTGCCATTATTTGTCTCCTTTAAATATATCAACCATTGCTTGGACTGGATCAGCGTTAGCGGGTTTTCCATTATTTGGTTGGTAATCTTGTTTACTACCTTCATCAAATAAATAACCATCAGATTTCTGCAAAGATTTAATTTGATCGTCTAAACCAGTTAAATTACCATCATCACCAAGCTTAATTTCGTCCATGTTCAAAAGACCTTTAACAGCCTTATTATTACGAGCGTTAGCTTTGCTTAATGATTGGTCAATTGCACTATTTAAACGATTAGTAGCAAGTTTTTGAGTAAGGTCAGCCGTATCCTTGTCATACTTGCTCTTTAAATCATTAAATTGCTTAGTCAAGTCTTCATTATCTTTGACTTGAGAGCGCAATTTCTTTAAATCCTTATCTCTTTCACTCATCTGGGACTTAAGAGCTTCATTCTCTTCTAAGATTTCAGCATTGCTAGCACTTGCTTTATCCTTAGCATTTTGAATGTCTTCGCCGTTTAAATCCATGATCTTTTTAATCTGCTCTTCTTGTAATCCAAGCTCTTCTAATTGTTTTCTTTTCATTGTTCTATCCTTTCACACGTTTTATACGAGTTCGCCTCTCATAAGGGCATACAAAAAGAGCAGTTTAATGTCTTACTCAGGACAAAATAAAAGAGAAATACTGTAATAAGCAATATTTCTCTAATCAATTATCAATTTTTAAATCCTACAAATAATCTAAATACTTATTAACCCAAGCACTGTCAACTTTCACATTATGGAATATTTCTTTACCACATATTTCATTAAAGCTGGCCAAATCCTGTTCATAACCTTTTTTTACGAATAAGTTAAACTGGTCTTCAGTCATATTGCTATCTTCCATAACATCTTTTTTATATTGATCAAATTCAGGATCAAACTTTTTAGTTTTAATTCTAATACTTTGAAGTTTTTCTTCAGAATATTCACTAGTAAAATCTCCATATTTAAAATTATCAAGTCTAAGAC
>PPYF01027893.1_pt1 | contig 20541 bp, 21 predicted proteins | sample 1559871 | NCBI WGS metagenome assembly PPYF01 (sample SAMN08240021, study PRJNA423297) | Human gut metagenome, whole genome shotgun sequencing project. | reverse complement strand
CTAAACTTGTCAAAGAACTCTTTGGCTTGGCGGTGGATGCCGCTTAGCCTATGTATAATTTTTTAACGAACTATTGTAATTAAAAATATTCACAATCTCATTTGCGTGTTCATTAAGTGAGAAATTAACGAAGATAATGAACGCCCAAATGAATATTTTTATTAACTTTGCACTGAAATGGAAACAAGATATCGAAATATAATAGGGCGGCAAGAAGAATTGAGGATTCTTCTTGATGCTGTAAATTCAAGAGAATCAGAATTTGTTGCCATATATGGACGCCGTAGGGTTGGGAAAACATATCTGGTAAACAAGGCTTTCAAAGGACAATTCGCTTTTCAGTACACTGGGTTGGAAAATAAAAATAATAAAGAACAACTCGAAGCCTTTCATATGGCCCTGATAAATCAAGGTTTGCGGAAGTGTCCTAAACCTAAAAATTGGATAGAAGCTTTTTATCAATTACAACATCTTCTTGAATCTGTTAAGACTGACTCTTTGGTCAATGGGAAGAAGGTGGTATTCCTTGATGAGTTACCTTGGATGGATGTACCGAGAGCCGGATTTGTAGAAGCATTGGGTAACTTTTGGAACAGATGGGCCGGATGGACAGAGGACATCGTGTTAATTATTTGTGGAAGTGCAACTTCTTGGATGTTCAACAAGGTATTCAGAAATCATGGGGGTCTGTATAATCGCATTACCAAGCGTATTCCTGTATATCCGTTTTGTTTGACGGAATGCGAACAATTATGTAAAAGTATGAATCTTGGATGGAACAGAAAACAGATTGTTGAAGCCTATATGATCTTAGGAGGTATTCCCCATTATTGGACTAAATTCAAGAAGGAACAGAGTCTACCTTCAAATGTCGATAGACTTTTTTTCAGGCGTGGAGCAGAGATGAAAGAGGAGTATGGTGCATTATTTTCATCTCTATTTTCTCATCCGGAAGCATATGAGGCTGTTATCAACAGCCTATCTCAGAAGAAAAAAGGATTAAGTCTAAAGGAGATTTCTGAATTATCAGGTTATAAGCTATCTGGCAGATTATCTACAATTCTTAAGAATCTGGAATTATGTGGATTCATTGAGAAGGTCAGTCAACCGAACAAGAGAAAGAGAGATGCGACGTATCAATTAATTGATAATTTCGTACTGTTCTATCATGAATTTATTCTTAAGAAGGAAGTGGAATCAAATTATTGGAGTACTCATGTCAAGACTCATGCTCATTCAGCATGGAGTGGATTGGCATTTGAACGAGTCTGCTTTCAGCATAGAAATCAGATAGCGAAGGCATTGGGAATATCTGGAGTATACACAAGTTGGTATGCATGGAGTGCAGAACCAGATAAAGAACATGGCTATCCCGGAATGCAAGTAGATATGGTTATAGATCGCGCGGATGATGTCGTGAATCTGTGTGAGGCAAAGTTCTCAACAAAACCATTTGCCATTACATCGGAATATATGGAGGATCTTCATATGAGACAGGGACGGTATCAAGAAGAAGTAGCACCTAAGAAAGCTGTACACCTTACGATGATAACAGTTTCAGGAATTGTTGATAATCCACAAAAATATGAGATTAACTCATTCGTGGAGCTTGATGACTTGTTCCTTCCTTAAACGATGTAAATTCAAGGAGTAGGTTGCTTATTATAGAGATATAGAAAAATTTTTCTATATAAAATATTTTCTATATGATACCCGGTATCTGGTATATCGTTGGAATATATACCACTTTTGAGGTGGTATATTCAGAGGTTGGTGGTAAATTTGGGTATATAAAGTATCCGATATTTGGCTATAAGTGGGTATTTTGACCCACTTATAGCCAAATATCGGATTTAAGATGATGATTTACAATACTAATAAAATCGAATTATAGCCAAAAGTAGGTCAATTATCCCACTTTTGGCTATAATTTGATTTCACTTTAGGTATTCAATCTCAAAACTCAGGGCATTTGCCCTGTTTTGAGTTGATGATTTTGAGATGGCTTATGAAACGGTATCTGGCAGGTATATTTCCATCCAAAGATAGTTTGCCGGGCAGTCTCAAAAACGGTCGATTTAGATATGTTCCCTTATCCGATGAAATGCCGGAGGATGGATTCTCCGTTGGAATATGGATATGGCAATATACATACCGCCGCAATTAGGGCAATGAAAACGATTGCTATAATTGCTATACCCCATCGGATTAACGATGGAGGTATCTCTCCGATAAGTTGTCTAACCTTTTCTGAGCGAAGCTCAATGTTACCATGAGTGGTTTTGTCTGCGTCCATATCAGTTCCCTAATTCAAGTTGGTTCTTTACGAGGTTATAGTATGCTCCTTTTTTTTCAATGAGAGATGTATGGTTTCCGGTTTCGACAATATGACCTCCATTAAGAACAATAATTTGGTCTGCATTCTTTACTGTTGACAGTCGATGGGCAACAACTATTACGGTACGTCCATTATAAAATTCGTTAAGATTTTCTACGATAGCACGTTCATTCTTTGCGTCTAGAGAATTGGTTGCTTCGTCAAGAAAAATAAATTTTGGATTTTTATAAACCGCTCGAGCTATAAGAATTCTTTGTTTTTGTCCTTGACTTAATCCCATTCCATCATTTCCAATTAGAGTATTATATTTTAAGGGGAGTGATAACACGAAATCGTGGACATTTGCAATTTTTGCAGCTTGTTCAAGACGCTCTAAGTCTATTTCATTATCATCAATTGCTATATTTCTAGCTATTGATTCGGAAAATATAACTCCATCCTGCATTACTACACCGCATTGACGACGCCACCATTTTAAATCATATTTATGAATGTTTTTCCAACGCGAGTTCGGGATAACGATAGTTCAATCGGCAACTTCGTCACATGGCATAAATTATCGGGCGATCCGACAGGGTCGCCTGTTTTTTAACTGCAGCTGTTTATTGCCAGATTACGAGCTGCCCGTTTGACTCAGGCACCTCGTAATCGAAATTGACTTCCGGCTTTGTCGAGAAGAAGCTGTATGCCCCCATTGCCGCAAGCAGGTTCATTATAAAATTATGGACGCTGCGGTGACGGGAATGCACCAGCTGGGCCACGTTCTTGAGCATGTCGTTGATTGACTCGATGATACTCCTTTTCCGGAGCATTATCTTGTCGTAGAGGTTCATCAGACGCTGTCTCATGTTTGAACGCAGTCCGGTCACGATATGCACCCCGTTGTCCCAAAGGTGCCCGAAAAGCGATTGCGAGATATATCCCTTATCAGCGTACAGTTTGCCGAACACCTTGTCCGTCAGCATGTCAATGACAGATTCCTCGCGGTCGTCGACGTTGGCGCGGGTTAGGACGAAGTTCACAAGCTCCCCCTTTTCGTTGCATAGAAGATGCAGTTTGAAGCCGACGTACCATCCCATGGTGCTCTTTCCCTTGGCTGCAATGCCTTTGAATACCTTCATGTTGAATTCCCGCTTGTTGTGTATAACCGGAATGCAGGTGCTGTCAACGAAACTGATGCCGGTGCATTCTCCGAAACAGGCAAGACGCAAGAACATTGTCAGTGCTACGAAGCAACGCGGCATTACCTCGACAAAACGGTTGTACGAGAACCGGCGTGGGAACAGATGCTTCCATTGTCCGCACACGCATGACAGATAATAATGCTTGAAGTTGCGGTAGGTGTTGAAGTGGAAACAGATCAGAATCGTAATGACCTCGGCATCGGACATCATGCGCTTCCTGCGGCGTTTTGGAGCCTCGGGTGATGACGGAAGGGAGTTTTTGGCCATCTATTACCAAAAGAATCGGCAACTTTTTCAGGTTGCCGATTCAACTTTTTTAGGCTATTTCTTATCCCGAACTCGCGTTATTAATAAAAATTGACTTACAGGACGTAAATTCTGTGGTATTGTTTTCTGATGTTTCTTCGTTTTTTTCACCATGTATTTCATTTATACGTTCAAGTGAAATTTTTACATCCTGTAAAGAATATATTAATGACATGAATTGTTCGACAGGTGAATTTAGTTGTCCAATAATATATTGTACAGCAAGCATTGCACCTAGTGTCATTTGCCCTTTAATAACAGCAGTTGCTGCAAGTACTGTAATGATTATATTTTTAACTTCATTTATAAATATTGCTCCTGCCTCTTGTGTTTGTTGGAGTTTAAGAACTTTCATTTGAACCGTAAATAAATCGGCTTGAGTATCTTCCCATTCCCATCTTCGTCTTCTTTCGCAATCTTGTAATTTTATTTCCTGTATTGAGGAGATAAATTGATATGTTGTATTTTGATTTTTCGCTTGTTGTTCGAATAACTCGTAATCCAATATTTTTCGCTTTGAGAGAAATCTTGAGATCCATATTCCATATGCCATACACCCAGCAAGAAAAATCCCAAATATAAGGTTATTATATAAAAAGAGTATAATTCCTAAAACAAGAAATGATAACAAGCTAAATACCATTCCTATAACTTGATTCGTTAAAAACGTTTGGATACGATTATGGTCATTAATACGCTGTGTCAAATCTCCGAGTAATTTTGAATCGAAAAATGACATAGGAAGTTTAAGTAATTTTATGAAAAAATCACTTACAAGAACTATGTTGACACGCATAGATATATGCATCAATAACCAACGACGAATAAAATCTGTGGCAGTTCGTCCAATAATAATTGAAAGTTCTCCCAGTAAAATAAGCCAAATTAGACTAATGTCATTGTATTTTATTCCTATGTCTACAATCCATTGCGTTAAAAATGGCAAACATAATTGAAGAAGACAACCAAGAATTAATCCGAATAAAATTATGAGTAATTCTTTATGATATAAACGGATATATTTTAATATAAAGGAAACGGAATGCAGTGTAGAAGGTTCTTCAGTCATATTTGAGAGAAATGATGGAGAGGGATTCATGAACATAGCAATCCCAATATCTTCGTTTGATTGATTCTTTTCAGTCCAATGTTTCCTAAATTCCGTTTCGTTATATCGGAGTAATCCTTTGCCTGGATCTGCTATTTTGAAAATATTTTTCTTGTCATCATACTCGTACAATACGACGAAATGATTCTGATTCCAATGTAGAATACATGGCTGTTTAATACATTTTATTTTAGAAATAGTAGTTGCTATTACGGAAGGTTGTAAACCAATTTGTATTGCACAATCATGTATGCCTAATAATGAAACCCCATCATTAGTGGTATGACAAAATTGCTCTAGATATTTTAGACTGATAGGCTTTCCATAATGTCTGGACAACATAGCAATGCATGCAATTCCACATTGCATTGAATCATGCTGTCGAATACATTTAAAAGACATAAAACAAATGTTTTGTTAAGATTGATTAATAATCAGTTTCCCATGCTTGCCTATAACGATCATATTTTGGACGAGAGCTCGTAGAGCCATCGGCGTTAATCTTAATACCCCTTGCGGCCATAATACTTTCAAAATTATTGATATAATATTCATGATCTGCAAGAATTTTCTTGCGTTCACCGTTCTCGTAATCGCTGACTAAATACATATTAGGCACTGGATGCGATGTGCTTCCAACTTCGGTTGCATCAATATGGAAATCGTTTCCTCCATCTGCACTAAGTATTATTCCGGGCAATCCTTGTAATTTCCAAGGTCCGTCCTGAATTGGAACCTCTGTTGTAAACCATACAGTCCAAGTACGACCGTGATAATTGGATTTGGCCATAATACAATCATAACCTAAGATTGTCTTTGTTGAGTCTTCCATAATTGACCACTCAATTTCAGACATGGGCTCTGTATAACGAAATAGGCCGTCCCCTTTACGGTCATATACAGCTAATTCTCGTGCTTTATAATCTTTTGCAACATAAAGGAACTGTTTTTTTTCGGGTGCCAATCCGAGCTTTCGTCCATCTAATGTAACTGTGCCGTCAGGATGAACTACTCTCCAAGCCTTCATCTGTATCTCTTGCAATTTTGCCTTACCCTCTGGGGTAGAGTTGCACGAGTCACAAAAGAGACTCTCTGTATTGTAATACAAAGACTTTTGTGGATTTGCGACCAATACCATTTCGTATGAGTAGGGTTTGCCGCTATCTGTGTCTCGATTAGATACGGTATATTTTATCGCTAAATTTTCTTGTGCGACGGCGGCTATCGCCACAAGGCACATTACTGTGAGGGTGAGTAACTTTTTCATTTCCTTAAAGAGATTGTGAACAGCAGCTCGCGTCCGCGTAGCCATCGTTGAGACTCGAAAGATGAGAGCTGACTGTAGGTTGTGTAGTTGTATGTGCGTTGATTGAATATGTTGTTGAGTATCGCGGAAAGTTCGATGCGCTTGTTGAGTTTATAAACCAACTTGGTATCAAGGAGGAACACATTTTTATATATTCCCTCGGTAAGTTCGTTACGGTAGTGCTCGCCCATTATGCGCCATTCCCATTTGGAGTGTGGCATAATGTTGATGAGCAACGAGTTTTCCATGCCACTGAGCCATGAGTTCTTGACTCCGTTCATCCGGAGCTTACTATCGGAAAAGTCAATCGAATAATCAAAACTGAGCCACTTTATAGGGGTACCGTTGATTTTAGCGCCGACACTCCAGCCAAGACTTGTCGATTTAACGGCATTGTTTTCGGAGAATAGATGCGAATCGCCACGGTTGACTGAGCCGTTGACGTTTGCAGATCCGCGCATAAAGTCAAGAGTCTTTCCGATGCTTCCAATCGCCATCAGATTTTGTCCGTCACTTTTGGCATCAGTATAAGAATAGACAATATAATCGCCGTAGAGTTGCTGCGCCATTGTATAAGGGAGGTGCGACCACGACTGCATCACCATAGCGTTGGCGAATACTCCCCGGCGTGTATGCTTATAGGCGAAACTTGCAGAAATGTTCTGAGAAGTAGAGTTGTAAAACTCATCAACTCCTTGCTTAAATGTGCGGTAGTTGGTCATGATGTAGCCCGGCTGAATCATGTTCAGATTCATAGGTGAACGACCTGTACCACCTCTTAGCGTCATTGAAAAGCGGTTATTCAGTTTCCAGTTCATGCTGAGCGAGGGGGAGAAATATACCTCAGAACGGTTGGCAAGAGCATTGTCAAATGTGTAATGCGCGAAGCTGACAGGGGCGTTGAGAGTGAAATTCACTCGCTTAACCCAATATTCAAACTTCGGGGAGGCATAGACTGTGAAATAATTTGTATTCAGTACATTTTTAGTCTCTCCCGGTATCTCATCCGGCATATCAGGCAGCTCTGTATTAAGTGAACGCAGATAGCCTTTCACTCCACCTTCAAGACTGACTGTTATTCCCTTGATTGAGAAAGCGTAGGCTGCACTCTCATGAGTATAGAAAGCATGGTCGCCGATACGTTGACGGATATTGTTGTCGTCCAGTGAAACATTGAGTGTCTGTGGAAGCGACTCCCATTCGTTGTTGCTCTGGAATGTGACGAGGTGTTTGCCATTGAACCGCTTAATCAACTTGAATTTGTTGGCGACATAGTAGTCGGGCAATTTAGCCGACTGGTCGTTTGGCAACGAGCCGGAGACACCGAGTACCAAGTCATCCCAGTCGATGTTTGTGGAGAGGGTGTTGTTGATGAACGTGGTCTTTTGATTGACCTCATAGATAAACTTGCCGGAAAGAGAATGTGAGCGGTCGTGGCCGTCACGGTTTTCGGTAATCACACGGTCGCCTCTTTCAAGAAAGTAAGTGGTGATATTAGCGGCTTGTGCTGTGACGCGGTTGAATGAGTAGTCAATCTGCGCCTTGAACTCTCCATTTTTAACTTTCCACAGGGAGTTTGTTGAAACCAAAGCCGAGCGGTTGAACAATGTGCGCTTGCGGCTAAGGTTCGGTACTCCGGGGAGCGAAACGCTTACATATTGGCTCAATCCGGTCGCACGACTTGATGCGAAGAAATCAGTGGCACTCGCCGAAAGATCTTCGCCTATATTGTTGGTCTTGAATGTTGTGATATTCTGAAATCCGGGCATAGCAGCCATTGCGAACAGTTCGCCGTCCCAAACCGCACCTTCCGGTTGCCAAGCGTAACCACCGCCGGCATCGCCGTGGAAAGTCCAAGTGGCTTTCGCCTTATTCTTCAGCTTGAGGTTGATGGCGGCCTTATCGGAGAAACTGATACCTGAGAGCACCTGCATCGGCTGATGATTCTCCATAACCTCGACTGCCCCAACATCATCATGATTTATGCCGTTGGTGGCTATACCATATTTACCGCCCAACAGGTCAGAGCCCTCGATGTAGAACTTGTTGATGTCCTCGCCCTGATACTGTATTTTGCCGGAGTTCGACACATCAATACCCGGCATCCGTTTCAGTACATCGCCGATACTTCGGTCTTGTGCTTGTACAAAACTTCCGACAGTATATGTGATAGTATCGCCTTGTTCGCGTATGCGGTCGGCTTTCACCGCAACTTCTTTGAGCATAGTGGCCGAAGCCTCCATGACTATTGTAACCGGCAACTGAATACTGTCGAGTTTAACCGTTTGTTTGGCAAAGCTCATCATTGACACGTCAAGAGTGTAACCCTTGATTTCCGGCGTTGAGATAGTAAATTTACCGTTGGTATCCGAGGTGGTATATTTCTTGATTTTCCCCTCGGAATTTCGTAGTATTACAGACACGCCAGTCAGAGGTTCACTTGTCTCTTTCTCCACAACAATTCCTGATACATTAACCTGTGCCAGGCAGGTTATATATGTGAAAAAGAATATGAAGAAAAAACAACGGCTCATTTTAGATAAAATATAACTCTAGGAGATGACTTTATTATCTAACATATTAGATATTAAGTAATATCATTTAAGAAAGGGGGCGCATAAAAGCAACGAGGATCCGGATAGTCCCAATTATTATCGCCGTATGCCTTGATAGTATTTGCGAAACATTTGTTTGAAAAATCACGACAGACATCGTAAATAGAACAGTTGGAACAAGCGCTTTGAGAACTTATCTCACGCTTTTGCCAGTTAGCTAAAGAAATAGCTTGAGTGCCATTCCATATTTGTTCTATATTCTCGTTTAAGATATTGCCTATTATAAATCTTCGATTCCAATATAGTTGTTCGCAAATAGTAACATCTCCGTTAGGGAGAATCACCATGTGAGACATATTGGCAGAACAGCGGTTTCCTCTAAATTCCTGGGATCCATTTTTAGCATATTGATATTCTGAATTGAACTTATCTGGAAACTCAATGGCAAAAGTGTCGTGACTTTGACGAATGCTTTGATACCACTTATTTAATTGGTCGAATTGTGTTTCAGTAACTTTTATATCTTCAAAAGAATGATTAGTATATAATGATCGGAATGCAAGGCGTATAGTCCACAAATTAATGTGTTTTAACGTCTTAATGAAGTTGTATAATGCTAATAGATTTTCAATATTTGCAGTCTTTCTTGTTAGAACAGAAGCAATTTTATATTGTATATCCAATCTATCAGCATATTCGATAGATTTTATAATTTGGTCACGATAAGAGTCGCTAACGAGTAAGGTGTCTTTTAGTAATTTAGAATCAATAGAATCCAATGATATTTGTAAACGAATATCGAATTCTTTAAATCTATTAAGCTGGTCTTTTGTAAGTGGTAATTTTGTAGAAATAAGAGGATTGATGAATCCTAAATTCCTAGAAATAGAAAGTATTTCATACCAATTTGGATGTAAGAAAAATTCTCCTCCAATCAGTTGTATTTCTTTAATCCCGATGTCTTTGGCTTCTTTTAGTATACGTTCGATATCTTGAATGCTAAGAAATTTAGAACATTTGGTCGTTTTGTCTGCGTAACAATAAATACAATTGGTTGCACAATTGGTTGTTATGATAAAAACTAACCCGTGAGGACATCTAAGCATCCTATGAGTGTCAAGATCTATATCTGTAAATTTAAAATCAGCAGGATTGTATGTAGAGACTTTGTTTTCAGATTTATTGTGAAAAAAATCTTTAGATTCTTGTTCCGTATATTCTCTTATTATAGACTTTGGAAAATAACTACTTGAATTTCCATAGTCCCCTGCGAGAATACCTTCTTTTTTTAGAAATGGAGAAAGTAAATCTTCTGCCTGTAAATGAGTTATGCCAAAGAAATTAGCGATACGTTGCACCGCCTCTGTTTTTTTCAGTGGCTCTGATAGAATAGCGAATAACATAGCATAAAGCGGATGAATCCGGCTCAGCCATTCATCAACATATCCATTTTTTACGGCTTTCGGATTAGAGGCTAATATTGTCCTCTTGTTATCATGGCGTAGGTAATAATTATGATTGAAACCAATAATCATGACTCTAAATATACTGTTAAACTTGTTCATTTAAACATCGTATGGAGACAACGTTGTCTCCATACGATGTTTAAATGAACGGATGCGTGATTATGCCCCTGTACGGCATATCGAGTTAGAGCAATACTGTGTCAATGCTTCAAGATTTGAAGAACATGCACCAGTATCGCATACGCGCTGAAGTGTCTCTTGTTCGGTGATTTCGGCTCCTCCTCGTATTTGGGAGAGTTCCTCAATGTTCAGGGAATGCCCGGGCACAAGAGATGAAAGGTTCTCGTTGGTCATAATGCATTATTTTTATTGTTCGACAATAAGAGGGTGTTTCATAACGATTGTTAATTTACAGGAAGTCTATTCAAGAGCATTGCCATTCCTGCAATGATAACCATCTGTCGTGCGACCTCCAATGTATCCTCATAATTTCTGCATAATCGTCGGAAGTTGTCAAGCCAAGAGATAGAGCGCTCCGCTACCCATCTGCCTTTTGCGGGAATGAACTTTCCGTCAGAAGAACCAGACAAAGTGATTTCCACGTTCATGCCAAAAGCATTTCTCACAAGTTCAATCAAATCTCCGCGATAGCCTCTGTCTGCAAGAATCTTCTTGATGGCCGGGTGCGAGGCAGCAAGTAAAGCCAGAAGCATCAGACCGCCTTTGGAGTCATGTATGTTAGCGGTAATTGTCTTTACATCAAGTAGATGTCCGTTCTTGTCAACTGCAATCTGCCGTTTTATTCCCTTGACTTTCTTGTTGCCGTCAAAACCTTTCGGTGAGGGATATGAGGCTGCGCGCACACTTTGGGCATCGACAACGGCGACACTTGGTTCCGGAGCCTGACCTTCCTGAAATCGCACTTGTGCGACAAGGCTGTCAAGCAACTTCTTGAATTCGCCGATGGCACTCCATGCACGGAAATAGTAATATACGGTCTGCCATGCCGGGAAGTCATGTGGAAGATTACGCCATTGACAGCCGGTCTTGTCCACGTATAAAACCGCATCAAAGACAAGAAAAAAATCATGTTTGCTCGTCCAATTATCCATTGGAATTGTTTCTTTTATGAAAGCTTTCTGTGCTTCTGTTAAATCAGAGGTATACATTTCTAAATCCTTTCTTTTAATTGTCAACAAATAAACAATTTAGAAATGCCCTCTCCTTTAGCAGAGGCATTTTTGATGGGTATTCTTAACGGTTGTTATGAAACACCCTCTAAGATGTGTTTTACTACATCTTGTGGAATTGGATGCAAATATACATACAAATTTGTAAATAACAAAAAAAAAAAAACGAAATAATTTTTTAATTTTTATATTACACTGAAAATCACTATATTTGCGATGGATTTTGATTTACATAAGAATATGGGAAATAAACCGCTTACGTTAAGAGATTTCAATATTTCGCAATCTGCTAATATAGTAGAAGTTGCGGAAGGCTTCCAAACGTATATTGACCAACAATCCATATATGGTGTTAAAAGCTATTGGATAGAATCAACCTCAAATGTTGGTTCTGTGATGACTCTTGAAGGAATTGGTGGAGTAGCATCGGCTTTTATCTCTAATGATTATTTAGGATTGTCGCAACATCCCGCAACGAAAATGGCAGGAATTAAAGCTATAGAGAAATATGGAACAGGAGCATGTGCAGCTCAAGCAATTGGAGGCTATCTTGATATCCATTCTGAACTTGAACGAAAGATTGCCTCCTTTGTTGGTCAGGAGGAAGCGATACTGTTTTCATCTGGTTTTGGCGCTAATACAGGTTTTTTGCGAGCCATATTGGGTAAAAGAGATGTGGTGTATGTGGATGCCTTCATTCATAAGAGTGCATCCAGTGGTATTGTGGGCACCAATGTCAAGAATATCGGTCACAATAATCCGGATTATTTGGATGACATATTAAATCGTCCACATATGTATAATACGAGAGCTGTGATAATTGATGGCGTTTATTCACAGGATGGAGATCTGTCGATGCTACCACAATACATAGATGTGTGCAAAAGACATAATGCTATTCTCGTAATGGATGATGCTCATGGAATAGGAGTAATGGGAACTAATGGCAGTGGAACCGCAGAACATTTTGGCGTGTTAGGTCAAGTGGATGTAATTACAGGAACATTCAGTAAGTCATTTGGATGTGTAGGAGGATTTGTCGCCGGATCTCATAAATTGATACAGTATCTCCGTTACTATGCTGACACAAATGTTTTCTCCGCTGCAATATCACCTCAGGCAACAGCTTCGGTAAGTAAGGCGATTGATTTAATACGGGAATGTCCGGAACTACGTAAAAAATTGTGGGATAATGTTGGGTATCTTCGTGAAAGACTAATATGTTCAGGCTTTGACATAGGACATTCAGTCTCTCCAATATTTCCGATAATGGTGAGAGATAACGACAAGGTATATAAAATTGCGGCCGAATTACAAAAAAGAGCTATATTTGTAAGTGGAATTGCATATCCGGCTGTAAGAACAAAGGAGGCAAGATTGCGAGTGTCTATTCTTGCTTCTCATGAAAAATGGCAATTGGATCATCTTGTCAATTCTTTGTGTGAAATAAGAAAATCAATACCGTTCTGATGGAAGAAGATAAACCTAAGGGGCGAAGACCCAAAAGGACGAAAGCCCAAATTGACGACTGTATAAACCATGCAGCAGTGGCAGAGATTGTTGAGAAGGGTTTCTCTGACACAATTCTTTATGGAATAATAAAAAGGGCTAAAATTGAACCTGTTGTGTTCTACAATAGGTATAAAAGTCTTGAATTATTCTATGATGAATTTGTGAAGAGTAAAGATTATTGGTTTGTGGATCTTCTTAAAGAAATAGATGAACCACAGTTGTCGAAGGAAGAATTGACAAAAATACTTGTATCTCTTATTGATGCTCTTGACAAAGATTCTGTAATGCTTGAACTTCTCAGGTGGGAAGTGGCAAGTGAGAACCCTACGACCCGTCGGTCAGCAGCTTTGAGAGAATTCCATACGTTGCCATTGGCAAAGGATTATGAGAACGTCTTTAGAAATACTGAAGTAGATATGCTAAGCCTATGTGCATTAGTTATAGGTGGTATATACTATTTAGAATTGCATAAAAATTTATCCCCATTTTCAGGGATAGATTTAAAAACAGAGGAGGGGAAGAATCGGATAAAAGGGGCTCTCAGTTCTTTTGTGAATATACTGTTCGATCTAAAAGATGAGAAATTGCGTCGAGACCAGGTATGGTTAAGGATGAGAGAAAAAGGTCTATCAGACGAGGATATCCAATATTGTTTAGGATGAAATATTTTTATAAGATGAACGAGGGGACAGCCAAAATTTTGGCTGTCCCCTCGTTCATCTCAGATATTTTTATTAATTTTGCAACAATAAAACAATATAAAAAGAAAACAATAAACAAATATAGCAATATAAATGTCTGAAGATAGAGTGGAAGAACTCAAGAGGATATTGCAGCAGAATGAGGTTAGCGTCGCCGATGCACATGAGGCGTTGGAACACCATCTCAATCAACTGCATCGTCTTGGGGCAACCTTGGAAGATAACGTGTGTGAAGTCCTTAGGAAAGTGATTGCTCAGGCAGAGGCTATCGAGGAACTTGACCGAATAACAAATTGGACATGGCGAAAATAATAGCGATAGCCAACCACAAGGGTGGTGTGGCTAAAACAACGAGTTGCGTAAATATAGCCGCAGCCTTGGCAAAAATGGGTCGTCGGGTATTGTTGGTGGATGTAGATCCACAAGCGAACCTTACGAGCAGTTTCACTGATGAAAGCAAGATAGAGGCTTCAATCTATGATGCAATGAAAGGTGCTCCGGCGCCAATCATGCACATATCGGAGAACCTTGATTTGATACCATCCCACATAGATCTTGCCGGAGCAGATATGGTGTTCAGTAATAAGATTGCCCGGGAACAGATCCTGAAGAATATCCTTGATGAACTGAAGTCTGGGTATGACTATATAATTATAGATACTCCCCCCGCTCTTGGTTTGGTAACAATCAATGCTCTCACTGCCGCTGACAGCGTGATCATATCAATCTGTGCGGAAACTCTTCCTCTCCGAGGATTGGTGATGCTCGATGAAATGATAGGAGACATCGCTCAAAGCATCAACAAGGGGCTTCATGTTTCTGGCATCATAATCGCCAAGTACAATCGGCGCAAACTTGATAATGCGGTTATCGAGGCTATACGTGAGAAGTATGGAGATAAGATTTACAAGACCTATGTGCGGACTTGTGTGTCGGCGGCAGAAGCTCCGACTTATCGTCAAAGTGTTTTGGACTATGCTCCGGGGTCAACCGTTGCGGAGGATTATAGAGCACTCGCAAAAGAAATAGATAATCAAATAATATAAAAATAAATAAGTATAACAATATATAAATTAAACAATATAAAAAGTATGGCAAAAAAGACATTGACATCAGGATTGCTTGGTACAGTGACAGGCTTAAGCAAGGAGGCTGAATCAGTATCTACTAATTCGGCTGTTGCCCCTGTCGAAATGCCAAAAGAAGTGGCACCTGAAATACCGGGACAATCCGATAAGCGCAGACCGGGAAGACCGTCTGCCAACTCTGGAGAACCGGAGATATGTGTGACATTCAAACTTCCGGATTCACTTGCCCAGGAAATAAAGATGCTTGCCGTGGTTGAGCGTACAACTCAAAAGGAGATCATAACGGCTGCATTGAAGGAGTATGTTTCTCAAAGGGTAAAATAACAATAAAAAAATATTTCAATATATAATTGAATAAATAAAACAATTTATATTGTTGTTAAATGGAGCGGCCTCAAATACGACCGCTCCATTTAAATTCTTAGAGTTTTTCTATCTGAAAAGAGAATCCGATTTGTGTATGTCGGGAGAAATGGCTATTTTTGTAAAACTGTAAAAGAAATTGTATTGATAATATACGCCCCCTTTATGGGGCACGAGGAACGAGTGCCCCCCTGTTCAAAATTTTAGATTATGAGTATAGATTTTAGTAAGGTTGACCTGAATAATTTTGATTTCGATACTCTTCCTGCGGATGAGTACCGGGAGTTTCTTCAGGCTTGGTCGGATTATCATGGTCGGCTGAACCGTGTTTTAGTGGATGTGTTGGAGCTGGAGTTTGAGCGTAAATCCGATTATCTTCAGTGTGGGGAGCATTATGAATTGTCAGAGCTTTATCCTGATGAGTTTGTCGAGTTGTTGTTTGAGAGGAAAGCCTTTGAACAGGGTGAGGGGATTATTCCTTTTGAGGAAGTACAGAGCTATGAATATCAGTTGTGGTTGAAGCAGAAGATCCGGAACAAGGCTTTGAGGTCAGAGTCCTCCAATTCAGATGATGCACAGTCCGAGAAGATAGACTATAGTGGTTATCGTATGTGGAGATATAATCCTGTGGTGTTCTACAAGGATGGAAAGAAGAACAGGCATAGGTTGTTGTTGAAGGATGATGGCGAGAGTTTGAGTTTCCTCAATGGGCGGGACTTTGCGATATTGTCCCCGGTGACTTATGTAGGGCGTACCAACTCTTATAGGAACGCTCGGTTTCTTTATGCCTTTGCGATAGATCTTGACGGTGTGAGTATGCACGAGGTCCGGATGTTGTTGCGAGGTATGACAACGGGAGTTTATCCTGTTGCCAACATCATAGTCAATTCCGGACATGGGATTCATGTGTATTACTTGTTGAAGCGTCCGATTGAAATGTTCGCCACTCGCCTTGATGCTTTGAACAAGATGAAACGGGGTTTGACCAAGATTGTGTGGCTCGTGTCAAAACTTGGTGCGGAGAGGGCGCAGGTTCAGAGTGTGGTGCAGGGTTTCCGTGTGCCGGGAACCAAGACAAAGTTTGGCAAACCTATCCGGGCATTCTGGAACCGTTCCGCGCCCATGCACACGCCGGAGGAACTGAATAGCTTTTTAGGGCGTGCTTTCGGATTGTCTGATGAAGAACTCGGACAGTTGACAGATAAGACTCCGCATAATCCGTCCCGTGTGACGCTGAAAGAGGCGCAGGAACGGTGGCCGGAGTGGTATGCCTCCCGTGTCATAGGACGTCGCAGGGTAGGCAAGAAGTGGCAGCTCAACCGTGGATTATATGATTGGTGGCTGAATATCCTTAAAGACGGTCAGCAGGTGGAAGTGCATCATCGGTACTGGTGCATTCTTACATTGGTTGTCTATGCTGTCAAATGTAGCGTACCTCGTGATGAAGTCCTTGCTGATGCCCTATCCTTGGTTCCGGCTTTTGACCGCAAGACTGAGACAGTGGATAATCCCTTTACGGAGGACGATGTAAACGATGCCATGAGAGCCTATGACGAGGAATATAACAAGTGGCCGCTTAGGGTTATTGAGACAACCACAGGTATAAAAGTAGAAAGAAATAGACGTAATGGACGAGAGCAGAATGTCCATTTACGAAGAATTAGAATGCTTCAAGAAGTAGATTATCCTGATGGCACATGGCGTAAAGGGAATGGACGAAAGATTGCAACTCCGGATAATAGTCCTCATGCCTCTATCATAAAAGAATGGCGAGCGAAGAATCCGGATAGCAAGAATAAATCTTTGTGTGCCCGGGAGACAGGACTCTCAAGACCTACTGTTACCCGGTGGTGGGATTCTGCCGAGCAGGAACCACTAAAACAATAAAACATTAAATAAATAAAACAATATATATTGTTTTATTGTTGGGCTTGCGAGTCCGTTTCATAGTTCTCTTCAAGAACCATAACCATAGTATGAATGTTATTTGTAAGGAAAATATTTACGCCAGAATGTTCAGGTAAAATAATTTTCAGAAATATGAATTTTCAAAACAAATAACAAATGCTTTATCAATGGATGAAACAGAAGAAGAAAAGGTTGATCTTTTAGCAGTCAGAAAATCTTTCGAGAAAGATCCAAGAAAGGTCATTGAGATAGAGATGGACAAGGATGGCAGATTCTCCGAGAGAACTCGATATGCTATGGAGAATACTCTGAATTTAAGCCTGCTTTCACCCCCTGAAGGCCCGAAGCTGGCGAGTGAGGCAGAGGCTCTGTTTGTGCTGTCAAAGCGCGGAACTGTTTTGGAAACAACAGAAGCTGATTTCATAGAGGGATATATCTCCCCTATGGTGTACCGATCTTCCTCGATGAAGTTCCCGCAGGTTCCAATCGCCCCAAAGTTCGTGAAGATGATCAAGGATATGAACGCCGGAAGTGGTGTCCCGCACGCTACGATCACATCTACAATCAACAACATACTCGACCGCTTTTTCAGTGGGTATTTGCTTGTGAGTAACCGTGTCAAAATGGGATACGGCAAGGTCGAGGAATAGCACAGGTATCCTCCGGAGGTCAGTTGTTTCAGGCGGTTCCATCGCTTGCGCGAGAGCAAATTTTTCAAATTTGCCATAGCTTAATAGGGCAAAATATTGGCGAAGCCACCGCATACACTCCGTTGGGATGCTATATTTAACCCTATTAAGGCATGTGGCTTCGCCCCCTACAACCCCCACAAGGGGAGTGTCCTCTCCCCTTTGAACCCCACCGCCGGGATGACCCTTCCCGAACCCTCGGACAAGGGCTTCCAGCCCCCGTCACCCCCGGGCAGAGAGTGACCCTCTCTCTGCACTCTCCGGCAAAGGGAACAGCTCTGCGGCCGCCGTTCCCCTTGCATCCCTTCCCGGCCGTTTCCGTCCACCTTCCATTGAAAATATATGAGTCACTATACAGTCTGCCATTATGAGAAATGCTACGGTCCACCGGTGTCCTACTCCACCCATATCGAGAGGAAGAAGGCGGACGGAACGGAGCATGTGCCGTACAACATCAAGCGCAGAGACCTTACCAAGCATAACAAGGAGTTTATAAAGGAAGCCCGGGAGATTGGCCGCAGCGCAGCCATCGAGAAAAGGCTTGATGCTGTCCGTCATCAGAAGGATGCCGACGGCAATGAATACGAGCGCAAGATACGGAAAGGTCAGATATGCTGCATCGAGATCCGCATGAGCGCATCGGTCGAGGGTATGGCTGAGATCATCGAGCGGGGCAGGCTGATGGAATGGTGCCGGGAGTCTATCAAGTGGGCGCAGAAAGAACATGGCAAGGAGAACATCGTGAGTGCGGTTCTGCACATGGACGAGGAGACTCCGCACCTTCATGTGTCTCTTGTTCCTGTTGTGTCCGGAGAGAGCAAGAAGCAGAGGACTACAAAAAAGAGAGCCGCCAAGGATAAGGAGAAAGCGGAGAAGAATGGTGAGGAAGTCCCGAAGAAGAAACGCCGCTACAAGAAAAAGGCGACAGTGGAGACCTTGCGGCTGTGTGCCGATGATGTCATGACCCAATGGGATCTGAAAAGGCGGCAGACAGATTATGCTGTTGCGATGGCGCCTTTCGGACTGGAGAGAGGTGAGGAAGGAAGTCCTGCCAGGCACAAGGATCTTGCCCAGTATTATAAGGAGCAATACGAGCTGCAACGCGGGCGGCTGGACGAATTGCTCAAGGAACTTGCCGGACAGGAGGATCTGGTGAAGGAGAAGAACAGGGAGATTCTTAAAAAGGACAGTCAGATCCGGGAGCAGGAAAAGGAACTGAACGAGACCAGGAGTGAACTCACTGAAAAGAAAAATGAGATAGCCCGGCAACAGCAGCAGCTCGACAAACTTCTTCCGTTGATAGTGAAGGCGCAGGACAGGCTCGACACTTACACTGAAGCCGGAGAATATGCCGAGGGTCGCATAGAGTCCGCTGACCGTCTTCTTCAGGCGGCGGACAGCAGGGAGAAAGAGGTTGCCAAGGTTGAGAAGGAGGCATTGGATAGGATAAACAACGCCTCGATAAGTTTCCTTGCCAAGAAAGAGGTGGAGAGGCTTGCAAAGGAGAATGCGGAGCTGAAGTTGCTCGTGTCCGGCAACGCCACCGCACTGGAGAGAGAAGCCGCTGCCACACGGCATGAGAAAGCCGGAAGAGAGAAGGCGGAACGGGAACTGCAACATCTGAAGGAAACCGTGTCCGGCACACAGACCGCACTTGAACGCAGACATCCTCTTGAAGCACGGTTGATAAGGGAGCTTGTGTCGATTGAGATTAAAGATCCGGATTATCAGGATGCCATTCTTTCGGGTCAGACCTTGACATGGAAGAAATATCCGTTTATGGATCCGGCGACAGGAAAGAGGATTCCGGAGGAATATGCCGATAATATCTTCGTGAGGATTGAAGGACATGGAGAAGACTCGTTCATCTCCATGTGCGGTAAGCGTATCTCCGATTTCTTCCGGGATATCTGGGCAAAGGTTAAGGCTGCACTTGGAATAAAGCAGCGTCAGGAGGAAGAGAAAAGGAAGCAGCAGACACAAAAGCCGGACATGGGACAGACTCAGGAACCTCCGAAGAAAAGCAGGGGAAGGAGAATGTAGGGATAATGTGTCCTTACAGTCGGCTCGCCGTATAAACCGTAGGTGCGTAGCCTAATACGCACCTGTCAAGGACAGGTGCGCTTCCGTGATTGGAGACGATGCCGGACAGCAAGCTGAATCATGTTGTTTTCTTGCGTTTGTCGATGGCTCTGTAAAGGGTTGCCCGGCTAATTCCGGTTGCCTTGGATATCTCATCTATCGAGTGCAGCTTTGAGTCGTACATCTTCAGAGCGGTAGATACTTTGCTTTCATCAGCCTTGGGTCTGCCTCCCTTACGTCCTCTTGCCCTCGCAGCTTCAAGTCCCTGCCTTGTGCGCTGCCGTGTGAGGTCTCTCTCAAACTGTGAGAGTCCGGCAAAGATTGTGAGCAGCAGATTACCCTGTGGTGTGGTGGTGTCGAGCCATGTCTCTCTCAGTGATTTTATCGACGCTCCGGCTTCATGTATCCTCTCGATGATTGAGAGTAGTTCCTTGACGGAACGCCCCAGCCGGGTAAGTTCCGTTATTATCACGGTGTCTCCGGAACGGAGTGAGTCCATCATCCTGTCAAGTTGCGGACGCTCCTTTTTTACTCCGGATATCTTCTCACTGTATATTCTCTCGCATCCGGCTTGAGTGAGCAGATCATTCTGCCCATCGAGGTTCTGCCCGGTGGTCGATACTCTTGCGTAGCCTATAATCATATTTTTTAGTTGCAAAGGTAATTACAATACTTCGGTTATTTTTTGAGAGGTTATTAACGGCTCCGAGGAGCCAAGTGTTTAATCCGTTAAAAATCTGATGTA
>PPYF01267831.1_pt1 | contig 20542 bp, 17 predicted proteins | sample 1559871 | NCBI WGS metagenome assembly PPYF01 (sample SAMN08240021, study PRJNA423297) | Human gut metagenome, whole genome shotgun sequencing project. | reverse complement strand
AGGGGAGAAGGTGGCATGGGCGAAGCCCATGACGGATGAGGGGGACCACGGGGGTGCACCCGTTATCGACGGGCCGCTGGGGACAGCGGCCCCTACGAGATCTATCGTAACCCTGCGTAGGGGCGGATGTCCCCATCCGCCCGTTCGATGGCCTCCACACCCAACGATACCCACCCTCATCCGGCCCTGCGGGCCACCTTCCCCCTGGAAGGTGGAAGGCTAAATACGTTCCCACGCAACCACTCAAAGCCCTTCGGCGTTCCCCTCATCCGCCCCCTTCGGGGGCACCTTCCCCCAGGGGAAGGCCAACTCCTAACTCATCTCTCCTAACTCCTAACTCATCCCTCCTAACTCCTAACTCATCCCTCCTAACTCCTAACTAACTTCGCCCCCTCGCAGATGGGGATGGGCGCTGCGGCCAGAAGGAGCACCGCCAGCCACTGCCGCCCGTCCATGGGCAGCACAGAGAACACCCCCTGCAGGGGCGGCAGGAGAAGCACGGCCAGCTGCAGCAGCATCCCGGTGACGAAGGCCCGGACCATGGCGGGGTTAGACAGGGGGCCCATGCGGAAGAGGGACTGCTCCTCGCTGCGGACATTGAATGCGTGGAACAGCTGGCACATGGTCAGGGTGGCAAAGGCCATGGTGTTGGCTGCCGCACCCTCCAAACCCGGGCGGGACAGGCGGGTGAGCCCTAAGAAATAGGCCGCCAGGGTCAGCCCTCCCACCATCAGCCCCTGCCAGGCCAGGCGCAGGGAGAACCGCCGGTCAAACAGCTCCGCCCGGGCATCCCTTGGCCGCTGCTCCATCACTCCCTCCTCCACCGGCTCCACCCCCAGGGCCAGAGCGGGGAGGGAGTCCGTCACCAGGTTCAGCCACAGCAGCTGCACGGGAACTAACGGCATCTGCCCTAAGTCCAACAGGGTCGCCACGAAAATGGTGATGATCTCCCCGATGTTGCAGGAGAGGAGGTAGTGGATGGCCTTGCGGATGTTGGAATAGATGCCCCGTCCCTCCTCGATGGCAGAGACGATGGTGGCAAAGTTGTCATCGGTGAGGATCATGTCCGCCGCACCCTTGGCCACGTCGGTGCCCGCCCGGCCCATGGCACAGCCGATGTCCGCCGCTTTCAGGGCCGGGGCATCGTTCACCCCGTCCCCCGTCATGGCCACGACGTGCCCCCGCTTCTGCAGGGCCTTGACGATACGGGTCTTGTGTTCCGGGGCCACCCGGGCAAAGACGGCGGTATGCTCCACCGCCCGCTCCAGTTCCTCCCTGCTCATCCCCTCCAGCTCCGCCCCCGTCAAAATCTTGTCCCCCGGACGGCCCAGGTCCAAAGCACGGGCCACGGCGGCGGCGGTGGCCCTGTGATCCCCGGTGATCATCACCGGGCGCACCCCCGCCATATGACACCGGGCCACGGCGGCCCGGGCCTCTGGCCGGGGCGGGTCCATCAGGCCGAACAGCCCTAAAAAGGTCAGCTGCTCCTCCGCCCCCTCTAAACTTTCCCCGGGGGAGCGCTCCAGTCTCCGGCTGGCCACGGCGATGACCCGCAGGGCCCGGCCGGCCATGCTGTCGTTCACCTCCAGCACCCGCCGCCGCTCCGCCTCCCCCATGGGCCCTGTTGGCCCGGCACTGCACCGGGGCAGCACCACGTCGGGGGCCCCTTTGACATACAGCACCCAGCCGCCTCCCGGGCCGGGATAGAGGACGGACATCCGCTTTCGCTCTGAATCAAAGGGGGCCTCCCCGGCCCGGGGCCGACGGCTCTCCAGCTGCCGCTGGTCCACCCCCTCCCGGGCGGCGGCCTCCACCAGGGCGGTCTCGGTTGGGTCCCCCTCCGCCGTGGGCGTGCCGCCGCTCCAGCTGAGCCTGGCGTCGGAGCACAGCGCCCCCGCCGTCAGGGCCTCCCGCCGCGCTCCCCCTTGGGGCACCCACAGTTCCTTCACCGTCATGCGGTTTTGGGTCAGGGTCCCCGTCTTGTCCGAGCAGATCACCGACGCACAGCCCAGGGTCTCCACCGCGGGCAGGCGCTTGACGATGGCCCCCCGCCCCGCCATGCGCTGCACCCCCATGGCCAGCACAATGGTGACGATGGCGGGCAGCCCCTCGGGTATTGCGGCCACGGCCAGGCTCACCGCCGTGAGGAACATGCCCAGCAGCTCCTTTCCCTGGAGCAGCCCCAGGCCGAACATCACCCCGCACACCGCCAGGCACAGAAAGGACAGGGTCTTGGAGATCTCGGCCATTTTCTTCTGAAGGGGTGTCTGGCTCTCTCCCTCCTCCAGCAGCAGCCCGGCGATGCGGCCCACCTGGGTGTCCATGCCCACCGCCACCACCATGGCCCGGCCGTGGCCCGCCGTGACCATGGTCCCGGACAGGAGCATATTGGCCCGGTCCCCCAGGGGGGTGTCCGGGTCCAGACCCTCCCGGGGGGATTTCTCCACTGGGGCGGACTCCCCTGTCATGGCCGACTCATCCGCCCGCAGACGGGTACTCTCCAGCAATCGGGCATCCGCCGGGACCTGGTCCCCCGCCTGGAGCAGGATCACATCCCCCACCGCCAATGCTGCGGCGGGCAAACGCTTCTCTTTCCCGCTTCTGATTACCAACGCCATGGGGGCGGACAGGTCCCGCAGCTGCTCCAGGGCCTGGTGGGCGTGGTCCTCCTGGGTGACGGACAGCACCCCGTTCACCGCTACGATGATGAGGATGATGGCCCCGTCCAGCCAGTCCCGGCCCCCGCTGGCCACCAGAGACAGCCCCGCCGCCGCCAGCAGCACCAATATCATGGGGTCCTGCAGCTGCCCCAGCAGCCGCAGCAGCAGGGGCGGACGCCGGGGCGGGGAAAGCTGGTTGGGCCCGTCCCGCTCCAGCCGCCGGGCGGCCTCCCCGTCAGAGAGCCCCTCCGGTCCGCTGTCCAGCTTCTCCATCACCTGCCGCGCCGTCATGCTGTGCCACCGCTCCATGTCTCCACGCTCCTTCCCTTTGTGGCACACAGTATACCCCCGAGCCTGTCCTGTTTTTTGCAGAATCCTGACAGGGGCGCAAAAAAGCGGCGGCCGCCCGAAACAGCGGCCGCCGCAAACATGCAGCTTAGTTAAACTTGTATATCTTTCTCGCCAGGCGGTACAGCCCCACCGACAGCCTCCGGCCCTGATAGCCGGGGAAGGCGGTGAAGGCGGACACGGCCCGGTATTTCATCTTGTGGTACAGGCCGGAGTCCACCGTGCGCAGATACTCCCACAGCTGGGTGCGCTTGCCCAGAGATTCGGGGGTGTTCTCAATGACCAGGAAGATGGAGGAGATGGCCATCATCATGGCCAGATAGCTCATCATATACCGGCCCAGCTTGTTGTGCTCGGCACAGACCTTGCGCAGGTCGTGGGACTTCATCATGTGATAGGTGACCCGCAGCTGCTGGTCCACCCGGGTGACCATCACCTTCTCGTTCACCGACTGGTCGGCCCGGCCGATGAAATAGCGGTACAGGTCCACGTCCAGATAGTAGATGTTCTTCACATAGGGCAGGGGCTGATAGACAAAGATGTTGTCCACATAGAAGGTGTGCTTGGGCAGCTCCAGATCGCAGTCCCGCAGCAGCTGGGTGCGATAGATGACCGAGTGCATCAGCAGATACTGGGAGGGACGAAAGCGCCCGATCTGTTCCCAGCCGAACACCTTTTTTCTGGGAAACACGTTGCGATAGTCCATCACCCGCTGGGTGTTGTCCTCCACATGCTCATAGACATAGTTGCACACCATCATGTCCACCAGCCTGCCGTCCCGGACGAACTGGCGCAGCTTGTCCAGGGCCTTGTGCAGGGAGGGCACATCCACCCAGTCGTCAGAGTCCACTACCTTATAGTAAATGCCCCGGGCGTTGCGGATGCCCTGGTTCACGCCCTCGCCGTGGCCGCCGTTCTCCTGGTGGATGGCCCGGACGATGTCGGGGTACTGCTCCTGATACCGGTCGCAGATGGCCGGGGTCTCGTCTTTGGTGGAGCCGTCGTCCACCAGAATGATCTCAATGTCGTCGCCCCCCTGCAGCAGGGTGTCCACGCAGTGCTCCATGTAGGCCGCCGAGTTGTAACAGGGGACGGCAAAGGTGATCAGCTTATCCATGTCGTTCTCTCCTTGCATCTTGCAATTTTCAGGGCCGGTCTCTCCTCCGGCCCGCTGGCTCAAAGCCGCTCCGCCAGGTCCAGGGCCCGGGCGGCGATGGCATCCATGTTGTAATACTGATACTCCGCCAGGCGGCCCAGCAGGTGCAGGTTGCCAAAGTGTTCGGCCAGGCCGCGGTACCGGTCATACAGGGCCCGGTTGGCCGGGTTGATGATGGCATAGTAGGGGATCTCCCCCAGAATACCGCCATAGGCCTTGGAGTATTCCTTCACGATGGTGGTCTTTCCGGGCAGCACCTGGCCGGTGAGGTGCTTGAACTCCGTGATGCGGGTATACTCCCGGTCCACGGTGTAGTTCACCGTGCCATAGCCCTGAAAATCGTCCCGGGGCAGGGTCTCAAACTGGAAATTCAGGGTGCGGTAGGGCAGGGGACCGAAGCGGAAGCGGAACAGCTCGTCTGCCTGGCCGGTGTAGACCACCGGGCCGGCAAAGGGCTCCCCGTCCACTCTCAGCGTGTCGCCGGACACGTCCAGCCGCTCCAGGGCATCGCAGCCCAGCTCCACGGTGATGTTGGGGTGGGCAAGCATCCGCTGGAACATGGGGGTATAGCCCTCCAGGGGCATGCCCTGATAGGTGTCCTGGAAATACCGGTCGTCCCTTGACAGGAACACGGGCACCCGGGCGGTGGTGGCCGGGTCGATCTCCTCCGGCTTCTGCCCCCACTGCTTCATGGTGTAGTGGACGAAGACGTGCTCATAGACATAGTCGGCCAGGGCGGCGATCTCCGGGTCTGGGTTCTGCCGCAGCTCCAGAATGGTCACCTTTTTCTCCGGGCCATAGGCGGCAATGAGCTTGTCTCCCAGGCGCTTGCCCTCCTCCATGCCGAAGGCCGTCTCCAGGGAGGTGAGGTTAAAGGGCACGGGATAGGTCATCCGCCCGCCCCTGTCGTCGGGGATGTTGGCGATGACCCGGTGGCGATAGTCCCGCCACTGGGTAAAGCGGGACAGCCAGTCGAACACCCGCTTGTCGTTGGTGTGGAAGATGTGGGGGCCATATTGATGGATCAGAATGCCCGCCTGGTCGGGCCGGTCATAGGCGTTGCCCGCCACGTGGTCCCGCCGCTCCAGCACCAGCACCCGGCGGCCCTTCTCCGCCAGCGCCCGGGCCGTGACCGCCCCGGCGTAACCCGCGCCCACGACCAATACATCAAATGTCTGTTTCAAACTTGTCTGCCGCCTTTCCGCGCCGGAGCTTAAACTGCCGGCGGTGATCTGCTTCGATCTGCTTCGATATTAAGTGGAGCATAGTATATCACACTTTTGTGAAAAAAGGAATTAAATTTCCTTGAAGATTGTGGAGATATTCTCTCCGGCAGTCCCACTTTTCCCTTGACATTCCCCCGGGATACAGATAAGATAATAGGGCAAATACCGACATATGCGCGGATGAGGACAGTAACCCCTCCCGCTCCCGAGCAGAGAGCCGCCGTTTGGTGCAAGGCGGACGGGAGCCAAGGGGCGAACATCACCTCGGAGCAGAGGGCTGAACCTTTTTCAGTAGGCCCCTCCGGCAGCCCCCGTTACCGGGCAGACCTTGAGTGGCCGTCTAAATTCAGGCGGCAAGAAGAGTGGTACCGCAGAGGACGTTACGCCTTTGTCTCTTACATCGTAGGAGACAGGGGCGTTTTTTGTTGGGACAAGCCCTCTCAGTCACGGCTGCGCCGTGCCAGCTCCCCCACAGGGGGAGCCAAGAACGCACCTCTTCGGTCCCCCGCCCCTTGCCTCCCCCTTTGGGGGAGGTGCCCAGTGCGCACACTGGGCGGAGAGGGCCTAACTTTGTGCATCATAACCTTAACGATATAAAAAGGAGAACGGACATGGATTACAACAAGACCATCAACCTGCCCAAGACCGACTTCCCCATGCGGGCCGGTCTGCCCAACCGGGAGCCCGGGATGCTCCAGCGCTGGAACGATATGGACCTGTACAACGAGATGCTGAAGAAGAACGAGGGCAAGCCCCGCTTCGCCCTGCACGACGGCCCCCCCTTCTCCAACGGCAACCTGCACATGGGCCACGCCCTGAACAAGTCCATCAAGGACTTTATCACCCGCTCCTATGCCATGCGGGGCTACTACACCCCCTATATCCCCGGCTGGGACAACCACGGCATGCCCATCGAAAGCGCCATCATCAAGCAGAACAAGCTCAACCGCAAGGCCATGTCCGTGCCCGAGTTCCGCACCGCCTGCCACGAGTTTGCCCAGCACTATATCGACGTGCAGATGGAGGGCTTCCGGCGCATCGGCGTTCTGGGCGACTGGGAGCACCCCTATAAGACCATGGACCCCGGCTTCGAGGCCGAGGAGGTGAAGGTCTTTGGCAAGATGTACGCCAAGGGCTATATCTACAAGGGTCTCAAGCCCGTGTACTGGTGCTATCACGACGAGACCGCCCTGGCCGAGGCGGAGATCGAGTATCAGGACGACCCCTGTACCACCGTGTATGTGAAGTTCCCCATGCACGACGACCAGGGCAAGCTGAGCCACCTGGACAAGAGCAAGCTGAACTTCGTCATCTGGACCACCACCATCTGGACCCTGCCCGGCAACCTGGCCATCGCCCTCCACCCCAGCGAGAGCTATGCCGTTGTGAAGAACCATGAAAACGGCGAGATGTATATCCTGGCCGAGGCCCTGGTGGAGAAGGTGATGCAGGTGGCCGGCATCGCCGACTACTCCATCGTGGAGACCCACGAGGGTGCCTTCTTCGAGAACATGCTGGCCGACCACCCCTTCCTGCCCAAGACCTCCCGCCTGGTGCTGGCCGACTATGTCACCATGGACTCCGGTACCGGCTGCGTCCACACCGCCCCCGGCTTCGGCGCGGATGACTATCAGACCTGCCGCCGCTACAACATGGAGATGGTGGTCCCCGTGGACGACCGGGGCCGCCACACCGACTACGCCGGCAAGTACGCCGGTCTGCGGGTGGAGGAGTCCAACCCCATCATTCTGGAGGACATGAAGCAGTCCGGCGCTCTGCTGGCCAGCGAGGAGATCGTCCACAGCTATCCCCACTGCTGGCGCTGCAAGCACCCCATCATCTTCCGGGCCACCCCCCAGTGGTTCTGCTCCGTGGACTCCTTCAAGGACGAGGCCTGCGCCGCCTGCGACGATGTGCGCTGGGTCCCCGCCTGGGGCATCGACCGGATGAAGAGCATGATCCGGGAGCGTGCCGACTGGTGTATCTCCCGTCAGCGCCGGTGGGGCCTGCCCATCCCCGTGTTCTACTGCGCCGACTGCGGCAAGCCCATCTGCACCGACGAGACCATCGCCGCCGTCAGCAAGCTGTTCGGCGAGAAGGGCTCCAACGCCTGGTACGAGATGGAGGCCGCTGACATCCTGCCCCAGGGCTTTACCTGCCCCCACTGCGGCAAGGCCGCCGGCTTTACCAAGGAGGAGGACACCCTGGACGGCTGGTTCGACTCCGGCTCCACCCACTTCGCCTCCATGAAGAAGGACCAGGGCTTCTGGCCCGCCACCATGTATCTGGAGGGCCTGGACCAGTACCGCGGCTGGTTCCAGTCCAGCCTGCTCACCGCCGTGGGTGCCTTCGGCCAGGGCGCGCCCTTCCAGGAGTGCGTCACCCACGGCTGGACCGTGGACGGCGAGGGCCGTGCCATGCACAAGTCCCTGGGCAACGGCGTGGACCCCGCCGACATCTTCAAAAAGTACGGTGCCGACCTGCTGCGCCTGTGGGCCGGTTCCGCCGACTACCATGTGGACGTGCGCTGCTCCGACGCCATCTTCAAGCAGCTCAGCCAGAACTATCTGAAGTTCCGCAACACCGCCCGCTATTGCCTGGGCAACCTGGCCGGCTTCGACCCTGACCAGCTGGTGGCCCCCCAGGATATGCTGGAGCTGGACCGCTGGGCCGTCACCAAGCTCAACGAGCTGACGAGCCAGTGCTTCGCCGCCTATGACAACTACGAGTTCCATGTGGTCTCCCACGCCATCAACGACTTCTGCGTGGTGGAGCTGTCCAGCTTCTATCTGGACATCATCAAGGACCGCCTGTACTGCGACGAGACCGACGGGCTCTCCCGCCGCTCCGCCCAGACCGCCCTGTGGCTGATCCTGGACACCATCACCAAGCTGTTTGCCCCCATCCTGGCCTTCACCTGCGACGAGATCTGGCAGGCCATGCCCCACAAGCAGGGCGACGACGGCCGGAACGTGGTGCTCAATCAGATGAACCAGCCCTTCGCCGGCTATGCCCTGGACGAGGACACCATGGCCAAGTGGGACAAGATCATCTCCGTCCGCACCGCCGTGAACGCCGCCCTGGAGAGCGCCCGCGCTGAGAAGAAGATCGGAAAGAGCCTGGAGGCCCAGGTCTCCGTCACCGTCCCCGCCGAGGACGCCTTCCTGGCCGAGATGAACGCCGACGAGCTGGCCGACCTGTTCATCGTCTCTCAGGCCGACCTGACCGTGGGCAGCGAGCTGAGCGTGGCCGTCGCCCCCGCCCAGGGCGAGAAGTGCCAGCGCTGCTGGAAGCACCACCCCCTGGTGGGCTCCGATGCCAAGCACCCCGCCCTGTGCCCCCGCTGCGCCAAAGTGGTCGCCGCCCTGAATATTGAGGAGTAAGCGCAAAATCCTCTTAACCCTCAAGGGGACGGTTCCTGTGATCTCAAAATCGCAGGAACCGTCCCCTTGTTGCTCTGCTTTTGTTGCATTTGCCCCGGCTTTGGTGTAGAATAATGCCACTTAACTTAGCAGAAGGGAGAATCCCCCTATGACCTATACCATGCAGCAGTACGAGGAGAGCGCCCAGGCCATCCGGGCCCGCCTGAACGGCTTTGTCCCCAAGGTGGCCATGGTGCTGGGCTCCGGCCTGGGCTTTTTGGGCGACCAGGTGGAAAACCCCATCGCCATCGACTATCACCACATCCCCCACTTCAAGGCGTCCACCGCCCCCGGCCACAAGGGCCGCCTGGTGTGCGGCATGCTGGACGGCCAGGCTGTGGCCGTGATGCAGGGCCGGATGCACCACTACGAGGGCTACTCCTACGAGGAGGTGTCCTACGCCGTGCGGGTGCTGCGCCTGCTGGGCTGCGACACCCTGGTGGTCACCAACGCCGCCGGCTGTGTCCGCCAGGACTGGCACGCCGGGGAGCTGATGCTCATCACCGACCAGATCAAGATGTTCTCCCCCTCCCCCCTGCGTGGGGAGAATCTGCCCCAGTTTGGCCCCCGCTTCCCCGATGCCTCCCACCTGTACAGCCCCCGGCTGCAGCAGCTGGCCCGTGAGGCCGCCCGGGACCTGGGGCTGACCCTGCGGGAGGGGGTCTACTTCTACTGTTACGGCCCCCAGTACGAGACCCCCGCCGAGATCCGGGCCGCCCGCATCCTGGGGGGCGACGCCGTGGGCATGTCCACCGCACCGGAGGTCATCGTGGCCGCCCACTGCGGCATGGAGGTGCTTGGCCTGACCCTGTTGTCCAACATGGCCGCAGGCATTCTGGACCAGCCCCTGTCCGAGCAGGAGGTGCTGGACGCCGCCGAGGCCGCCCGGGAGACCTTCTCCGGCCTGGTCCGGGCCTGTCTGCCCAAACTCTGATTTCTTTGCCGCTGTTTGGAGGTTTTTATGTCCATTCTCTTTGAACACGTCACCGCCGTGACCATGGACCCCGCCGCCCCTGTGCTGCACGACGCCTTTGTGCTGGTGGAGGGTACGGCCATTTCTCAGGTGGGCCATACCCGCCCCCAGGGGGCGTTTGACCGGGTGGTGGACTGCACCGGGAAAGTGATGCTGCCCGGTCTCATCAACGCCCACACCCACCTGCCCATGACCCTGATGCGGGGCTATGGCGGGGGGCACGATCTGCAGCACTGGCTCAACGACTATATCTTCCCCGCCGAGGACAAGCTGGACAGCGCCAGCGTCCGGGCGGGCACCCTGCTGGCCCTGGCCGAGCTTATCGCCGGGGGCGTGACCTGCGTGGCCGATATGTATTACTTCTGCCCGGACATCGCCCAGGCGGTGGCCGACAGCGGCATCAGCGCCAACATCAGCCGGTCTGTCACCTGCTTCGGCCCGGTGGACGACCCGGAGAATTACTATGCCTGCCGGGAGCTGAACGCCTTCCGGGAGCAGTGGCACGGCTTTGACAGCGGACGCATCCGGGTGGATGCCTCCATCCACGCTGAGTACACCTCCTTCGCCGCCCCCAACATGTGGGAGTATCTGGGCCGCTATGCCGCCGACCACAAGCTGGGGATGCAGGTCCACCTGTCCGAGACCCGGTCAGAGCATCTGGAATGCATGGCCCGCCACGCCGGCAAGACCCCCTTCGCCGTGCTGGATGACTATGGCGTGTGGCAAAACGGCGGCGTGGCCGCCCACTGTGTGTGGGTCAGCCAGGATGACATGGAGGGCATGGTCCGCCGGGGGGTCACCGCAGTCCACAACCCCGTGTCCAATTTAAAGCTGGCCTCCGGCGTGGCCCCGGTGCCCCGGCTGATCCAGGCCGGGGTGAACGTGGCCCTGGGCACCGACGGGGTGGCCTCCAACAACAGCCACGATATGTTCGAGGAGATCAAGCTGGCCGCCCTGCTCCACAAGGGGGTCTCCCGGGACCCCACGGCGGTGTCCGCCCGCCAGGTTCTGGCGATGGCCACCGTCAACGGGGCAAAGGCCCTGGGCCGGAACACCGGGCGCATCGCCCCGGGGCTGGATGCCGACCTCATTCTGGTGGACTTCACCCACCCCGGCCTGACCCCCTGCCACGACCCAGAGGAGAATCTGGTCTTTTCCGCCCACGGCAGCGACGTGGTCATGAATATGGCCCGGGGCAAGGTCATATATGAAAACGGGGCCTTCCTCACCCTGGACCTGGAGGACATCCGGGCCCAGCTGGAGGGCTATGCCCTGCCCCGCATCTTCGGCTGACAGCCGCCAAACGCGCCGGTTCTCCGGCGGAAGGAGAGATATCCATGGCCCAACGTGATCCGGCCCCCAGGCGGGTGGCCCAGACGCAGAAGCAGAACAGCTTCTTCGGCGGCGCGGCGATCTTAGCCGCCGGCATTCTCATCGTCAAGCTCATCGGCATGTTCTATAAGATCCCCCTCATCAACATCATCGGCGAGGCGGGGGCTGCCGACTTTAACAACGCCTATAATATCTATGCCGTGCTGCTCACCGTGTCCACGGCGGGTCTGCCCGTGGCCGTGTCCAAGCTGGTCAGCGAGGCCAACGCCCTGGACCGGCGCAACCAGGTCCGGCGGACCTTCCGCCTGGCGCTGGTGCTGTTTCTCGCCCTGGGACTTGTCTCCTTCCTGGTGATGTTCTTCCGGGCGGACGCCCTGGCCGGGATGATGAACGACTCCAAGGCCGCCGCCGGCATCCGGGCCCTGGCCCCCGCCGTGGTGTGCGTGGGCTGTCTGGCCGCCCTGCGGGGCTATTCCCAGGGCCACAGCAACATGGCCCCCACCTCCGTCTCCCAGATCATCGAGGCCCTGTGCAAGCTGGTGGTGGGCCTGGGGCTGGCCTTTTGGCTGGTGAAGCAGGGCAAGGACCCGGACGTGGCCGCCGCCGGCGCCATCACCGGCGTCACCGTGGGCACCGTGGTGGCCCTGGCGTATATGGTGCTGGACTTTCTCCTGTCCCGGGGCCGGGAGGACACCCGGGGCACCGACCGGCCGGACAGCGCCGGCAGCATCCTGGCCAACATCCTGAAGATCGCCGTGCCCATCACCCTCAGCTCGTCCATGGTGGGCATCGTCACCGTGATCGACTCCTCCCTGGTGCAGGGCCAGCTGCAAAGCGCCCTGGACCTGACGGAGCAGGCCAGCCGCACCCTGTACGGCAACTACTCCGGTGCCCTGAACATCTATAACCTGCCCACCTCCCTTATGGCGGCCATCACCGCATCCGTCATTCCGGCGGTGTCCGCCGCCCTGGCCCGGCGGGACCGGCGGGGGGCGGCCCGGATCACCGGCTCGGCCCTGCGCATCACCGCCCTGCTGTCCTTCCCCATGGGGGTGGGCCTGTTCGTGCTGGGCACCCCCATCATCCGCCTGCTGTTCCCCAAGCTGAACGTAGCGGTGGCCGGTCCCCTGCTGTCCACCCTGGGCATCGCCACCCCATTTGTGTGCATGGTTCTGGTGTGCAACTCGGTGCTCCAGGCCCACGGCTTTATCAACCTGCCCGTCATCGTCATGGTGCTGGGGGGCATCGTGAAGATCGTGAACAACTATAATTTGGTGGGGGCCATCGGCATCGCCGGAGCCCCCGTGGGCAACATTCTCTGCTTCGGTCTGGCCCTGGTGCTGGACCTGGTGGTCATCACCCGGGTCATCCCCAACCGGCCCCGGCTGCTGCCCATCTTTGCAAAGCCCGCCGTCGCCTCCGCCGTCATGGGCGGGGCGGCCTGGGCGGTATACGGTCTGCTCTCCCGCATCCTGTCCTCCGAGCAGGTGGACCAGGCGGGGCAGACCGTCCGGGCAGTCAGCCGCATGGGCAACGCCGCCGGCATCTTCCTGGCCATCGCCGTGGCCGGGGTGGTCTATCTGGTGCTGGTCATCGCCCTGCGGGCCATTTCCCGGGACGACCTGGCCCTGATGCCCAAGGGGGATAAGCTGGCCCGACTGCTGCGCCTGTAACAAACAAACGGAGCCGTGGGAGCAAAAAACCACGGTTCCCCGATGTTTGTCCACAAAAAACCAAAAATCTCTTGATAAGGAAGCGAAACTGTGGTAGATTTTGAATGTAAGCCCCGCTACGACATCCAGGACCTGCTCCGCATCATGGAGCTGCTGCGCAGTCCCGACGGCTGCCCCTGGGACCGGGCCCAGACCCACCAGTCCATCCGCCGGAACATGCTGGAGGAGGCCTATGAGGCCGCCGAGGCCATTGACGAAAACGACCCTGTCCACCTGAAGGAGGAGCTTGGCGACGTACTGCTTCAGGTGGTCTTTCACGCCAGAATGGCCCAGGAGGCCGGCTGGTTCGACTTTGACGACGTGGTAAACGGCGTGGCCCAAAAGCTGGTCTTCCGCCACCCCTATGTCTTTGGGGACGGCCAGGCGGCGGATGCCGACGGGGCCCTGAGCGCCTGGGAGCGCCAAAAGCGGCAGGAGAAGGACCAGCGCACCACCGCTGACGCTTTAAACGCCGTGGCCCGCTCCCTGCCCGCCCTGATGCGGGCGGAAAAGATCCAGGAGAAGGCCCGGAAAGCGGGCTTTGACTGGGACTGCATCGGCCCCATGCTGGACAAAATAACCGAGGAGGCCCAGGAGCTGCGCCAGGCGGTGGACGAGCACAGCAACATTGAGGAGGAGCTGGGCGACCTGCTCTTCGTCACCGCCAAGGCCGGGCGCTTTTTGGGCCTGGACAGCGAGCTGGCCCTCCACGCCGCCTGCGAAAAATTCATCCGCCGCTTCCGCACCGTGGAGCAGCTGGCGGACAAGCCCCTGGATCAGCTGGATGTGCCCGCTCTGGAGGCCCTGTGGCGGCAGGCCAAGGCCCGTGAGCGCCAGGAGCAGCCCCAGGGCTGAAACTTACGACACTTAGAATTCTCCCTTCGGGCGGATGATAAGTATATTCACGACATGCGCCCCGGCGCTGTCTCACATGCACAGGAGGAAAACGACTATGAATAAGACTGAACTCATTGCCGCTGTCGCCGAGAAGGCGGAGCTTTCCAAGAAGGACGCTGAGGCCGCGATCACCGCCATGGTGGATGCCATCACCGGTGCGCTGAGCCAGGAGGAGAAGGTCCAGCTGGTGGGCTTTGGCTCTTTCGAGGTGAAGGTCCGTGCCGAGCGCCTGGGCCGCAACCCCAAGACCAAGGAGGAGATCCACATCCCCGCCTCCAAGACCCCCGTGTTCAAGGCCGGCAAGGCCCTGAAGGACGCCGTAAAGTAATCAAAAAACACAAAACGGGGACGCAGAGAGCGCGTTCCCGTTTTTGTATTTTGGGACGGGGGAGACGGATTGCCACGTCAGGGCTGCGCCCTTCCTCGCAATGACAAGAGTCGAGGGCCTGTCATTGCGAGGAGCGCAGCGACGCGGCAATCCGTACCCCAAGCCAAGTAGGGGCGGATGTCCTCATCCGCCCGCAATGACCGCCACGGAAACGGCGGGCCGCTGAGGACAGCGGCCCCTACTGTCATTGCGAGGCAGGGCATAGCCCTGACGTGGCCATCCGTTCCCCAGTCCCCCCTGCCTCCCCCTTTGGGGGAGGTGCCCAGTGCGCACACTGGGCGGAGAGGGCCTCGGGCGGCCACAGGCCGCCCCTACGAAATGCCGACAGACCCGGTGTAGGGGCGGCCTGTGGCCGCCCGGATTGGTTTTTCAACGAAGAGAAAGGAGCAACGAACATGCGACTGGACAAATGGTTAAAGGTCTCCCGGCTCATCAAGCGCCGCACGGTGGCCAACGAGGCCTGCGACAACGCCCGGGTGACGGCCAACGGCCGGGCGGTAAAGGCCAGCTACGACGTGAAGGTGGGCGACGTGCTGGAGCTGCGCTTCGGCGAGCGCACCGTGAAGGTAGAGGTGCTGGTGGTGGCGGACAACGTGGGCAAGAACGATGCCGCCGCCATGTATCAGGAGGTGCTGTGAGCCGCCCCCGCCGTTTTGCGGCTCTGGCCGTTCTGACGGCCCTGCTGCTGACCCTGCCCGGCTGCGGCAGACAGACGGTGCAGGAGTCCGCCCAGGTGCTGACCATGGACACGGTGATGACCCTCACCGTCTATGGCACGGACAAGGCCGCCTGTCAGGCCGTGCTGCGGGATGGGGAGGACATGCTCTATGACTGGAATCGGCACCTGTCCGCCACCGAATCAGCCGACAGCGACGTCTATGCCCTGAACCACGCAGAGGGCCGGCCCGTCCCCCTGGGGGAGGATACGGCCCAGCTGCTGGGCCGTGCCCTGGACCTGTGTGCCCTGACGGACGGGGCGCTGGATGTCACCGCCTACTCCGCTGTGGAGGCCTGGGGCTTTCCCGGAAACAACGACTATCGGGTGCCGTCTCAGGCCGAACTGGATGCGCTGGCGGCCAAGATCGACTATACCCGGGTGAAGCTGGACCGGGACTCCGGCCAGGCCAGCCTGCCCGACGGCATGGAGCTGGACTTAGGCGCAGTGGCCAAGGGCTGGGCGGGGGACCTGCTTGCCCAGCTGGTGCGGGAGACCGACGGGGTGGACGGGGCCCTGTTGAATCTGGGCCAGAGCACCATCCAGACCGTGGGGGCCAAGCCGGACGGCTCGGCCTGGCGCATCGGCATCCAGGACCCTCTGGGGGAGGGCACCGCTCTGGCCCAGCTGAAGCAGCAGCAGGCTGCCCGGACCGGCGATGCCTCCCAGGCCCCCGCCATCCAGACGGAGGAGAGCAGCTATCTGGGGGTGCTGGAGCTCACCGACCGGGCCATGAGCACCTCCGGGGGCTATCAGCGCTGCTTTGTCCAGGATGATGAGATCTACTGGCATATCCTGGACCCCAAAACCGCCGCCCCCGCCCGCACGGGGCTGGCCTCCGTCACCGTGGTGGCGGACAGCGGCCTTTTGTGCGACGGCCTGTCCACCGCCCTGTTCGTCATGGGCCTGGACCGGGGCGTTCAGTTCTGGCAGACCTGGCGGGACCACAAGGACGTGAGCTTTGACTGCATCTTCATCACCGACGACGGCTCCGTCTACCTCACCCCCGGCCTGGCGGATGCGTTCACCCTGGCCGACGGCCAGAGCCGGGAGGTGACCGTGCTGTCATGAAGCGGCCTGTCAAACTCACTCTGGCGGCCCTGATCCTGGTCTGCGCCGGGTCTGTCGCCTGGCTGCTCCTGGCCCCCGGCCGGACGGACCACCCGGTGGCCGCGATCACCCTGGATGGGGAGGTTTTAGACGAGATCGACCTGACGCAGGTGCAGGAGCCCTACTCCTTCACCGTCACGGGGAAGGACGGCCTGACCAACACGGTCCTGGTGGAGCCGGGGCGCATCCGGGTGGAGAAGGCCGACTGCCCCGACCAGATCTGCGTCCACCAGGGCTATATCTCCGACGGCAGCCAGCCCATCGTCTGCCTGCCCAACCGGCTCATCATTCAGATCCAGGGGGGAGGGGATGCCCTTGATGCCGCAGCGGGATGACAAACAGCAAAGCGGCACGGCCCGCCTGACCCGGCTGGCCCTGCTCACCGCCATCGCCCTGACCATCTTTATGGTGGAGGCCCAGCTGCCCGTGCTGGTGCCCATCCAGGGGGTGAAGCTGGGGCTGGCCAACATCGTCACGGTGTACGCCGTCTTTGCCCTGGGGCCGGGGGATGCCCTGCTCATCCTCCTCAGCCGGGTGTTTCTGGGGGCGGTGTTCTCCGGCCAGATGATGACCCTGTTCTATTCCCTGGGGGGCGGACTGCTGGCCTTGCTTGTCATGTGCCTGCTCCGCCCGGTTTTCCACAGGGAACACCTGTGGCTGTGCAGTCCCGTGGCCGCCCTGTTTCACAACCTGGGCCAGCTGCTGGTGGCCGCCGCCATCATGGAGACCTGGGCCGTGCTGGCCTATCTGCCCTATCTGGCCCTGTCCGGGGTCATCACCGGATTGTTCACCGGAGCGTGCGCCCAGTTCCTCATGGACCGATTGGATCGTTTGCATTAAAAAACTTTCCACAATTCTCCCGGGAATTGTGGAAAGTTTCTCTGTTTTCTCTGTTTTTGGACAGGAAAATGCCCCGTCCGGCCGGACGGGGCATTTTGGCGCATATTACTGAATGACGCACAGGGCCAGGGTGAGGATCACCCACAGGATGGCCACCCACTTGGTAGCCTTGGCCAGCTTGGCGTCCATGGTCTTGGCCTTGTTCTTGGACAGGAAGGTATCTGCCATGCCGGAGATGGCGCCGGACAGGCCGGCGCTCTTGCCGGACTGGAGCATGACGATGGCCACCAGGACCAGAGAACACAGTACCTGAATCACCGTGATTACCAGATTCATTGCTTTCATCGTTCCTTTCAAAGCCCTGTGGGCCGGTTATTGCAAAGCCCGTCCAGACATCTGGACGCAGTTTAAAGCATACCACAGTTTTTTCCCCGGCGCAAGCCCTTATCCAGGAAAATTCCGCTCCCGGGGCTGTTTTTGTGGGGTCAAGGCCGGTAAAACCGGCTGATGCCCCGGCTGGACATCACGTCCAGCAGCCCCTCGTCCTGCAGAAACTCCAGAAACAGGCGGATGTTCCGCTCGAACCGCAGGGCCCGGGTGGGCTTTTTGGTGTAGAGCTGATAGTGGGCGCACACGGCGTGGGTGATCTCGCACATGGCCATGGGCCGGGTGATCATCTCTAAGATCTCCCCCGCCCGCTGCTGGATCAGGGCCAGGTTGTCGTCGATGAGGGGCAGGAACTCCTCCCGGGAGCAGATATCCCGGTGGGCGATGATATACTTGTCACACTTCAGGGGCCGCAGCCGCTCCCGGCTCTGGTTGGCCTCGGCGTGGTTTAAGTTATAGGGCAGCTTAGAGCCCATAAATTCCCGGCTGAGCATGGCGTCCCCGGTGTAGCACACATTGTCCGGCGTGACGGTGGAGATGTGGCCGGGGGAATGGCCCGGGGTGGGGATGATGCGGAAATCCGCCCCGGCAAAGTGGAAGCTGCCCTCCGTCTCCGGGATGAGCACGTCCGGGGTGTGGATCATCACCCCCGCCTCCCGCTCCACCGTCTGGGGGGACAGGTTGAGAAAATAGCACTTCAGCGTGGTGACCGAGCGGCACATGCCCGCCTCGCCGGCAGTGAGGGCCACGGGGATGTGATACTTCTCCTGAAAATACCGGTTGTTTCCGCAGTGGTCCACATGGGCGTGGGAGCACAGGATGCCCACGGGCTCTAAGTCGTTTTTCAGCAGCGTCTGCTCCAGGGCCTCCCCCTCGCTTTTCAGTCCGGTGTCCAGCAGGATCACATGGCGCTCGTCCAGCTTGTAAAAGGGGATCAGGCCCATGGCCTCCACCACCCAGGTGTTTCCCTTCACCTGTGTCAGTCCCATCATGTCCGTCTCTCCTCCTCTTTAGTGGGTGGCATTCTCTGCCTGCTTGAGATAGATCATCAGCACGGCCACGTCCGCCGGGGACACGCCGGACACCCGGCTGGCCTGGCCCAGATTGCGGGGGCGGATGTCCTGCAGCTTCTGCCGGGCCTCCATGCGCAGGCCGTGGATGGACAGATAGTCCATGTCCCGGGGCAGGACCCGGTCCTCCAGGCGGCGCATCTCCTCCACCTGGCGCAGCTGACGGTCGATATACCCGGCATATTTGATGGTGATCTCCGCCTCCCTCGCCACGGCGGGGTCCAGGGCGGGGCGGTCCGGGTCAAAGGGGGCCAGGGCGGCATAGCTCAGCCGGGGGCGGCGGATGAGGTCGGCCAGCCGGGCCCCGTTCTTCACCTCGGTCTCCCCGTGGCGCTCCAACAAAGCGTCCAGGGCAGGGGAGGGGGCCACGCCGGTGTGCTCCAACCGGCGCACCTCCCGGTCGGCGGCCTGATATTTGGCCAGCGTCTTTTCATACTGCTCCTTGGACACCAGACCCAGCTCATAGCCGATGGGGGTCAGGCGGCGGTCGGCGTTGTCCTGGCGGTGGAGCAGGCGGTACTCCGTGCGGGAGGTCATCATGCGGTAGGGCTCGTTGGTGCCCTTGGTCACCAGGTCGTCCACCAGCACGCCGATGTAGCCCTGATCCCGGCGCAGGATCATGGGGGGGCGGCCCAGCAGCTTTAAGGCCGCATTCACCCCGGCCACAAAGCCCTGCACCGCCGCCTCCTCATAGCCGGAGGAGCCGTTGAACTGCCCCGCTCCGTACAGGCCGGGCACCACCTTGCTCTCCAGCGTGGGCTGCAGCTGGGTGGGGTCCACGCAGTCATACTCGATGGCATAGGCGCAGCGGGTCATCTCCGCATGCTCCAGCCCCGGGACGGTGTGGAGCATCTCCACCTGCACCTGCTCGGGCATGGAGGAGGAGAAGCCCTGGATATACAGCTCCTCGGTGTTCAGGCCCATGGGCTCGATGAACAGCTGGTGGCGCTCTTTATCCGGGAAGCGGACGATCTTGGTCTCGATGGACGGGCAGTACCGGGGGCCGACGCCCTCGATGGTGCCGTCGTACAGGGGGGAGCGGGCCAGGTTCTCCCGGATGATCCGGTGGGTTTCGGCATTGGTATAGGTGAGCCAGCACACCGCCCGGTTCTCCGGCGGGGTCTGGGTCTGAAAGGAGAAGGCCAGCCCCTCGTCCTCCCCGGGCTGCAGCTCCATTTTGGAAAAGTCCACGCTGCGGGCGTTCACCCGGGGGGGCGTGCCCGTTTTAAAGCGGCGGATAGACAGCCCCAGCTCCACCAGCCGCCGGGTGAGGGGCAGGGCGGCGGCCAGCCCGTCGGGGCCGGAGTCCCGCACCACGTCCCCCACGATGGTCCGGCCCCCCAGATAGGTCCCCGTGGCGATCACGGCGGCCCGCACGGCATACTCCGCCCCGGTGTGGGTGACCACGGCGGACACCGCGCCCTGCCCGTCGGTGCGGATGTCCACCACCTCCGCCTGCTTCACCCACAGATTCTCCTGCAGCTCCAGGGTGTGCTTCATCACCTGCTGATAGGCCCGGCGGTCGGCCTGGGCCCGCAGGGACCACACGGCGGGGCCCTTGCCCCGGTTCAGCAGCCGGTATTGGATGCAGGCCTTGTCTGCCGCCCGGCCCATCTCGCCCCCCAGGGCATCCAGCTCCCGCACCAGATGGCCCTTCCCCGTGCCGCCGATGGCGGGGTTGCAGGGCATATTGCCCACTGCGTCCAGGTTCACGGTGAAGCACAGGGTGCGCAGTCCCATGCGGGCGCAGGCTAGGGCGGCCTCGATGCCCGCATGTCCTGCGCCCACCACGGCCACGTCAAATTGTCCGGCAAAGTAAGTGTTCATACGCATCGTATCCTCTTTCGGAGTCTCAAGGGGCAAAGTCCCCCATGCTGCTGTTATTTTACCACGTCTGTCCCGCCGGGGCAAGTGCGCCCGGCGCCGCCCCCGAGATCCTGCGGGACGCCGACCTGGAGCACTATCCCTATCGGGTGACGGAGGACATGCTGGTCCGGGCGGCGGAGAAACTGGCGAGCTAAATTTGATTTGAAATAAGCCTTCCCCTGGGGGAAGGTGGCCCGAAGGGCCGGATGAGGGGAACGCCAAAGGGAAACGAGTCCTTGCGTCAAAACGGACATGGCCTTCCCCCTCCCAGGGGGAAGGTGGCATGGCACAGCCATGACGGATGAGGGTGGTTCCCGCTGGTGCGGCGGTCATCGTCCGGGCGGATGAGGACATCCGCCCCGAGACTGTCGAAAAAGCCTGTCATTGCGAGGAGGCCCAACGGGCCGACGTGGCAATCCGTTCCTAAAACTCACGAGTAT
>PPYF01545044.1_pt1 | contig 20547 bp, 9 predicted proteins | sample 1559871 | NCBI WGS metagenome assembly PPYF01 (sample SAMN08240021, study PRJNA423297) | Human gut metagenome, whole genome shotgun sequencing project. | reverse complement strand
TCACCGCTGGTCACTTCTTCCACCCACGGCTGGTTGTTCAGGTACCATTCAATGGTCTTGACGATGCCGACCTCGAACTTCGTCTCCGGATACCAGCCCAGGGCATTGGTAATCTTTGTGGGGTCGATGGCATAACGCTGGTCGTGACCTAGGCGGTCTTTGACGAAGGTGATAAGGTCTTCGTTTATCCAGCTGATGTCAATCGTGCCGTCGGCGGCTTTTACTTGTTTCTTCAGCACTGCACGGTAACGGGGTTCTTCCTCCATCAAGCGGCGGACGGTGGCAATAGTCAGCTTCACGATTTCAAGATTGGTCTTTTCGTTGTGACCGCCTACGTTGTAGACTTCGCCTTCCACACCCTCGCGGACAACCAGGTCGATAGCTTTGCAGTGGTCTTCCACGTAGAGCCAGTCACGCACGTTACTGCCGTCGCCATAGACGGGGAGGTTCTTGCCTTCGAGAATATTCTTGATGATAAGCGGAATCAGCTTTTCGGGGAAGTGATAAGGACCGTAGTTGTTGGAACAGCGGGTGATAGTGACGGGCAGTTTTGTGTACCCAGGATGTTGGTCATCAGGAAAAGCTGGGGATTCTCTATGCTACGGTCTACGTGGCTCTCGGCAGCAAAATTCACTACGTAATCGAACTTATACTTGGCAAACAGTTCGTCGGCAAGCACGCGGTCGCAGATGTCACCTTTTACAAAAAAGCAACGTTCATCGTCAATGTCATTGGCAATGGTGCCCAGATTGCCTGCGTAGGTCAAGGCATCCAGTATCACCACTTTAATATCATTATGTTTTGCCAGGATATATTTAATATAGTTGGCGCCGATAAAACCGGCGGCACCGGTTACGAGATAAGTCTTCATGAGAATTAAAAATTATAAATTAAAAATTAAAGTCAGCGGGCCTTTATAGGAGAACTATTCTCCTTCTCTTTTTGGGGAACAAAGAGTTCATCGCTTCGATTCAGCCAGTTCCATCAGGTATTTGCCATATTCGGTCTTGCCAAGCTGTTCACCCAAGCGATACAGCTGGTCTACATCTATCCAGCCCTTGCGCCAGGCAATCTCTTCGATACAGCTCACGCGGAAGCCTTGACGGTTCTGGATGGTGGCGACAAAATTGCTGGCTTCCAGCAGGCTGTCGCAATTGCCGGTGTCGAGCCAGGCAAAGCCACGGCCGAAGAGCTCCACTTTCAGCGTGCCCTCGTCCAGATAGAGACGGTTGAGGTCGGTAATTTCGTATTCGCCGCGAGCAGAGGGCTTCAAGGAGGCGGCTTTCTCTGTCACGGTGGAGTCGTAGAAGTACAGTCCGGGGACGGCATAGTTGCTTTTAGGATTGGCAGGCTTTTCTTCCAGCGAGACGGCTTTGCCGTTGGCATCAAACTCCACTACACCGTAGGCACGGGGGTCCTTGACGTAATAACCAAAGATGCAGGCACCCTTGTCTATGGAAGCGGCACGCTTCAGCATGGCGGAGAAGCCTTGACCGTAGAACATGTTGTCGCCCAGAATAAGGCAGCCCGGTCCGCCGTCCAAGAACTCTGCACCCAGCACAAAGGCTTGTGCCAGTCCGTTGGGATTCTCTTGTATCTTATAGGAAAAGGACATACCGAGTTCTTCACCGGTTCCCAGCAGCTCGCGGAACATGGGTAAGTCACGTGGAGTAGAGATAATAAGCACTTCGCGAATTCCCGCCAACATCAGTGTAGAGAGCGGGTAGTATATCATCGGCTTGTCGTAGACGGGCATTATCTGCTTGGAGATAGCCTTGGACAACGGATAGAGACGAGTGGCACTGCCACCTGCAAGAATAATTCCTTTCATATTTCAGTTCTTTTTCGGTGATACTTCAAAATGGAGAATAAAACAATCGGTAAATACAATCCATTGAAAATAAACAAACTACATCATCGGTCAGCAAGTTCTATCACCTCCAAATCTTTAAACGTTCCCCCATCAACCGCAAAGCGTACCATCGTACGCACCTTATGGAAACCTTGAATGCCCGCAGCGCCCGGATTGATGTGGAGTACATCCAACGTCTTGTCATACTTCACCTTCAGTATATGCGAGTGCCCGCTGATGAACAGCTTTGGGGGACGCACCAGAATGCTGCCCTTGATGGAAGGGTCGTAGTTGCCGGGATAACCGCCGATATGCTTCATCAGCACCTCCGCCCCATCCACCGTGAAACGGAGAATCTGCGGATAGAGCTGCCGTATCTCCTGCCCGTCAATATTGCCATACACGGCACGGAAGGGACGGAAAGCCGCCAGCTTCTGTGCCACTTCCAGCGAACCGATGTCACCGGCATGCCATATTTCGTCACAGCCCTCAAAATATTGCAGGTACTTTTCATCCCAGTAGCCATGCGTATCCGATAATAAACCAACTTTTGTCATCTTTCCTTTGTTTATTAAGACAAAGGTAATTATATTTGGGAAGAATACAATGTGGTAATGTGCTAATATGCCACATTAACACCTTAACACCATGGACAACAGATATTTCAAACGTGACATCAGCTGGCTTTCCTTCAACTACCGCGTACTGCTGGAAGCGGAAGACGAGACATTGCCGCTATACGAACGCATCAACTTTATTTCTATATACTCTTCCAATCTGGAAGAATTCTACAAGATACGCGTAGCCGACCATAAGGCCATAGCCACCGGAGCCTCGCAAAGCGATGAAGAGACTATGCAGTCTGCCGCCGAACTGGTAGATGAAATCAACCAAGAAGTCAATCGCCAACTGGAGGAACGTATCCGCATCTACGAACAGAAGATACTGCCCGCCCTGCGGAAACATCACATCATATTCTATCAAAGCCGCAACGTAGAACCGTTTCACCGCGATTTTGTGCGCAGCTTCTTCCGCGAAGAGATATTCCCCTATCTGGCCCCGGTGCCCGTAAGCAAGGACAAGGTGATTTCATTCCTGCGCGACAACCGTCTCTATCTAGCCGTACGGCTTCATCTGAAAGGAGCTCCCGCCAGTTCTCCAAACCGCATCCAGTATTTCGTGATGAAACTGCCGTACAGCAAAGTGCCGCGCTTCATCCAGCTGCCCAAGGTGGGGAAAGACTATTATCTGATGTTCATTGAAGACATCATCAAGGCCAATCTGGATACCATCTTCCCCGGTTATGAAGTGGACAGCAGTTATTGCATCAAGATTTCACGCGATGCGGATATTCTGATAGACGATGCCGCCAATACCTCCGAAATCATCGAGCAGGTGAAGAAGAAGGTAAAGAAACGCAAGATAGGCGCCGTGTGCCGTTTTGTATACGACCGCGCCATGCCCCAGGACTTCCTCGACTTTCTGGTAGATGCCTACCGCATAGACCGCCGGGAGCTGGTGCCGGGAGACAAGCACCTCAACATGGAGGATTTGCGGCATCTGCCTAATCCCAACCAAAGCGTACGTCCCATCAAGAAACCCCAGCCCATGAAGCTGACCTGCCTGGACGAACGCGAATCCATCTTCCGCTATGTGGAGAAGAAGGACCTGCTGCTGCATTATCCCTACCACTCCTTCGACCACTTCATCCATTTTCTATATGAAGCCGTCCACGAACCCACCGTGCGTGAAATCATGGTGACCCAGTATCGCGTGGCAGAGAACTCCACCGTCATCAACACCCTAATAGCCGCCGCACAGAACGGAAAGAAAGTCACCGTCTTTGTGGAACTGAAAGCCCGCTTCGACGAAGAAAACAACCTCGCCACCGCCGAGATGATGAAAGCCGCCGGCATCAACATCATTTTCAGCATACCAGGACTAAAGGTACATGCCAAAGTAGCCCTCGTGCTACGCCGCGACAAGGAAGGGCGCAAACTGACAAGCTACGCCTACATCAGCACCGGCAACTTCAACGAAAAGACCGCCACCCTCTATGCGGACAGCGGACTATTCACCTGCAACCCGGTGATTGTAAACGACCTGCACAACTTGTTCCGTACTCTGCAGGGAAAGGAAAATCCAGTGTTCCACCGCCTGCTTGTGGCCCGCTTCAACCTGATTCCTGAACTGAACCGCCTCATCAATCACGAAATAGAACTGACCCGGCAAGGCAAGCAAGGACGGATTATCCTAAAAATGAATGCCCTGCAAGACCCCGCCATGATAGACCGCCTCTACGAAGCCTCGCAAGCCGGTGTAGAGATAGACCTCATTGTCCGCGGCATCTGCTGCCTCATCCCCGGGCAGGAGTACAGCCACAACATCCGCGTGACACGCATCGTGGATACCTTTCTGGAACATGCCCGTGTGTGGTACTTCGGCAACGGCGGCGCACCCAAGCTCTTCCTCGGCTCGCCGGACTGGATGCGGCGTAACTTGTACCGCCGTATCGAAGCCGTCACCCCCATTCTGGACCCGGACTTGAAGCAAGAGCTCATCGATATGCTATCCATACAACTGTCGGACAAACGGAAAGCCTGCTTTGTGGACGACCGGTTGCGAAACCGCTGGAAGTCGTCGCGACCGCAAAAGGAGAAGGTACGGTCGCAATATAGCTTTTACGAATACTTGAGAGAGAAAATATAAACAACTCTGCCCCAATATACCTCCGGCTCAACTGTCTTTTATAGGACACAGACGTACGGCAGTTCCTCCACTACGTGCTTGCCGAATGGTGAGGGTATCACTATAAGTCACTTCGCGCTCTTCTATAAGTATAGCAGCAGGACATGTCTCATAATCGGCCTCAGGAGCATCACGATAAATAGTAGCCAGATATCTTTTATCTGTATCGAGAAAAGACAGACTGATATTAGCCGTTCGTTCCTCATCTCCCGTGATACTGCCTATATACCAGCATCCCTCTCCTTTATCACAACGGGCAATAGTAACATAACTGCCAATGCATGCTTCCGGCACCACTGTTCTGCTCCAATCTGTAGGACAAGATACTATAAAATTAAAAGGTTCCGGATTAGCCTCGTAATTCTCTATTTCATCCGAAACCATTTGTAACGGTGAATAGAGCACCACAAACAGCGCCAATTGTTTGGCCAGTGTGGTATGTACACGTGTCTGTGGCATTACATCGTTAACAAACCGAAACGTCACCGGTGTAAAGTCCATCGGGCCTGCCAACCCACGAGTGAAAGGCAATATTACGGTATGAGAGGGAGGATTTCCACCATCTACATCCCAAGCGTCCCATTCTTGTCCACGTACTCCCTCTTGTGTCATCAGATTAGGAAAAGTACGCTGCAAACCTGTAGGAATCACCGGTTCATGATTATCAATACAGATACGGTGACGGGCAGCAGCCTCTATTACCTTGCGATAATGAAGTACACCAAACTGACTGCTATGATATTCTTTCCCATCAAGCAAATCGCCCACATAACCCGTTTTTACTTGATGCACACCATATTTCTCATAGAACTTGAAACCATCTTCCATCTGATTTTCATAATTGGAAACATTACCGCCAGTTTCATGATGTCCTATCAAAGCTACTCCTTTGCTACGCCCATAATCAGTAATACGTTGTATATCAAAATCGGTATAAGGTTTTGTGAAACTAAACTTCCAAGTAGCCCAGTCTTCATTCCACCCTTCCACCAGTACACCTCCCAGGTTATTGGCAGCAGCAAAATCGATGTGACGCATTGTATTCTCTGTTGTGGCCCCATGATGGGGACCGGCATGCCAGGTGTTATGCTTCATGTGATAAGTCCACCAAATTCCAATATAGCGCATAGGTTGTATCCAGGAAGTATCGGTTATACGACAAGGTTCATTAAGATTTAACATGAGACGGGAAAGAAGCAAATCACCGGCAGATTCAGCCACTATCATTGTACGCCAAGGAGATACACGGGTATCGGTAACACGTACTTTCTCACCTGTACTCCAAGGTGTAAGAGCCGCACGTAATGTAACCGTTTTATTATCTTCAAGTTGTTCAACCGGCTTCAAGTTCATGGCAGCATAATCTGTAAGATTTGCTTCATGAATAGCCAAATAAAGGCTATCTGTTGTCTCAATCGTCACCGGAGTGCTTACCCATCCCATCTTACTAAGAGTTTTTTTCTCAAATAAGGCCTCGTAAAAACGAACTCCTTTCACTGGAATACTCCAAGCATCATAATCTGCAGGAAAAACGAATTCAGTCACTTCGTCATCAATAAGAAACTCTTGTAGCTGTTGCTGGCGCGGGAACTCATACCGGAATCCCATCCCATCATCAAAAAGACGAAAAATAATATTCAGTTCCCGCTCCAACGATGTTTCTTCCTTGAGGCATACCCTCAATTCATTATAATGATTTACAATTTCAGCCTCTTCCCCCCATACTGGTTGCCACACATCATTATGCGAATCATGCTTAACCTCTTTTAGAACGAAACCAGTCAAAAGATCTGGCGCATCCTTCAAAACCAATCCCAGACGTGAAGGAAGTAAAATATTCTTCCCCGCATGTCTTAAACAATATCGGGGAGCACCTTCTTCATCAAGTGTAAACTCTAAAGAAAGTTTTCCATTTGGAGAGGTCAACTTGATATGTTCCTGCTGGCATGAAATCATCCATAGGCCTAAACATAAAGCAAGTATAATCTGTAGCGTTTTTTTTAGTTTCATAGTCATTACCGAATTTAATTTTATATATCCAATTCTTATTTTATAAGTCTACTGACAAACAGTCCCTTTCCTTCCTCAGCCGGAATAACACAGAAGTTTACGAAACCACAGACAGACTCCGGTTCAAGCAACGTGGCAACCAAATTTCCTAAAGGTTGTGCCAAAGGTACCAACCAACTACCTATTGGAAGTTCTACATTATCTTCATAGACATCCGTTTCTACATTTACCGGATGAATCCCCTCCCATTCCTTCTCTGCACGATACAGACGGGTTACTTTGTAACGCTCAACTTTTGCTTTTTGTACACGGGTAACTTGCTCAATGTGTACACCCAACGCTCGAAGCTTACATACTGCTTCTGTACAGGGAGCATCGAGCAGATAAGCCTTAGGGCGAGTACGCATCAATTGAGGTGTTGCCTGCATGGCATCAAGGGTTGGCAGTTCAGTCTTAAACAGTTCATTGGCCTTATAATCGATAAAAGAGACTACATGACGTACAGTATCCGAAGTGAAAGTAACATATATCGGTTCAGTAGCTTTCAAGGTGCGCTTCCTGGCTTGTTCTATCTTACGTTTAATTGAAGCACGATGTTGCGCAGCAGTAACCAACGTTTGCCGTGCCACCAAGAAACCGCACTCACTACGACGTGCAAAACACTCCGGTCCCAATCCAATACCTCTTATTTCGACAAAAAGCGATACAGCCCCCGTCAATGCTTGAAAAGTAGAACTGGACTGCGGACTTTTGGCACCTTTTACAAGAACAAGGGAACCATCTGCCACACGAGGAGTAAAGTAGAAACCGGAAGCATAACCGGCACTATTTAAAACGACCTCTGCCTCACGACGAAAAAGTTCTTCAGACAGCGTACGTAAAGCTAAAGGCGCATTAAGATGTCCTGTAGGTAAAAAAAGTACATCAGCAGCATTTGCTGTCGGCACTCCACGTAATAAGTTAAACTCACGACGTAAAGGTGTATATTCATGAATATCAAGAGCTACGTCCGGATTCCATTGCTGATAGGACTGCTTCAACAGCAAAGTGACAGCATCCTCTAATTTGCTCTGATCGCGATTCAAATCGTAACCATCGGCTGAACGACGTTGCTGAATGGCATAACCATCAACATTGGCTATAGGAACCAAAGCCACAGCTATATGATTCAGCAATTCACGTCCTTCTTTTTCACAAAGTAAGTAACGGACAAGCATGCATACAGCCTCAGCACCTGCCGGCTCGTTACCATGCAGTGCCGCTTGAATCCATACCCTTACCTTCTTCTTGTCGGGAGTACCCAAATAAAGTACCGGAATGGTACGTCCTTGTTTGGTAACACCAATATTCTCCATATATGCCAAACCCGGAGAATGTACAACCAATTGTTGTAAATAGTCCTTTATCTCATCAACCGATGCCAATCCGCTACCGTAAGGTTTACTTAGAGTAGGTGTCTCACGGTCAAATTTGGGGTCAGGATAGAAACTTGCAGTTACTCCGGCAGGTTGCTTCGACTGATTTCTATTCCATAACACAAGATTAGCTAATACCACTTCTTGTGCTATCCTCTGTAAATAAAGAGCCGTTTCAGACGGTAGACCTGCATAATAATCGCTGCTAAAAGGCTCACCAAAAAAAATTGCATAAAAGACACAAGCCGCCAGATAACTGCCTGCAGGACTAGGGTGGCTGCCATCAGAATTATACAACTGCAAACTTGGACACTCTCTACGTACACGTCTCCATGCCTCACCCACAGGAGCACAATAAGCATCAAGGACATCAGCCATTTCCAAATAGTTTTCCGTAAGTTGCTGCTGCATTCCTTCATAAGTATCATTATTACGCCCCCATGTCATATAACAGACACTTTTTCCTTTTGGGGCATAAAGACGGCGTAAACTATCTAACTGCGCCGCAGGATGGAATACATTCTTCTTTACCCATTCCTTTTCACGAGTAGGTGCCTTGCTCTGTTCCTGCATCACCATATAATCCCATCCTCCTTCACGAATCGCCTCTAATGTTTGCGTATTGGCTGCATGCTGTCTCAAGTACCAACCAGGGTTAGCAACCTGGCGCACTGATATTTTTTTTCCACATGAGGATGCTAACGATTGGACTTGCCATGGCAAACGATTAAAAAAAGTATAGCTGTTACCTATAAAAAGTACCCGTAAAGAATCTGTCGTCAATAATGGCACAGCTTGTTTCCCCATAGGGACAGCCTCATGCCCGATGCCGCACTCTTCTATCTTGCGCCAATGGCATTCCCAACCACGGGATGCAGCCAACTGGTGAATATAAAGCCAGAAACTACGCCCACGCTCCATGCGGTTTCGTCCTTGTCGTTCAGCTTCAGGAGTCTTGCGTAGAAAAGACTCACGTATCGTATCTCCCAAAGCCAGCTGTAGTATGATAGGTTTTGACAAGTATTTTTTTATCTGTTCAGATGAAATATAGGGGATACCAGCCGTACCATAAGGATATGTCTGGGCCAAATCAGGAAAAGTATACCAACCGGGAGAACTTATAATAGCTTTTTCCACATAAGGACTATCGTGAAAAAGCATGAAACGCTGTACGAATTGCCCACCAGCAGAATGACCATAAATCATATATCCTTTGCGCATGCTTCCCGTAAATTGACGCACATATTCAAATAGTTTATCAACCAACACTGGTGTAATTTTTTCGGGATCATTAGCTACTGTATGGGCAGCATTCATCACCCCCACCTCCTGATAGTCTGCCAAAGGATAAGATTTCAAATCAAAGTGAGGTATAAAAAGCATAAAACCCTTTCTCTCCGCTTCTTCTTTCCAACCGTCCAAAAGATAACGATAGCCGCGGTCTCCTCCTTCAAAGACAAATACAATAGGCATTTGTTTAATATCCCCCTGGGAAGGTATATAATAATGTACATCTACCGGGCGATCGGCAAAAGGAGGGTATTGACTATAAGTGAAGAAATGTTCACCTCTTGGCCTTTCCAAAGTCTGTTTCGCTATTGCAGATAAACAAATACAGAGGAATCCAATATAAAATATAATCAGCTTCTTCATAATTCGTACCTTCCCTTCTTTACTATTGTACCATCTTGCATTACAAATTTACCACGGGCAATGACATCTGTAAGCTGCAAATCTTCCGCCAAAAAACACAAGTCTGCATCTGCTCCTTGTGCCACAATACCTTTAGCTCGTAATTTCAGATTACGAGCCGGATTGGATGTTATCAATGTAATCGCCTGTTCCAATGGTACCCCCTCCTCATTGACTAATGCAACTACCTCCTTGAAATTTAAATTCAAAGGAGCAGGACGATAAGTTATTTCTCCAGTTTCAGGATTCACTCTGCGTACGCCACCATGGCCATCACTAGAAAAAGTAATGCGATCAAGGGGGACACCAGCTCGCAATGCACGTATCACACAACGATGGGGAGTATCAAACTTTGAGCCACCAGTCGAAAAATCAATCATTCCACCTAATTTACCAAATTCTACAGCCTGCATAAAAAGAGCTTCAGTACGTATCAGATGAGTAGGAGACAGATAAGATATCAGTGTAGGATAGTGACGAGCAATATTGAGTAAGGGCTCAATACCTTCCGGAAGTGCTCCCAAATGAATGTGGAGAATTCCTCCTTTACCAGATGTAAATCCCCCTAAACGTACCTGATGTATAATACGTAATATCTCTTGCTCTGTCGGAAACGGACTACGGTCATCACTCATCGCCAGCTTACAGCCAATAACTTTATCTATGAAGATAAGATCGTCAGCCACACTATTCATCAATGTTTTGGTAGGCAATCCGTAATAACTTGTCAGCATATAAGCCGACAATCCGTCATCGTCAATAGCTTTGGCCTTGGCATAAAGCGTAGTAAGTTCTTTGGCAAATCCATCAGTACCAAGCATACCCAATACAGTAGTAGTACCACATGCCACCAGTTCGCTCATAGTCACCTCGGGGACTAATGAGGCATAACCTTGTTGCCCTCCTCCACCAGTAATATGTACATGCTGATCTATAAATCCCGGAGTAACAATTTTACCTTGCACGTCAATAGTATGGCAAAATGATTCATTCAGTTCAATTGTCTTTGAAATATGCGCAATCTTTTCTCCGCATAGCAAAATGTCTGTTTTACCAAGATAGGCAGGAGCATATAAATTTGCATTCTTTATCAATGTAAACATAGCTGTCGATTAATTTTAGAAAGTGATAAGATGATAAAGTATCAAGAAAACAATTCCTCCTATTAAAGGAAATGTATTACGCCTTGCCAACTCCACTGATGACACACCGGCTACCCCGGCAATGGCAACAATGACTCCGGCAATAGGAGATGCGGCACGTCCCATGCTTGCCGCCAACTGCAAAGGAAGTATCAATGAAAAAACCGGCAAACCAAGCTGAGTGGCTATACCCGGCAATAAAGGACCAAATGAAAAAAAGGCTGCATTACCACTTCCCATCAGCATGGCAGCTCCAAAAATAATGAGAGTAAAGATTGCGGCAATAGCTAATCCCGAAAGTCCGATATGAGAGGAATAACCCACCAATGAATCAATAAATCCCAAACCAATCAGTCCTTTAGAGAAAACTTCTGAAGCTACAATCAATGTTACAACTGAAGTAAACACATTTCCCATGCCTTTCCAAAAACTTGCAAAAACGTTAAAAGTAGTACGCACACTACGAGTATGAAACAACACAAATACCAATGATAAGAACAGAGAAAAAAGCATAGCAGTAGTGGTACCCAATGTTACAGTAGGCTGAAACAGTCCCACAAAAGGTGAAAAGAAAATGAGAAGAGCCAAAGGTAATACCGGGAGTAGCGCAAAAGCCAATGGAACATCCGGTTTTTCTACTAATGAGGTTGCAGTCACATTTGACACCTGCAATATGCCATCCTGCTGTTTCTTTGCATCTTTTTTATCAAAATAACGGTTATTGAAATAGAAGAGTACCATTACAACCAAGGAAGTAGGAATTACTAAAGGAAGTTGATGAGTGATGAAATATTCCACATTGGATTGTCCTATCAATTCGGCAGCCATAGCAGTATTTGCCGACCCCGGTCCCTGATCAAATAGAGTAGCAGCGGCAATGACTGACAATGCTGTAAGTTGGCTTACTCCCAAACTAATTAAAACAGGATAAACCGAAGCCACAAGCAACAATCCTAATCCGGCAGCTGAAGGAGTAGTAATAAAAAGTAATTGTCCAATAGGAATAACTATAGTAGCCGCCAAATAAGGATAACGTCGAAAAAGACCTAATGGCTTCATGGAAATATAGACCAATGCATTAGTAGCCTTTATGTTATTCATGAAAGCTACATAACCGCCAATTGTCATTATCATAAACCCTGCACGCGCCAAATTAGAAAGAAAAACTTCCTCTATCATCCTTACCAAATCAAACACCACCATTCCCGTAGCTTTACTAGGTACTACCGAATGCACTTGCATGAAAAAAGCAGCTGTAAGCATTAATAAACCGGAAAGCATCAAAAGACCTTGAGGATTGAGCTTACGATAAAGACCTACCGCTGTAATCCCTACCATAAGAAGACTAAAAATGAAAGCCAATTCGGACATGATGTATCAAGATATTAAGTTTTTGTTTTCTTTTGAATATATGAATCTAAATCAGATATAAACACCGATATATACAAAGCCGTTTATATGCGGTATTTATATCTGACTATTATCTATCAATACCCCGGATTATTTTCCAAAGGATTACCAGTATTGGCATCAATGAATGATTGCGGCAGCGGGAAAAGGACAGGAGTTTCATATTCATCCATACCACGTCCTGCAATACCAGCTATCTCATTGAGTTCACGCATGCGACGTTTGAAATAGTTATTGGTATCACGTTCGTCACCACCATTTTCTTGGCAAACACGTACCAATGTATGACGACGTTCTTCCTCCGTAAGCAGTTCACGGCTGCGTTCATCAAGAATGAAATCCATACCACCGATTCTAAGATCATCTTCAGTAATACTTACAGCATTGGAACGATTACGTACTTTATTTATCCATTTAATGGCCTCGCCTACTTGATTACTCTTGTAAAGAGCCTCTGCATAAAGTAAATATGTATCTGCCAAACGTAAATAAACAATGTCCGCATAGTGTCCATCATTAGCTGCATTAGCCAAAATAGGTGGAGTATAATCCCATTTACGAGTAGTAGGCCAATCATATTTTTTAATGGAAGTAGAAGTTAGCATGGCTGCATTAACCGTAGTATCAATAAGTGCAGTACCACCTAAATCAAATACCTTGGTTACATTGCCGGCAGCATCTACATCATTAATACTCCATACGATAGCATTGGCAGATACACGGTCATCTTGTTCTCCCATTCCTTTATAATTGTACAAACGAAGTGCTCCTCTGGAAGGAACTACACGTCCGGCTCCCTTACCACCATTAGCTTGCCAAAAGACTTGTGCAAATGAACCTTCACCACCGTTATTGATATAGTCCGGATTATGCTGGTTTGTCTTTTTACAATCGCCATCATTAGCATAATAGTTCTTATAAGTTGTAGTCATATAGACATTTGCAGTACCATAGGCACTATTCTCCTCTTCTGTGTTAATGAAAGCCAGTAACACCTCCGTATTTCCATCAGCATACATAGGAGTATAAAATACGTCAATAAAAGGACATCCATCATTGGAAGCATTACTACCAAAGCGTTGATTTATAAGGGAATATTCTCCACTTTCCACTAATGGTTTCAGTACTGAAACTGCTTTTTCAGCATTACCTTCTGCCAAATAAAGTTCACCCAAATAGTGACGTGCCACAGCACCAGAGACTTTACTATTATTAGAAGTACGCAAAGGAAGGTTATCGACTGCAAACTGGAAATCTTCTGCCATCACTTCGCGAATACTACTCAAGGAAGCACGGTCCCAATCATCACGATAATTCAATCCTGTAATTTCTTGTGTTGAAAGGGGCACTGCACCAAATGAATAGGTAAGGTGACGGTAAGCCCAAGCACGGAAAAAGCGAGCTTCGGCCAACACCTCATTTTTACGATTTTCAGCATCAGCACCACTTCCCCAGTTAATGCCATCATTGTCAGCTCTTGAGATAACCATATTGGCAGTGTTGATGATACGATATCCCCACTGGAAAATATTATTCCAAATAGCAAGATCAGTGTAAGTTATCTCTTTGGGATTGTAGAGGAACTTCATTTCCGCATGACTATTATTGGCCCATGAATTATCTACCCCTCCACCCCAGGCAGAATGCAGACAGAGCGCAATACTTCCTCCCATTGCATCAGCACGGCGATACTCTGCACGCATAAGACCATAAAGAGGCGTTATCATCGATTTAAATCCATTGTAATCTACAAGTAAATTTTCAGGATAAAGTGCATCACGAGGATCTTCCTTAAGAAACTTATCCTCATTACAGCCGCCCATAGTGAGCAATAATACTGTAAACACTAAGACATTGAAATATGTTATTTTTTTCATATGTGCAATTTCATTTTAGCTTTTTATGATATATTACTCTCATCAAATATCTAACTTTAGTCCAAAAGTGAACGAACGTACTGGAGGAGCAGCCAATTGATCATTGAGAAATTCCGGATCCATACCTGTCCAGCCAGTTATTGTAGCCAAATTCTTAATGTTCATGTAAAGATTGAGCCGTTTGATGAAAGTACGACGCAACCATTGTTGTGGGAAATTATAACCCAATGTAACGTCGGAAATACGTAAGAAATCTGTCTTTTCATAGAAACTGGCTCCCTCTGGATTCACATCACTATTCAAACTATTTTTCGGATAGCTATTCGTAGGATTCTCTGGAGTCCAAAAATCCACCAAAAAGCGGTTCTGGCGATATGAATTATGGCTTGTATCATACAAGGCATTCAGATGGGTTTGTCCTAACTGAGCCGTTAAGAACACACTCAGAGTGAAGTTTTTGTACTCAAAAGTGTTCATCAAACTCATATTTACTTTAGGAATAGCCGACCCTATAATAGTCTTATCAGCCGTTGTAATATCGTTACCATCTACATCAAGGTATTTCACATATCCAGGATACGAATTACGATAGTTAGGATCTTGCTGCCCTGTCGGGTTAGACGGATCAGCAATCTGCCATACACCGATAATTTTATAATCATAGTTCACATTGATAGGTTCACCAATAAACCACTTGGAAGCCACATCATCAACCGGCTTTCCATTAGCATCATACAAACCAACATCTACAATCTCCGAACGATAGTGTGAGAGGTTGAAAGAGGTGCTCCAGCTAAAACTCTTATGTGTAATGTTATTAGAAGTTATCTGGAATTCAAAACCACGATTACGGGTCTGTCCACGATTCTCAGTAATAGAGCCAGTACCATTAATGGTAGGAATAGAACGGGAAAGCAGCAAATCTTTGGTTTTAGACCAATAAATATCAAATGAACTCTGAATACGTCCATTCCAAAGTGCAATATCAAAGCCAGTATTAATAGATGTAGTAGTTTCCCAACCTAAACCGGGCGAAGCTAACTTCGACGGATAGAAACCAAACTGTGCAGTATGATCATCATTCAGATAATTGTAAGTTGAAAGATTAGGTAGTGTACTATAAGCACTGATAGCCTCATTGCCATTTTTACCCCATGACAAGCGATATTTCAGATTGCTAATGGTTTCACTTATAGGCTTGTCTTTAAAAAAAGATTCATTGGAAATATTCCATCCAATAGCGGCTGAAGGAAAAACGCCGAATTTAGAACTTTCACCAAAAGCGGAGTAACCATCACGACGAGCAGTAAGAGTCAACAAGTAACGATCATCATAAGTATAATTCAAACGCCCCATTTGTGAAATATGATTTTCTTTATAATAATTGGAATTACCAGACATTGTGGCAGCTTTAGAAATCTGGTAATAATACATCACATCATTGGGAAAATTCTTACCTTCCATTGTATTCTGTTCATATTCCTTGCTTTGAGCAGAATATAATCCTGTGAAAAATATACGATGTTTGCCAAATTCACGTTGATAAGAAATAATATTCTCCAAAATCCATTCTTCTGAATGCCAGTCATCAGTATTCAATACGCCATTAGCACTAGCTCCTTCGTAGGTATCCAAACCTTGATAATTCTTATAGGAGCTGTTTTGGTAAGTGAAGCCTGTATTCAATTTATAGCTCAGCCCTTTAATAAAGGGAAACTTTACCTCAAGCACATTATTAGTGATAACCTTTGCACGAATATCTTTTGTCTTATTATTAAGAGATCCCAACGGATTAATGCTGAAAGCTGAAGAGGAGTCCTCAGTAGCAGAAAGTGTAAGTGAACCATCCTCGTTATAAGCACGTCCCAACGGAACTTGTTTTATAGCCCGCCAAAAAGAAGCACTGCTACCACTACGATCGTAGCGACCTAACTGTGTAGTAGTAGAAAATTTCAACCAACTATTAAACTCCTGATCAAGATTGAAACGTACATTATAACGCTTGAACTCATTGCCTACCGCAGTTCCTTTCACATCCGTATAGTTCAATGAAATGAAATAGCTGGTTTTGTTAGCTCCACCACGGAAAGAAAGGTTATGCTGTTGTTTTATACCGGTCTGTGTTGCCAACTTCATCCAATCAGTACTCTGACCGGCAGCATACATAGCTAATTCAGTAGGAGTAAAGTTATCTAACCAAGGTTCAGGATTCTCTTCTGTAGGAGGAGTAGTATTGGTAGCCTTGAAAGCTTCAGATTTATACTTATAGAATTCTTTGCCATTCATCATACGAGGTAAATTGATAGGCTGGTCAATAGTAACATAAGTATCGTATGATACCGTCAATCTGTCTTTCTTACCGCGCTTAGAAGTAATAAGGATTACACCGTTAGAACCGCGAGCACCATAAATGGCTGCTGAAGAGGCATCCTTCAATACTTCTATACTCTCTACATCATTGGGATTGATTTCCGACCATGGACCATCAAAAGGTATTCCATCAAGAATAACAAGAGGTTTATTATCGGCCGTAATGGAGTTGTTACCACGAATACGTGTAGTAGTAGACGAACCTTCAGCATTACTACCCGTCACACTAATATTCAATCCTGGAACTGCTCCTTGCAAAGATTGAATCAAATTAGCTTGTGGGCGACTTTCAAGTACATCCGAGTTAACTGAAGCAACCGAACCTGTAAGATCACTTTTGCGCTGTACACCATAACCTACTACTACCACCTCATCCAGTGCCTGGTTATCTTCTTTCAGTACAATCTTTAACGATGATGCGTCTTTCACCTGCAATGTCTTGGATATATACCCAATGAAACTTATCTCCATTACCGCCCCCTTAGTCACTGAAGCGAGTTTAAAGTTTCCTTCTACATCGGTAATGGTGCCCGTACCCGTACCTTGTATCACTACATTGGCACCGATTATCGGTTCTCCTTGTTCATCTGTCACATTTCCGTTAATATTCCATGTCTGTGCATGAAGTGAGCTTGAAAGTGACAGCATCCACATAAGACAGACAAGCAAAATACCACTTGCGTCTCTCGATTTTTGTCTGGTTTTCATAAATTACATTTTTAAGTTAATAGGAACTTGTGTGTAAAAAATCTCGAGAGCAAAATTAGACAATGTAACAACCGATTATATTCACAGGTAGAGGATTTGGTAAATTCACAAAGTTATATATTACTGATTATCTTTCAATTACAGACAGACTCAATAGATTTTCAGTAGTGATTTAAATTAAATCGGTAATCAAAAACATGTATATAGATAATTGCCATTCGATAGTATTAAGCTATTGAATGGCAATTATCTATATACATGTGGGTAAAAAATGAGAGAAACGCTCAGTCTTCAAATTACTTTTTACAAACCTCTTTCACAGCTCGAAGAAATTCCTCCTTACTGAGCGAAGATTTATTTAAAGTTATAGAACGATTATTATATACGGTTTGCAGTGAACAGTGCAAAAATTCTGCAATCTTCTCACTATCCGTTACCCCCATTCGTATCAAAGCATGAATACGAAGTTCTGTATTAAGCCGCCCAGACTTCACTTCAATATGTTCTTCGGGACGTAGCAAACTATTGAAGTGCTCTACAAAATCAGGGTATAAATGTAGAATAATGGAATCAAATTTCTCATAAAAATCCTTCATTTCATCGCTCATGGTAGAAGTAGAACTAATCATCTTCTTTAAATCTTCAAGTTGCCCAGCCTTTAATTTACGGTTTAACTTTTTACGATACTCCTCCATACGGCAAATATAGGATGAACAAAGTTTGAATACCTGACCAATATACTCCTCCTTAATATAATTTGTGTCACGTAGAACCAAATTGAGCTTTTGCAGTTCACTATTAAGACTCTTCAATCTACCATTGGCCACATGTAGCTCAACCAAAGCTTTCCTACGTCTTCTTGTTTGCCTTCTCAAAAAGAAAAGAGCTATCAGCAATACAATAGTGAGAAAACTAATAAATAAAAGGAATAGCTTTAGCTGCTTCTGTTGCATATGATCACGTTCAATGTAGCTTTGATGTATCCTTCTCTGCAACTTCTGCTGATGAAGCAGTCGTACACGGCTCTTAAAAGTTATACCGATATCAGAACAATAAGTACTATAACGATAGGCTCGGTCCAACTGACCTTGTTCATATAAATAGGAAGCCAATGCATACAACGAACCAATATCACGATTCACAGCATATACATCAGCAATACCTGAGAGAATCATATTTTCCAGCCACTTGGTATGGTTGTGTTCTTTTTCATAAAGTAGAGCCAAGTTATAAGCTAAAATAGAATAATTACGACTATTAGGTAGAAGACGTTGTTTTTCCTTTTCCAACTCATCCCTAATGGCAATACGTTGTGCACCGGGAACATCTTGATATTTCCACACACGGCTATAAAGGTAGCGTGGCTCGTCAGGAGTGGCCGTCTGCAATACTGAATCTGAATATAACGCATAAAGTTGACCATAATGCTCATGTAATGCATCATCACCTAATGAATAGAGTTGCAACCGCGAGCAGAGAGTACGCATCTGACCATAATAACGCGAACGTAAGTAGCGAGGCATACTGGAAGAACAGAGTGAATGCATTACTTCAGAGGCTTGACTAAGCAAGCCATTAGCCGTATAAACAAAACCAATACCTAATAAAGATTCAATCTCACGATTCTTATCATGATATTGTCGTGCTAAATCAAGGCTTTGTGTAGTATACTTCATAGCCGAATCTGCATCATACACGCGATATTCTTGATAAATAGCCTGATTAAGTTCATACTGTTTCTCAAATGCCTTAGATTGTCTTAGTGAATGCTTCAACGCCTCTATTCGCTCCTCTTTCTGCAAAATAAGTTTATCAGAATTATCTATCAGACTATCTAATTGAGTAAACAATGCCTCATTTGCCTTAGCAGCACTATCTGAGATATGCTGCTTGCATCCAGCACAAAAAAACAAATATAGTAAGAAGAATAGGTTTAAACAAAAATGGTTTTTCATATTTCTATACTCGTTGGTAGAATTCATTTATTTAATAAATGAATTAAAAAAGTTACATACATCTTTGATTTTTAATATCAAAGTTCTAATTACAATCAATTCTACACACAACTTGTATGCAATATTCGCAAGAATTCTCGACATCTGCAAACAATTAACTAGTAATTTGGCTGCTTAACATAGAAATAACCAAATACGAAACACAAAAGCATCCACTCTTCTATTATACTTATATTGTTACTCTTAAATGCTTAACATTAATGATTATTGGGAGAATAAGAGCAATCGCTCTTAGCACAATACCATTCTATTCCAAAACATTTGTAACATTTCTGTAACATGTATGACATTTCCCTGCAACACCAAACTCTTTCCTTTGCAGCCGGAAATAAAATACATGTCTATGGAAACAATTTATCTGGGTATCGTCATCTTTCTGTTCGTACTCGCGATTTTCGACCTCGTGGTAGGTGTCAGTAATGATGCGGTCAATTTTCTTCAGTCGGCTGTCGGAGCAAAGGCAGCATCTTTCAAAACCATACTGTTCATTGCAGGCATTGGCGTCTTCATCGGTGCGGCACTCAGCAATGGCATGATGGACATTGCACGACACGGCATCTATCAACCGGAGCACTTCTACTTTGCCGAAATCATGTGCATTCTGCTTGCCGTCATGTTGACGGACGTCGTGCTATTAGATGTCTTCAACACTATGGGAATGCCTACCTCCACCACTGTATCCATGGTGTTCGAACTGTTGGGAGGTACGTTCGCACTGGCGCTCATCAAGGTCTATAACAGCGATACATTGGGACTGGGCGACCTCATCAATACAGACAAGGCACTCTCTGTCATCATGGCCATTTTTGTATCCGTAGCCATTGCCTTCTTCTTCGGTATGCTGGTACAGTGGCTGGCACGTATCGTGTTCACCTTCAACTACAAGAAGAACATGAAATACAGCATCGCGCTGTTCGGTGGTATAGCTGCCACCAGCATCATCTACTTCATGCTGATAAAGGGGCTGAAAGACAGCTCATTCATGACCCCTGAAAACAAGCAATGGATACACGACAATACCGCATTGCTGATAACCGGTTTCTTTGTATTCTTCACCATACTGATGCAGATACTGCATTGGTGCAAGATAAATGTCTTCAAAGTAGTGGTTCTGATGGGTACTTTCGCCCTCGCTCTTGCCTTTGCCGGCAATGACTTGGTGAACTTTATCGGTGTCCCCCTCGCAGGATATTCCTCATTTATTGACTATACAGCCAATGGTACGGCCGCCGGCCCCGACGGATTCCTGATGTCCTCACTCCTCGGTGCAGCCAAAACCCCGTGGTATTTCCTTATCGGTGCAGGCGC
>PPYF01544932.1_pt1 | contig 20563 bp, 16 predicted proteins | sample 1559871 | NCBI WGS metagenome assembly PPYF01 (sample SAMN08240021, study PRJNA423297) | Human gut metagenome, whole genome shotgun sequencing project. | reverse complement strand
GTCGGATTCGAACCAACGACCCCGAGATTACAAATCACGTGCTCTGGCCAACTGAGCTAAAGAGGCGGGTGGGTAAGCTCTCTGCATCGCGCCGCTACAACCAACTACCTTTGCTGCGGTCAAGCCCTGGAGGATTCGAAGGGAGCTGGCCGTGCAGCACTTACCCGTCTTTTTTTAAGACGATGCAAAATTAGAATAAAAAAATGAAACAACAAAATGTTGCCGGTTATTTTTTTGTTGGAATGTGATAAATGTAAAAAAGACAGTCATTGACATGCCACATAAAGGCATATGGAAGTTTTATTCATTGAATTGGTATGAATGATTTGTTGTAATTGCTAATCGTTGTTTAATTTGAAAGGGAAAGTATACAATGGCATTAAATTTGCATATGAAAAAGCAGAGTATTCAACTTAAATTATATGAGATTATGAAAAAAGGAGCAATAGGTATTACAACGGAGAATATTTTTCCGGTAATAAAAAAATTTTTGTACAGCGATCATGAAATATTTCTTCGTGAGATTGTGGCAAATGCAGTGGATGCAACACAGAAACTGAAAACTTATGCCTCTAAGGGAGATTTTAAGGGTGAGCTGGGCGATTTGACGATCCAGATAAAGTTGGATAAGGAAGCCGGTACTCTAACGGTTAGCGATCGAGGTATTGGTATGACCGCAGAAGAAGTGGACAAGTATATTAATCAGATTGCTTTTTCTGGTGCCAGCGATTTCTTGGATAAGTATAAAGATGATGCCAATGCGATAATTGGACATTTTGGCCTCGGTTTTTATTCTTCCTTTATGGTTTCCAAGCAGGTTGAAATAATTACTAAAAGTTACCGGGAGGATGCGCAGGCTGTTCGTTGGGTTTGTGACGGCTCGCCGGCATTTGAACTTGATGCATGTGACAAAGCCGATAGAGGGACGGATATCATTCTGCATATAGATGACGATTGCAAGGAATTTCTCGAGGAGCAAACCGTATCAATGCTGTTGAAAAAATATTGTCGTTTTCTGCCGGTGCCTGTTGCTCTCGGAAAGAAAACAGAGTGGAAAGACGGTAAGCAGGTGCCTACGGATGAAGACAATATCATCAATGAAACCACACCTTTGTGGACAAAGGCTCCATCAACATTGGGAGAAGAGGAGTACAAGAATTTTTACCGCAGCCTCTATCCGATGAGTGAGGAACCGCTGTTCTGGATTCATTTGAATGTGGATTATCCCTTCCATCTGACGGGTATACTGTACTTCCCACGAGTGAAGAATAATGTCGAAATACAAAAGAACAAGATTCAGCTCTATTGTAATCAGGTGTTCGTGACAGATCAGGTGGATAATATTGTCCCTGATTTCTTGACTTTGCTTCATGGGGTTATTGATTCTCCCGATATTCCCTTGAATGTGAGTCGGAGCTATCTGCAAAGTGACGCTAATGTAAAAAAGATTTCTACATATATTACCAAGAAGGTTAGTGATCGCTTGGCTTCCATATTCAAGAATAACAGACAGGAGTTCGAGGAAAAATGGGACGATTTAAAATTGTTTATACATTATGGAATGTTGTCGCAGCCGGATTTCTATGATAAGGCAAATAAATACGCTTTGTTCAAAGACATAGAGGGTAAATATTATACTTATGATGAATATCGTGAGCAGATAAAGGTAAACCAAACCGATAAAGACGGTAATACGGTATATCTCTACACGACAGACAAGGAATCTCAATATCCTTATATCGAAACAGCAAAAGCGAAGGGCTACAGCGTTTTGGTTATGGATGGTCAGCTGGATAGTCCATTGGTGGGCATGTTGGAGCAGAAGATTGAGAAGACGAGATTTTCTCGTGTGGACGGTGATGCAATCGACCGGTTGATTCAAAAAGAAAACATTGCAAAAGTTGCATTGGATGAAAAGGAGAGAACATGTCTGTCAGAAGTCTTTATGTCGTGCTTGCCTAAACTTGATAAAACGGAATTTCATGTGGACGTGCTGAACTTAGGCGAAACTGCCGATCCTATTTTGATTACGCAAAGCGAATATATGCGCCGTATGAAGGAAATGAGCCAATTCCAGGCAGGTATGTCCTTTTATGGCGAAATGCCAACAATGTATAATGTTGTACTCAATATAGAGAATTCCTTGATAAAGGGAATTTTGAGTGATGCGACAGAGAAGACAACATCTCTTCTTGCTCCGGTTGAGTCCGAATTGTTGGGGTTGAATGCGCGTCGTCAAGCCATAGAGATGTCTCAGAAGGATAAGAAATATGATGAGATTACAGAAGAAGACCGTAGCGCATTGAATGAGTGTAATGAGAAAATTGCTGTTCAAGAGGCGCAACGGAAAGATATTTATGGCACATATGCGAAACAGAATCAAATCATTTCGCAGTTAATAGATCTAGCCTTGCTGCAAAACGGACTTTTAAAAGGTGCTGCGCTTAATCAATTTGTAAAGCGAAGTATTGAGTTAATAAAATAATATAATATTTGGGGCGTATGAAGGCTGCTCTTGTGTTTCAGGGGCAGCCTTCTTTTTGAATGTAAGATTAAGACGTAGAATCTCATCAAAAGGTGGATTATAGGACATGGAGTTATAATGGAAAAACTGGGAATAAATGCAGATGAGCAGATAATTAGGGATGTAACGTCTGATAGATTGCTGTTTGAGACTTGATGTACTGAGTATACAACTTGTTTTTATTTCGTTTTATTGGTACTTTGTACGCCATAATCCATATTTGGAATGTTGGATTTACTCAGATATGAAGACGGAAAATAGCCCATCTTTGGTGGAAACATAGCTTCATAATATAAAAAGATGGTGATAAATTTGGTGATTTTGATAAGAAATACTAACTTTGCGTCCGAAATAACAAAGGTTCCGTAGCTCAGTTGGATTAGAGCAACGCCCTTCTAAGGCGTGGGTCTTGGGTTCGAATCCCAACGGAATCACTATTGATGATATTTTTTATGATTATTTGTTTAGCAAATAATCATTTTTGTTTTTATTATCTAACTTCTTAATCTTACGTCGGGAAGAAGGCTGATTTCATTTTTAGGCGGTAGAATGAAATCAAAATTACTTATGTTTTATAAGTAGATGTTTGTGAACTTTATGGTTGTGAAGTTAGTGAGTGTTACACCCAAATTGTGCTGATGTAAAACGTGTTCGTTTTTAGAGAAAATTCATATAGGGAACTTGTGTTTGATTGGTTCCGTTCCGTTCCGTTTATAAAATAGTGTATAGAGAAATAATAAAATCAGCCGATTAATCCATGCTTGATGTGTTGTGGATTAATCGGCTGGCTTTAGGTAGGTTTTACTCAAAGCGCGAAATTAATTTGAGTAAAATGGTTGATGCTTCCTGGGTTAATAACTTCTGGCAACCAAGACTCTGCATACAGCAGGCTTTCCGCTCACCATATCGATTCCTGGGTTGGATTGGTCTACACCATCTGGGATACAGCGAATAGTTGCTTGTGTTTCAGCTTTAATGCGTGCTTCGGTTTCCTCGGTTCCGTCCCAGGGGCATAAGAAAAATCCTCCATTAGCTATTTTGCTCTTGAATTCATCGTAGTTGTTACAAGTATAAATATGGCTGTCCAAATATTTTTTAGCTTTTTCGTATATATTGGTTTGGATTTGTTCCAGTAGCTTTTCTACATATGTTTCAATGCCATCGAAGGGCAATGTTTCCTTTTCCAAAGTGTCACGGCGCATTAATTCGATTGTTTTGTTTTCCAAATCACGAGCTCCCATGACCAATCGGATGGGTACACCTTTTAATTCATAATCGGCAAATTTGAATCCAGGACGTTTATTGTCAGCATTATCGTATTTGACGCGAATGCCTGCAGCTTTCAAGCGACTTGCAAGTTGGCCTAATGTGGTATTTAGTGCATTTAACTCGTCGTCTCCTTTATAAATAGGTACAATGACAACTTGGATCGGAGCTAAGTGGGGAGGGAGCACCAATCCGTTATCATCAGAATGGGTCATAATCAAGGCGCCCATAAGGCGTGTACTAACGCCCCAACTGGTTGCCCAAGCATAATCCATTTGATTGTTTTTGTCAACGAACTGAACGTTAAACGCACGTCCGAAATTCTGACCTAAGAAGTGACTTGTACCACTTTGTAAGGCTTTTCCGTCCTGCATGAGTGCTTCTATTGTATAAGTATCCAAGGCGCCGGCAAAACGTTCTGTCGCACTTTTTACTCCTTTGACAACGGGGATTGCAAGAATGTCTCGTGCAAAATCAGCATACACATTTAGCATCTGTTTGGCGCGTGTTTCTGCTTCCTCACGAGTGGCATGTGCGGTGTGTCCCTCTTGCCAAAGGAACTCACTCGTGCGGAGAAATAGACGGGTACGCATTTCCCAGCGCATGACGTTGCACCATTGATTACAGCATAAAGGGAGGTCACGCCAGGAGTGAATCCATTTTCTATATGTATTCCAAATAGTAGTTTCTGAGGTTGGGCGGATAATTAATTCTTCTTCCAGTTTTGCAGCGGGGTCAACAACAACACCATCTCCTTCTTCGTTGGCTTTCAGGCGATAATGTGTAACAACCGCACATTCTTTGGCGAAACCCTCAACATGTTCAGCCTCCTTTGATAGGAAGGATTTGGGGATTAGTAGAGGGAAATAGACATTGTCAACGCCAGTCTCTTTAAATCTTTCGTCCAGTGATTGTTGAATTCTTTCCCATATAGCATATCCATAGGGTTTTATGACCATGCAGCCTCTGACATCCGCTTGTTCTGCCAAATCGGCTTTAACGACTAGTTCATTATACCACTTTGAATAGTCTTCGCTTCTTTTCGTAAGGTTCTTAAGTTCCTTTGCCATATTATTCACTTTTTTTGTGATTGCAAAATTACAATTTTTTTATACCTTTGCACTAAACCCGAACAAAATATTTTTTACCTAAACAATAATAGCAATGAAACAATTAAAATTGTCAGCAGTAGCATTGAGTCTTGTCATGCTATTTAGTGGGTGTTCAATGTCGAATACAGCAAAAGGCGGTCTGATCGGTGGTGGTGGAGGAGGTGCCTTAGGGGCTTTGATCGGTCAATTGGCTGGCGGAGGAAAAGGTGCTGCAATTGGTGCTGCTGTAGGTACAGCAGTAGGAGCTGGAGCCGGAGTGCTTATCGGCAACAAAATGGATAAGGCAAAGAAAGCTGCAGAAATGGCAAATGCTGAAGCAGAAATTATGACTGATAGCGAAGGAACACAATATGTGAAGGCAACGTTCTCTTCTGGATTGCTGTTCGCTACAGGAAGTTCAAAGCTGAGTGCGTCTGCAGTTCGTGATATTAATACGTTTGTTACCAATCTGAAAGCGGAGGATAGTACGTTTGATATTGTGATTGATGGATATACGGATAATCAGGGATGGCGTAACTGTACCGCTGCTCAAAGTAAAGAAAAAAATCAGCAGCTATCTTTGGAACGTGCGCTAGCTGTGCAAAATCAGATTGTTACGAGCGGCTATTCATCTTCTCGTATTATTTCTGTCAAAGGTTATGGAGAAGATAATCCAGTTGCATCAAATGCAACGGCTGCAGGACAGGAGCAGAATCGTCGTGTTGAAGTATTCATATTGCCAAGCAAGGATATGATTAATGCTGCAAATGCGGCATCGCAGAAATAAATCGTAGAGATTTAGTCATATTTTGAATAGTAGCCTCAGAAGTTTTTGCTTTTGAGGCTTTTTTATATGGTTCTGTTGTCTTGAATAGAGGAGTAAACTGTAGTAAAGATGCATCGTGGGCTGTTATAGCATGTACGAACGCATTTGTTTCAGTAAAGATAGTGTTCAATTCGTTTTATATTTTACTACGTGAGTTCGGTATAATTATCCCTGGGCAGAGGCCATTGTATGCTATTGCCGCATCAGGGCTTCACAGTCCTACTGACAGAAAATTCTAAAGTACTGATAGAAATTTCTGTCAGTACTTTAGTTTTTACGAAAGTACTGATTGTTTTTCTTCTGAAATTCCGAACTCACGTATTTTACTAAATGGCTCATGGTGAAATTTTGTGTTGGGGAGAGTTATAAGATGGCGGATTTGATAAATAAAAATTTAAGGAAATGATGCTCAATTCTTTTTTTATATGGCTGTTATTGAGATTAAGGTAACTTCTTTAGATGTACGGGTTCTTAAACTCTTATGACAATTTCACTATCTCGCAAATTTATGTTATATTTGCCTATTGAGTAAAATGTAAATTTACGTATATCTGCATATACTGTTGTAAACAATATAGTTAGAAAATGAATCAGGCCGACAGACAGACTTCTGCTGCACATATAGGAGATAATTTGGAGTTGGTACGTTGTGTACGTGATGCTCGTGGAGCATTGTGTGTTGTACAAGCCAATCATATAAAATATCCTATGGAGATAAAGAGGGTGTTTTGGATTTGTGATGTACCAAAGGGTGCTGTTAGAGGTGAGCATGCTAATCGTAACTGTACGGAATTATTAATTGCGGTGAATGGGTCTGTTCGATTATGGCTAACTGACGGGAAAACGGAATGTGAGGTGAAGTTGGATAGCCCATCTGTCGGTATATATATACCTCCCATGGTGTGGTGTAGGTTATATGACTTTTCGGCAGATTGTGTTTGTCTTTGTTTGGCTGATCAGGATTATGATGAAAGCCAGTATATTAACCAGTATGAAGATTTTCTAAGAGAAACAGCTAATGCAAGTCATTCCTTATAGTGATAGTCTCCACAATGAATGGGACCGGTTGGTTCGAGAATCGCGAAATGCTACATTCCTATTGGAACGGTCGTATATGGATTACCATAAGGACCGGTTTTCCGATTGTTCTTTATTGTTCGTGAAGGATAGTGGAAGGGTCTTAGGTGCTATGCCTGCGAATTTCAAGGAGCAGGAGAAGGTGGTAGAATCACATGGAGGTTTGACATATGGTGGATTACTCTTGTCGGAAGACGCGCATTTGTGTGATGTCCGAGACATGCTAAGGATTTGTGCTGAACATTATTTGCAATTAGGTGCTCACTTTTTAGAATACAAGCCTATACCGTATTTTTATCATCGGTATCCGTCTGGCGATGATTTGTATTGGTTGTTTCGTGCTGATGCAAGATTGAGCGCACGTGCTGTTTCGTCAGTGATTGATTTGCAAGCTCCATTGCATTTCAGTACACTTCGCAGAAGGAAAGTGAAGAATGCAATGTCACAGGGGCTTGCTTGTGTTCAGGAATCTGATGAGGTTAGTTGGTCTCGATTTTGGCAGATTTTGACCGAAACCTTAGAAACTTGTCATCATACGGTACCTGTACATAGTGTGGAAGAAATGTTGTTATTGCATCGTAGATTCCCTGATTCTATCCGTTTGCATTTGGTAAAAGAAAGAACTTCTGTCTTGGGCGGGTGTGTAGTTTATTCGTGTCCACCTGTAGCGCATGTACAGTATATTGCTGCCAATCGTATGGGTAAGGAAAAATGTGCTCTTGATTTTTTATTTTGCCATTTGATACACCAATATAAGGAAACTCATCGTTATTTTGATTTTGGCATATCTACTGAACGTAGAGGCACTTTTCTTAACGAAGGATTGGTCTTTCAGAAGGAAGGTTTTGGGGGAAGAGCGGCCTGTTATGATAGCTATTGTGTAAATTTGGAAAAACTTGTGGGGTTATGAATGTTGATTTTCTTAACTTGAAAGCGGTGAATGATACTTATGAGCCGCAATTGTCAGAAGCCATTTTTCGTGTGGTGCATTCTGGCAGGTATCTTTATGGCGATGAGGTTAAGAGTTTCGAACAGGAATTTGCTGATTATGTTGGTAGCAGGTATTGTGTTGGGGTCGGGAATGGACTGGATGCTTTGACCTTAATACTGACAGCGTTGAAACAGTTGGAGGAGTGGGAGGATGACGCAGAGATTCTTGTCCCGGCAATGACTTTTATCGCGACTGTAGAATCCGTCAGTAGGAGCGGATTGGTACCTGTCTTTTGTGATGTCAATGAGACTGGGCAGATTTCTCCTGAGAGTATTCTGAGAATGATCACGAAAAAGACCAAGGCAATTGTACCCGTACACCTTTATGGACGTCTTTGTGATATGCAACGGATTTGTAAAATTGCGGACGACTATGGATTGAAGGTTGTTGAGGATGCAGCACAAGCGCACGGTGCTTCTGCCAGTGGGCGAAAGGCCGGTATTTGGGGATGTGCGGCTGGATTTAGTTTTTATCCAGGTAAGAATCTGGGAGCATTGGGTGATGGTGGTGCTGTAACAACCAATGATGCTTGTTTGGCTGACAGAATACGTACTTTGGCGAATTATGGTTCTAAGCATAAGTATTATCATGACTTCTTAGGTTGCAACAGTCGTTTAGATGAAGTGCAGGCTGCTGTTCTCCGGGTAAAGTTGAGGCGGCTTGATCATGATAATATGTGCCGTTATCGAATTGCAAGAATTTATGAAGAAAAGATAAGGCATCAGGCCGTTATATCAAGCGAAGCAGGCTCGGGAGAGGCTGTACATCATATTTATCCGATTTTTACAGCGCATCGTGACAAACTTCAGAGCTATCTGGCAGAGCATGGCATAGCAACTCTCATTCACTATCCGCTCCCGGTGCATCAGCAGCAGGCATATTCAGATTATAGTCTATGTAAATATCCTGTGGCGGAGCGAATTGCTCGGCAGGAATTAAGTCTACCGATAAGTCCGGTAATGTCGGATGTCGAAATTGAGTATATAGTAGATAACATCAATCGTTTTGTTCCATGAATATAGACATCTTAATTTGTAGCCTGAATAAAGGTATTGTTCGTGTGGAAGATATTTTGCTTCCTGAGAATGAGCATATTCATTACATCGTTTCGTATCAGTATACCGATGAACGTTATTTGGATTTGATCCCCAAATGTTTGTTGGATCGTAAAGATGTATCTATATATAAATATTACGGACAGGGTTTGTCTGCAAACCGTAATTTGGCGATGGAGAGAGCGACTGCCGACCTCGTGATGTTTGCAGATGATGATACACGGATTTGTCCCCAGTTGTTGGAAGTGGCGACTGATGTTTTTTCTACGCGCCCAGATTTGGATGTAGCTTTTTTCTGCGCAAGTACTTATACTGGGAAGTCGTTGAAGGATTATCCGTCAGAGGATTTTGAAGTTAAGGTAATGCCCAAAAGTTATTCCATATCCACCATAGAGATGATATGCCGGCGTAAAAGTATTCAGGGAAAAATCCGTTTTGATGAACGTTTTGGCTTGGGGACACGTTTCCTGACTTGTGGAGAGGAAGAAATCTGGATGGAAGATGCCCTTCGCCATGGACTTCGTATGCATTATTTCCCTATCAAAATTGTGGAGACGTCTACTATGCTGAAAAAGAATCTAATTTACGTTGATCCGGGAGTGCAACGTAGTCGTGGAGCCATTATGTATTATTTGCATGGTACTATGGCTTGGTGGATCTGTTTCCGTTTTGCGGCAAAGGCTGCATCTGAAGGAATGTGCCATTTTTGGCCTATGTTTCGCCATTTAATGGAGGGAATTAAGTACATGAGGCGTACCGAATGAAATGAATATGGCAGAGCAAACACTTGAAGTGTTAATTTGTACTGTAGATGAGCGTATCAGCAACGTAGTACGGAATATTCTTCCCCCATGTCCATTAGTAAAATATTTGGTGTCATGGCAATACAATGGGGATTCTTCAGCAATCGTTCCATTGTCGCTGGCAAATAGGGAGGACGTAGAAGTCATTGTTCACAAAGGATATGGGCTTTCTGCCAACAGGAATTATGCACTCCGTAAGTCTACGGGTGACATCTTGTTGATTTCCGATGATGATGCTTGTTATCGGCCGGAGCATTTTAGCCGCATCAAGGAGGCTTTCCGTCTATACGCAGATGCCGATATGCTGCTCTTCAGAATGAGTGACTTGGCAGGCAGGGTATTTAAGCCTTATCCCGTGGACACTTATGTTTATCCGCATATGCCTTACGGCTGTTATGTCAGTTCTTTGGAAATAGCTTTTCGTAGAGGGAAGCCGGTGCCCTTATTCGATGTCCGTTTTGGATTGGGGAGTGATTATCTGGCGTGTGGTGAGGAAGAGGTTTTTGTTTATCAGGCTTATCGTCTTGGATTACATATCAGATATGTTCCCGTAGTGGTAGTCTGCACTCCCCATGCTACAACCGGTTGCTCGTTCCGGGAAAATGTGCGGGTTCGTCGGTCCAAAGGCGCAGTTCTTTATATGTTACATGGCTTTTGGGGAGCGTTTTTCCGTTGCTTGCTTTTTGCATTTCATCAGAAGCAGCATACCTGGAGCTTTTTTTTGGATATGTTTTCCGGTATATGGTATATAAAACATGGGAAGAAATAGTTTGATTTCCATAATAATTCCAGTGTTTGACAGAGCGCAGACTCTGCCTCGGCTGTTTACTTCTTTGCTGGGCATCACCTACAGACCTTTGGAAATCATATTGGTAGATAATGGTTCGGCGGACCATTCTTTTCGCTTGTGCGCACAGTTCCAAGCTGAGTATTCAGTGGATGGGCGTAGTATTTTTGTGTATACAGAGCGACGGAAGGGACCTTGTGCTGCAAGGAACCTGGGGCTTTCATGCGCAAGAGGGGAGTATGTATATTTTTTTGATAGTGATGACGAAGTGGAAGCCGCGTTTTTTACGGATGCAACCCCTTTTGTCGGTAAGAGTGATTTGATTTGCGCTCCGACTGTAATGAAATTTGCCGACGGGCATATAAAACGCCGTGCTTTTATTCCCTCAAACTTACCATCTGCTCACATTCTTTCCGCAACGTTGTCAACCCAAACCATGCTTGTTCGTCGGCGTTTCTTGGAAACCGTTGGAGGCTGGAATGAGAGTTTATTCCGCTGGAATGACTGGGAATTGGGTATTCGCTTATTATGTAATGTTCCTTCCGTCAGATGGTTGAATAAAAGGCATTATCATACCATTTATCAACATAGTTTGAGCATCAGTGGTAGAAGGTATGCCCAAGATTATGCAGCTTTGTTTTCGGCTATAAAGCAGGCAAAAGCTGACATCGAAGTAGCGCCGTTGTGTAAAACGGAAAAAGTTCAATCATATCGGGCCTTGTATTTTAAAATCCAAACGGTTGCGGTTGACTTGAAACGAATGCAATGCCTGAAGGAGGAAAGGGAAATGCTGGAATTTGGAAGGAGCATGCCTGTTGGTAAATGGTATATACAATGTTCGAAAATATTTTATATCCTTTTGTTGTGCAAAGTGCCAGCCGTGTGGCGATTAGTCTGGTTTCTGCTTAAGATGGCGCGAAACGGAAATGTGAGAATTACGTTTTAAGTTTTTGCATAAATATAGTTCTGGTGGAATTTTTCACATTTTCAGAAGGATAAGTGGTAGTTTCGTATGCATAATACTGGGATAGAGATGGAATCAGGCAGGTTGGTTGAAAATAGATTGCGTCTTTATACAAATTGCATAATTTTTTGCTTACCTTTGTACCATATAGGATGCATTCAAGCAAAAACTAAATATAAAATCTGTTCATAGAGGTCACCCAGATTGGTTAAAACGCAATAAACATGATTTTTGGCAGGACAATTATTTGCTCCATAGTATTTTTTTTTATAGGTAACATCATTCAGGCGCAATCCCTCTCTGTATCAAAGATTCTTACAGATAGTATAACATATGATGTCTCCTTCCAGTCTACTATTTCTGACGGGTATTCGCCCTTATGGCTGAATGCAAACCGTTATGGTCTTTCGAGTGTAGAAGGGAAGAACGGATATCTTCGTGCGGGCCTGTTCAAGAATACGTGCAATCGTGAAAGCCGTTGGAATGTAGGATACGGATTGGATCTGGCTTTGCCCTATCACTTTACCAGCAAGTTTGTTGTGCAACAATTGTACGTGGATGTTGATTATAGAAAAGTTCGTTTGTCTTTAGGTAGTAAAGAACGAACGATGATGATGAAAAATAATTGGTTGAGTAGTGGAAGTCAGACATTCGGGATTAATGCGCGTCCGATTCCGGAAGTCCGGATAGAGTTGCCTGATTATATCTCCATTTCTGGGAAGAAAAATTGGCTGGCTATCAAAGGACATTTTGGATATGGAATGATGACGGATGGAAATTGGCAGGAACGTTATGTGGACGATGGTTATCATTATGCTAAGCGTGCCTTGTATCATAGCAAGGCAGGATATTTACGTTTGGGTAATGAGGAACTGTTTCCTTTGGTTTTTGAAGGCGGTTTGGAGATGGCATGCCAGTTTGGCGGTACTATATATAATCCCTTGGGGCGTGAAGGAACATTTCAAAATAAAATTGAAATGGGCACAGGTTTCAAGGATTTTATTAATGCCATATTCGGTGGGGGAAATGATGTGACTGATGACGTTTATGCCAATGCGGCAGGTAATACGGTTGGAAGTTGGTTATTTGCGCTTAGCTACAAGTTGGATAAATGGAAGATCCGCGCCTACTACGATCATTTTTTCGAAGATCATTCCATGATGTTTTTTGAGTATGGATGGAAAGACGGATTATGGGGATTGGAACTTACACTTCCGTCTAATAGATGGGTTGATGCGGTTGTGTATGAATTTATGAATACAACATATCAGTCGGGTCCGGTGTATCATGACTCTAATGAAACCATTGGTGATCAGATTAGTGGAAAAGATGATTATTACAATCATAATCTTTATCAGGGATGGCAACATTGGGGGCAGGCCATAGGAAATCCATTGTTCCATTCGCCTTTGTATCAGAACGATGGTACATTATATTTTAGTGGAAATCGTTTTAAGGCACATCATATTGGGCTTTCGGGGCGTCCAATGAGTACATTGGGTTACAGAATACTTTATTCCTACATGACGAACTGGGGGACGTATGCAGTTCCTGCTGTTGACAGGCGGTTCTGTTCCAGTTTCCTGGGAGAGATTTGCTATTCACCCGAGCGTTGGGGAAAGTTGAACATGCGGGGATGGAATTTGTCCGCGGCTTTTGCGCTTGACCGTGGAAAGGAAATAGGAAACAATACAGGTTTTCAAATGACTCTGCGCAAGACGGGTCTTTTGTTGAAATAATTATGATGTATGAGAAATCAATTGATATTTGTTGCATTATTAGTATTGGCATTGGTCTCTTGCGGTAAACTGGACCGCAACGGAGCCTTGGACGGACAGTGGCAATTGATGGAGATCCAGCGACGCAGTGCTATGGCTGATACTGCAGTATATAATGAGATAATCGATACGAAACATCAAGGCATATATTGGCGTTTTCAGTTGGATTTGTTGCTTATCCATACTGTGGCAGAGAAACTGAATGGATATACTTATGATACAACAGCACGTTTTCTTTATAAGTCAAGGAATTTAAAGATTACGCAGACATATATTAATTGGCATAACAGAGACAGTCTGTTGTCAGATCCCGAGACAACAACATTGTATCACATCGGTATTGATGGAAATAGTGATGAGTTCGATATCGAGCGTTTAAGTTCCAGACAGATGATATTGCGTGATGAGGATAAACGTTTGGTTTTTCGGAAATTTTGACAGTAGACAAGTGCTGACGGTAAAGGCAGATAGGAATTTTCCATTTGGCAGTAGTTTTGTCGGTAATAATAGGTTCGAATCTGTAATAAAGTTTTAATTTTGCGTAAGGAGTTATCGGTGAAGAAACTCTTGTCCCGTTAGGGATTTATAAAGAATCATTATGATGAAAGTTAGTATTATTACTGCAACATATAATAGCGAAAAGACGGTGGCGGACACTATTGACAGTGTGTTGCGACAAACATACAAAGATGTCGAACTCATTATTGTTGATGGTGCCTCTACAGACAATACATTGGCGGTTGTTGATCGCTATAAGCCTGTTTTAGGTGATCGTTTGAAAGTAATAAGTGAAAAGGATGAAGGCTTGTATTATGCAATGAACAAAGGCATCGCTGCTGCAACAGGTGAGGTGGTGGGCATACTTAACTCCGACGACTTTTATACTTCTTCCAATATATTGGAAGAAGTGGTTCATAAATTGTCCGATCCGAATATAGATGCGGTATACGGTGATGTGCATTATGTGAATGAAGCAGATCTGCAGAAATGTGTCAGATATTATTCTTCTAGTGTGTTCCGGAGAGGTCTTATGCTCTTGGGATTTATGCCGGCGCATCCTTCGTTCTATTGCAGGCAGGAGGTTTATAAAAAGTATGGCCGGTTTGATGTTTCATACAAGGTTGCTGCAGATTTTGAGCAGTTGTTGCGTTTGATATATATACACAAGATACGTGCGGAATATTTGCCTTTGGATTTTGTAACGATGCGAACCGGAGGAATTTCCAATTCGAACCTGAATAGTCGTTGGACGATTATGCAGGACCATCGGCGTGCTTTGAAAAGCCATCATCTCTTGTGCAGTTATTTTCTGTTGAATCTCCGCTATGTTTATAAAATTTACGAAGTCTTGGTAAGTCCGATACGTTTCCGAAAGCGAAACGGAGGCAGAGTTTGACCGGCAGCAGATAAACTTTGTGGTAGAAAATCCGATTTGTAATCGGCTTCACATGTTGAAGTGTTGAAGGTGCTTTTGGACGACTGCCATACGGAAGAGACGCAGAACCCAATGATACGAAATTGGTTCTGCGTCTCTTCCGTTTTGTTGCGGGCGGTGTGTCTGCGCAGGGCAAATGCAATCTGTTTTCTGATTTCCTGGTTGTTGCCACATCGATAGTAAATGTACCTTTTTTGTCTTCTGTGAAGAATTTGCAGGTACAGATGTTGAGTTGCGACTGGGTCAAAAAACAATCAGTACTTTAGAAAAAACAAAAGTACTGGTAGATTTTCCTAAAGTACTGACTGTTTTCTTGAAAGTACTGAGTGGTGTGAGGCTTATAATTGCTCTTCCTGAATGTTATATACATGATGATAGATTGTGCGTTTAATTGTTTCAAACTGCTTTGATGCAAAATCTGGAGATGTGGACAATAGTTTGAGCTCAAGCCATTTCCCGTCCTGATGGTAGGGTGGCTGCATATATGGGCTGTCACAGACATGGAATCCGTTCCGCTGGTAAAACTGTATTCTCCGGATAGCCATTTCTTCGATAGGGACTTCTGCTTCCAATACAATGGGCTTTTGTGGAAAGAGAGTCCGAAATGCCGATAAAGTTGCGCTGCCCAAGCCATGTCCTCTCTGCTGGCTGTTGATGGCAAAATGCTCAATGTAAAGGAATGATTCGAAATCCCAGCAACTGAGAATGCCGGCAAAAGCGTCATCCATAGATATCTTGTATAACGCGAAAAGGGTACTGGTAGATGCCAGTACCATGTCTTTCCATTTTTTTGCATCGCGCCGTTCTGATTCTGGGAACGAGGTTAGGTATAATGCCTGAGCTTTTTCTAAGTCAATGCCGTCGGATTGGATTTTTGAAAGTGTAACTGTGCAATTCATAAGTAATATGATAAAAATAAAAGGAGAAAGTTAAAAACAATCTCCTTAATTGTGAGCCGACAGCCGGACTCGAACCGGCGACCTATTCATTACGAATGAATTGCTCTACCAACTGAGCCATGTCGGCTTTTCTAAAACCGATGCAAAATTACAAATAATTTTAAGAATGCCAAGCATTCTATGAAATTTTTTGCTTTATATTTTTATGTGCTGGGGCGAGGATAAGAAAATCAGGCGCTGCACAACGAAAAAAACGGGGACATTCTGGTGGTGGGGAATGTGTCCGTATGGAATTTAGTCCGATTTCTGCATTCGTTTTTCAAGTTCCAGTATTTCATCGCGCAATTGTGCTGCCAGTACGAAATCAAAAGAAGTAGCGGCTTCTTTCATCTGTTTCTTTAAGATTTCGATTTTCTCATCAGGGGTCATAGTCTTTTTCTTTGCCCCCGAGGCATATGCTGCCTGTGGTTCTGCGGCATGAGACAGCGGTGCTGACGAATTTTCGTAATCGTTGTCAGGCTTGGATTTTTTCAATCCGGCCAGTTCCATCTTATTGAAATCTTTTCTGATTTGTTTGGGAGTGATGTGATGCGCTTCATTGTAAGCCAATTGTTTAAGTCGCCTTCGCTCAGTTTCGTCAATGGTTTGTTGCATGGAGGCCGTAATCTTTTTGGCATACATGATTACCCGTCCGTTCACATTGCGTGCCGCACGGCCTGCTGTTTGTGTGAGGGAGCGGTGAGAGCGCAGGAATCCTTCGTTGTCAGCATCCAGAATAGCCACTAATGCGACTTCCGGTAAGTCAAGTCCTTCTCTTAGCAGATTGACGCCTACAAGCACCTGGTATATGCCTTTGCGAAGGTCTTCCATAATCTGTACCCGTTCAATTGTGTCGACATCACTGTGTATGTATGCAGTGTTGATACCTTTTTTTTGCAGGTAGGAAGAAAGTTCTTCAGCATTTCTCTTGGTCAGCGTAGTAACCAGTGTCCGTTGGTCCTCCTTTATGCACTGAAGGATTTCTTCCATCAGGTCGTCTATGGGAAAATCTGTGGTTCTGACTTCTATGACAGGATCCAGCAGGCCCGTGGGTCTGATTACTTGTTCGACAACGACTCCTCCACAGGCGTTGAGCTCGTAATCGGCGGGGGTGGCGCTGATATAGATAATCTGTTGGGCAATTTCATTGAATTCTTCAAATTTGAGAGGGCGGTTGTCCATGGCAGCCGGAAGCCGGAATCCATATCGAACCAGACTTTCTTTTCTGGAGCGGTCGCCTCCGTACATTGCATTCAGTTGAGGTATGGAAACGTGGCTCTCGTCAATAACAATCAGGTAGTCATTAGGAAAGAAATCCAACAGACAGTAAGGACGTGTCCCTGGTTCACGACCGTCAAAATATCTGGAATAGTTTTCAATTCCGCTGCAATGTCCGAGCTCCCGTATCATTTCTACATCATAAGTGACCCGCTCATATAATCTTTTGGCTTCCAGTTCCATGCCTCTTTCCTTAAAATATTGGACCCGCTCATCCAAATCTTCCAGTATCTTTTTGATGGCCAACTCCTGGGTTTCTTTGGAGGTTAGGAACAGATTGGCGGGATATATTTTATATTCGTCGTAGGTAGTCATCCGGTAGCCGGAGACAGCATCCATTTGTTCGATTCCGTCGATTTCGTCTCCCCAAAAAGAAATACGTATGATTTCCTCTGCGTAGGCGAGGAATACGTCTACTACATCTCCCTTGACGCGAAAATTCCCCGCTTTTGGCGCGACGTCGTTCCTGGTGTACAGACAATCTACCAGTTTTCTTAATAGGGCACCGATACCCAAGGTTTTCCCAATTTTCAGTTCAATTACATTCTCATAGAATGCTGCCGGGTTTCCCATTCCGTAAATGCATGAAACAGAGCTGACAACGATGATATCATTTCTGCCGGACAAAAGTGCAGATGTTGCTGACAACCGTAGCCGGTCGATGTCTGCATTGATGGCCAGATCTTTTTCTATGTATGTATCGGTCGCGGCAATATATGCTTCGGGCTGGTAGTAATCGTAATAGGATACGTAGTATTCAACGGCGTTATTTGGGAAAAAACCTTTGAACTCGGAGTATAACTGTGCAGCCAGTGTCTTATTATGGCTTAATATTAACGTGGGGCGGTTGATGTTCGCAATGACGTTGGCTATGGTGAAGGTCTTTCCTGAACCGGTTACACCTAAAAGCGTTTGAGCAGGTGCGCCGGAGAGAACCCCTTCTGTCAATTGACGGATAGCTTCTGGCTGATCGCCAGTCGGAGCAAAATCAGAATGTAGTTCGAACTTCCTCATGTGCTGGATTTTGAACGCAAAGTTAGTCGTTTTTTCTTAAATAGCTGACTTGGCCTGGAGTTTCGTAAAAGACAGATGGATGAATGTGTTTCTAATTTAGTGGTTGTTGATTATTAACCAGTTAGGTGTAGTTTGTTATGAAAACATAGAACGTTCCAAGTCCTTTTGTTTCTGATAACTTTGGAGTATGTCGTGGCGGAAGTAAAGAAGATCACCCCGCTAAAGTGTAAAAAATGCAATGAAGCGATGATACGGATTCATTTTCATCACCGAAGAAAACAATAACTGTTACTGTCATCTATGGCAAGTAAGCGGGGATAAAATACTAAAAAAACTTTTGTCGTATAATAAAGTTTCCCTACTTTTGCAATAACGTTTTTAAAACAACCTAAATCAACCTAATTATGAGAGTCATTATTCAGCCAGATTATGAGAAATTGTCGCAATGGGCGGCCGATTATGTGGTAAATAAAATTAATGCTGCTCAGCCGACTGCTGAAAAGCCCTTTGTCCTGGGGTTGCCTACAGGCTCATCTCCGTTGGGACTTTATAAGGCCTTGGTGAAGGCATATCAGGAAGGTCGTGTCAGCTTTAAGCATGTTGTTACTTTCAATATGGACGAATATGTGAACCTTCCGGAAGAGCACCCTGAAAGTTATCATTCTTTTATGGCCAACAACTTGTTCAACCACATTGACTGTCCGAAAGAAAATATTCATCTCTTGAACGGCAATGCGGAGAATCTGGAAGAAGAATGTGCCAATTATGAAAGAATGATTGAAGAGGCTGGAGGCATCGACTTGTTCTTGGGAGGAATCGGTCCTGACGGTCATATTGCCTTTAATGAGCCGGGAAGTTCTCTTACGAGCCGTACGCGTCAGAAAACGTTGACTACGGATACTCGTATTGCTAATTCCCGCTTCTTTGGCGGTAAGCCAGAGAATGTTCCGGCAACAGCTTTAACCGTTGGTGTGGGAACTGTTATGGCTGCGCGTGAAGTGCTTATCTTATGCAATGGCCATAATAAAGCACGTGCATTGCAGGCTGCAGTAGAAGGGCCTGTCACGCAATTGTGGACGATTTCAGTCCTGCAGATGCATCAGCATGGCATCATTGTTTGTGATGAAGCTGCATGTGAGGAATTGAAAGTTTCTACTTACAAATATTTCAAGGACATAGAGAAAAATCAGTTGTGATTTTTTTGTAAGGTTATAAAGGAAGGGGGATGTTCATATGAGTTTCCCCCTTTCGTCTTGAATATAATGCAACCCTCCAGGGCGGTAAATGGAAAAATGGAAAATTGGGCAGTGATATGAAAAACGCGACTGTATCGCCTTTTGCGCAGCCGGTATATGTAATGGCAAAACCTGTTGGTGCTCTTTGCAATTTGGCTTGTAAATATTGTTATTATACAGAAAAGGCGAAGATGTACCGGCAATTGCCTAGGCACATACTCAGCGATGAGTTGCTGGAACAGTATATAAAGGAGTATATTGAAATGCAAACATCACCGTCAGTGTTGTTTACGTGGCATGGCGGTGAACCTTTGATGCGCCCCCTTACTTTTTATCAGCGGGCACTTGAGTTACAGAAAAAATATGCGAACGGCCGGGCAGTTGATAACTCTATTCAAACGAATGGTACGCTCATAACCGATGAATGGGCGCGTTTTTTTAAGGAGAATAATTTCCTCGTCGGAGTTTCGATAGACGGACCGCAAGAGTTTCATGACGAATATCGGAAAACGCGGATGGGCCGGCCGACTTGGCGTCAGGTGATGAAAGGTATTGCCATTCTGAATAAGCATGAAGTGGAGTGGAATGCCATGGCTGTAGTGAATGATTACATTGGTGATTATCCTTTGGATTTTTATCATTTCTTTAAGGAGATAGGTTGCCGGTTTATTCAATTTACACCTGTTGTTGAACGAATCTATAAGCATACGGATGGCCGGATTTTGGCGTCACCCACGACGGGGGCAATTGCGGAATTGGCAGATTTCTCTGTGACTCCTGATCAATGGGGGGCGTTTTTGTGTACTCTGTTTGATGAATGGGTACGCAACGATGTCGGTGGGTATTTTGTCCAGATATTTGATGCTACGTTGGCTGGTTGGATGGGAGTTCCTCCTTCGCTTTGCAGTATGGCTGAAATATGTGGGCATGCTGGAGTAATGGAATTTAATGGCGATGTATATGCTTGTGACCATTTGGTGTTTCCCGAATATAAATTGGGTAATATCAGGGAGAAAAGCTTGATGGAAATGATGTATAGTGAGGAACAGCAGAAATTCGGAAGGGCCAAACGTGACAGTCTGACCCGGCAATGTAGAGAGTGTGAATATTTATTTGCTTGTCATGGGGAGTGCCCGAGAAATAGATTTTCCACTTCCGTTTATGGCGAAATGGGGCAGAATTATTTATGTGCAGGGTATCATAAATTTTTTGAGCATGTAGCTCCTTATATGGATTATATGAAATATTGTCTGCAAAAAGAAACGGCGCCAGCCAATGTGATGACTTGGATCAAAGATGGTATGCCGCAATATCGTAAAATCGAGTAGAAAAGAATGGGGGATACCTTGGGGAGTATATTGAAGTCTGTTTCCGGATAATTTCGGGCTAAGAATTGTATGCTCTTTTGAGGTTGTATTAGCGTAGGGATATTCAGTAAATGTCCCTAAAAAGTAAGATGGCATATAAAGTCGATAGAGTATAATCACTTTATATGCCATTA